>Ga0105054_10011834_pt1 | contig 10800 bp, 11 predicted proteins | sample BON02_FD_78091 | JGI IMG/M metagenome (GOLD analysis project Ga0105054, IMG submission 78091) | Freshwater microbial communities from Lake Bonney liftoff mats and glacier meltwater in Antarctica - BON-02 (megahit assembly) | ecosystem: Environmental > Aquatic > Freshwater > Ice > Glacier... | reverse complement strand
TATATATATATATATATATATATATATATATATATATATATATATATATATATATATATATATATATATGTATATTGTATGTATACATATTTATGTATACACAAAAGATGGACAAAATTCATGTACATGTATATATGCAGTTGCTCTCTCTCACGCGCATATACATATACATGTGAATATATTCATATGTATATATATGTACATACGAATATAAGCATATCTATACATATATGTATATACGTATATACGTATACATAGATGCATATACACATATGTATATGTATAAATAGATTTATGTATAAATTTATGTTTGTATTTTTTTGTTTTATGTGTGCATTTATGTGTACATACGTATATATATATGCACCTATATATGACATAATGGGTACGTATATATTTATTTACATGGGTACGTATATATTTATTTACATATATCCCTCGTAGCCTGTACCACCATATGTATATTCGTATATATTATATCTTTATAAACATATCATTTGTAGATGTGCTGATCTATGTAAATACCCAGCACGAACTATAGTAGACTTAGATACCATATGTATGTGGATTTGTGTACATGCATATACTTTTATATACGTACATATGTACATATGTACATGTGTTCACTCTTGGAAATAATGTATACACATATACACGCTACGCAGGTTGCTGGGTAGCCATTATATTCCCCTCGCTGTATACTTTGATATATGTACATACGTACATATGTACATGTATACACTCATGAAATGAATGTATACACATATATACGCTACGCAGGTTGCTGGGTAGCCATTATATCCCCCTGGCTGCTTGTATGTACGTACATCAGTATATGTGTATGCATGTATATATTTTTCTTTCGTATGTGTATATATATATGTATATGTACGAAATCAATATATACATATATATTCGCTACGCTGCTTGCTGGGCAACCGACACGACACTCTGCTTACTCTTGTTACCGCTTGTACACCTATATATTCATATACGTATATACATGTATGTAATATCCTTTCATATATATACATGTGTACGTATATATACGAAATTAATATATATATACGCTGCGTAGGTTGTTGAGCAACCGACATGACCCTCTAGCTGCTTGTGCTATAGTATGTGTGTACATCTTTATATAGGTATGTATGCATGTATATATTTATCTTCCATACATATATGTATATATACGAAAATAATACATATGCATATACATACGCTACGCAGGTAAGGGTAACCGATCCTCTAGCTGCGTCTGCAACTGTATGTATGTACATCTATACACATATACACAAATCTGCATATATATCATTCATATACATACATATTTGTCATTAATGTATATATATGTATATGGTACACAGTTTGTGTACCATATACATATATATATATATTAATGACAAATATGTATGTATATGAATGATATATATGCAGATTTTTTTGTCATTAATATATATATATGTATATGGTACACAGGTTGCTGGGTAACCGACACGACCCGTTAGCAGCATCTGCCACCGAGATGATGTTGCGAGAGACTCCTCTTTACTTTTTGGCCGTCCGTGAGTACTTTTCGAATACATGTTTATTCTTTTTAATATATGAACATATACATGTAAATACATACACATATGTATATATATCTATATGTATACTCGACGATGCTATGAAAGACCCCTCTTTACATACACATATGTATATATATCTATATGTATACTCGACGATGCTATGAAAGACCCCTCTTTACGTTTTTGCCGTTCGTGAGTACTTTTGAATATTTGTATGTTCTTTTTAATTGATGAGTATATGTATATATACATATAAATATATACACGTATGAGTGTATATTTATATGAGTGTTCATTTATATGTATGTACCCGATGATGCTACAATAGATTCGCTTGTACTTCTTTGCCGTTCGTGAATACTATCAAAAAAGTGTGTATGCTTTTCAATGTATGCGTATGTATATATAGATACATACACATATGAGTATAGATCTATTACATAGTTTCATACGCATGAACATATGTATGTGTATACACTTGATTAAACTACGAGAGACCCCTCTTCACTCCCTGGCTGCTTGTGAGAACTTATTGATATATGTATTCTTATTTTGATGATATATAAGTAGATATATAGGTATACATACACATGTGTTTATAAATCTATTATGTACATGTAGATATATACACAAATTGATATATCTATACGCACATCCTCGATGATGCTGCGAGACAACGTTACTCCTTGGTTCTTGAGTACTTTTAACAATATTTATGCTCTTCTATATATGAGTATATATACAGATATACACACATATATTTGTATGTATCTATTTGTATATACATCTATATGTATATATATCCATATGTATAAATACAATCTTGCTCTGCAAGACCTGTCTTCAAGTCTGTATCTTTCGTGAGTACTTAATTCTGTAACATTCATGAGCAAGTTTGTCTGTGAATATATTCATATGTGTTCGTGTGTCTATTTGTATACACATGCACAGGCCTTCTTATGCAACCACATTGGTGTATGTATATTTATACATCTTTTTCTTTATTGTCTGAAATACATATTTATATACATATATCTCTCTCTACATCTATGTATATACGTAAGGTACATATATATATAGAGATATACATATGTATACATAAATATGCATCCATGCATATATGTATATAGACATATATGTATGTATATATACAGGTACATTTATAAATATCTTTATATGTAAATATATTTGTATATGCATATATATACATATGTACATATACATATCGTATATGTATTCATATTATATTTATACATGTACATATGTTTACGTATGTATACAAATATTTTTATGTATACAGATGAATATACTGACATATTTTCATATATGTATACCCATGTATAACATGTATGTAAATATATATATCTATACATGCATGTATACTTACATTTACATGTATATATATTCATATAGACTTCATGTAGTGACAGAATTGACGTCAAATGTATTTTTAGTCGCACAAAGACGCATCATGTGCTCATTTATATATATATATGTATATGCAGATATATACCTACATATATACATTTGAATACGCATATCTTTATGCATTTATTTATCTTTGTTTTCCCTTTGATGTGTTTACACGTGGAGAAGATAAACAAAGTAACACAAATATTGTAACACAAAGTGTGCACTGTGACATATTTTAACACGCCATCTTCATTTTTTGGCAGGGCTACATTTCGTGACAGGATGTTTGTGCTTTATTTCTTCACTTGGATGCCGTCTGTGGCTTGAAATGAGGTACCATATGTATTTGAATATGTGTATATTCATATGCTTATGCACATGCAGATATATCTCAGCATGTGTATATGCATGTATATATATACAAATGTACACAATATATATGTATACATGTGTATGTAGTATGCAAATACATATCAATACAGGTCTAGATATTTGTGTATGCAAGTGTGTATACGAACAGTATGTACGTATGTATATGCATGTAGTAACGCATGTGCACAGTGCATTACAGTACATACAATTTATGATGCTAATTCTATGCATGGTGCGTATCTGTGATACATATATATATGAGTACATAGATATTTACACATACATTCATACATATATACTCATCAATACTGCACGTATCTACTAATACATACTGTACATATATTCTATGAATATATGTACAAATATACACATATACATATATACGCTTGTATATATATATATGTATTTTCATGTACATACACGTATACGTATGTACGTACACAAATATTATGCGTATGTACATGTGTATATACATACTATTACATGTATGTATGTTCGAACGCAGAAAAGTTCGGAAAAGTGTGCACATAGCATTGTAAATATCACCGAACAAATATAAAAATGAGTAAATATACATACATTCACATGCATTTTTTTTTGAACAGAGTGGGGTCGGAGCGCTTCGCCCGCGGAATGGTATGCTTTTTTGCAGGGGTCGTACTACTAATGCTCCACCTTTACAATTCAGCCCTCGTACATTTCAGGTATTTATGTGTGTGTGGTATATTTATGTTTTTATATATACTTATGCGTAATACAATCGTAAATGTGTTTTTGTGTATGCTTGTACATGTGTACTGCTGCGTCTTTACATTTCAGCGCACCCTATGATCACCAGCACACATTTCATGGTGTGTGTGATGGTAGTCATATGTTCAACATTGATGTAAGTGCGTGTGTTTGTATGTGTGTGTGCTTCCCTGTGTATGTATATACATATACACACGTACACATATAATATCACACATCAGTCAATACGCGGGGCACTGAATCGTCTACAGGTTTGCGAAGACCTATAGGATGCATCTTCTTTATGGGTCATTTTCCGCAAAAGAGCCCTATAATTAGTGGCTCTTTGACGCAAAGACAAATTTAATTTAAGACCTGTCACATCTTTGCTACCCTGTACATGTACCGGGTGGCGAAAACCCATGGGATGCCTTATCTTTGTATGTCATTTTCCGCAAAAGAGCCCTATAATTAGGGGCTCTTTTGCGGGAAATGACCTGCAACTTAAGGCATCCCGCGTATCATCCCCCACCAACCGCTTACACATATGTACTGATGCTCATGCACGTACCACATGACACATTACCCCCCATGATCCTCATAACATATGACTTCACTAACAGTACCATAACATATGACTTCATTCACACATGACACATGTGTGATCCACATGACACATGACCTCACATGATCCTCATAACATATGATGTCAATGACAGTGCAACATAACACATTACCGCACATGATCCTCATTCCATATGGCTTCAATCACACATGACACATATGTGATTCACAGGACACATGCCCTCACATGATCCTCATAACATATGACTTCAATCACACATCACACGTATGTGATATGGATCACACATTACTTCACATGATCTGCATAACATATGACTTCAATACCAGTACCGGTCAAATCACACATCACACATATGTGATCCACATCACACATTACTTCACATGATCCTCCTAACATACGACTTCAAGAACAGTACCAAATGACATAACCTCACAAGATCCTCATATCACATGACTTCAATCACATCACAGTCACATCAAATATCAGCACACACGAGGAGCAGTCCGTCGTCTACGTGTGTACTCACCCCCGACTCGCACACGCAAGTGTACATATTCACGTACACATAGAGGAAAAAAAAAGCAAATATCAGCCCATATGCAGAGCAGTCTGTCGTCTACATGTGTCATCACCCCCGACTCTCATACACATACGTACACATTCTCGTACACATATATATTCACATACACACATGTTTATATACATTTATTTACCTGCCCAATCCACACGAGCTGTCACGCTGGCTGATACACGTGTGAGCTCGTATCAGCTTTCACATATCACTTCACACGATTCACACATCTTTCATATCAGCTCTCATATATCATTTCAGACGATTTATATATGTATATATATATAGAGATATGTATGATACATATGTATAGAGATATATATAAGATATACATTCTTTCATATCAGCTCTCATGTATCATTTCAGAAGATTCATGTATATATATATTTATAGAGAGATGAATATGACTGATGCACATGCCATATCAGCCCATATGCAGATCAAATCGTCCTTTTACTCATATCCCTCATATATCACGTCACACGATTCACACATCCCCGATGACTCCTGCACATCGCATCACATACCAGCTCTCATATATCACTAATATGGAGTGGCTACGGTTATTAGGATCGATTAAATTACAGGTCTTTTTTTTTGCAGAATAGCGTCTCTTTTACAGGGCTTTTTTGCAAAACAGACCTATAATTCAATCGAGCCTACTAACCGAAGCCACCCTCTGATATCTGCTATCATGTCCGCCCGACTCAATCAATCATTTATATTCCCTTACAGGTAAATAGATTTCGGAAAATTATTTTACTTATCGTTCAGTACAAATATTTTAAATCCTGTTCCGGAGATTTTATTCTCCAGAATCTGATCCTCCGCATAGGATCATGCGGTACTGATTTTATTACTCAATCTAGTTGGGGTTTTCATTTCCACCCGACCATCATGGTCGTGTGGAAATTTTGTGTACCACAGTTGTACCAGTTCCGAAACGGCATCTCGGGGGGGCCAGCCCTTCAATATTTTTACATGATTCATAGGGGCGGGCGTATATCGTATCAGGGGGTGGCTTCGGTTAGTAGGCTCGATTGAATTATAGGTCTGTTTTGCAAAAAATCCCTGTAAAAGAGACGCTGACACCAGCTCTCATATGTCACTTAATACCACATAGCAGGTAGACTAGCACATAGCAGCCCATACGCAGACGAATTCGAGTTTTCCATGCGGCACCACATCGGACTGCGGTGAAAAAGCTACGATGTTTGGATGCTCCCACCACACATCCCATATCGCATATGACTGATACACACCACACATCAGCGCATATGCAGACGAATTCGTGTACAGCGTTACCACAATCTGCCAAATCGAGAAACTTAGATTTCTCGGTATCTTGCGGTTCAAATTCAAATTGAGATTTTGGTTCAATTTGAATTTGTACCGAGAAATTCGAGTTTTTGTATTTAGTGGATTTCGGGGGTGTAGCATTTTCAATGTAATCTGTGAGACACAGACCAATTCGTGTACACCGTCACCACATCCTCCTGTGGAACATCTAGCAACAATATGTATGCCTTCACACCACACATCCCACACCCCATATGACTCACACACGTCACACATCAGCTCATACGCAGATCAGTTCGCGTTCTATATGCGGCACCACATCCGCCTGTGGAACAACCAGCAACGATGTTTGGGCCCTCTCACGACGTGCATCGCCATTCTCTTCGCGCTTGGTTTCAAAGAATTGGCAACGGAGGCCTTCCATTTCGTCTGGGAGGGCTGCCTCCATATGGAGTGTCGAACGTGAGAGATACGTATTGACATACGAATATATAAGAGATCGTATTTACATACGTATGTGTAATGTGGGAGGGCTGCCTTCGAATGGAGTGTCGAACGTGAGAGATACAGCCTATTGCATACAGAGTGTCATTTCTTCTTTCTCAAATCTCAATCGATGATCTAGTTCTCTAGGTCTCTTTTGCCACGTTCCACTGAAAAAGAAACCAACGAGATTGAGATTGGAGATTGAGATCGAATGACACTCCAAATGCAATACGCTGTACATTTACATGTGTTGTCTGGGAGGGCTGTCTCCATATTGAATGTCAAACATGAGAGATATACATTTATATGTATCGAGGGTTGTCTCGGCACGAAGTGTCGAATATGAGAAACATACATTTGTACATATCGTCTTTACATATGGATCTCATGGTCGACACTCACTATTGAGACAGCCCTCGTAGACAATCCATATGTAAAGACGATATGTACAAAAACATACATTTGTACACATCGTCTTTTGCAAAAGAGATCATATCGTCTTTACATATGGATTGTCTACGAGGGCTGTCTCAATAGTGAGTGTCGACCATGAGAGGTTCGTTTTTATATGTATCGTGTGAGAGGGTTGTCTCAGTACAAAGTGCCGAATATGAGAAATATACATTTGTATATATCTTGAAATGTGGAATATGAGGGATATACATTTGCATATGTCGTCTGGAAGGGCTGTCTCATTATTGAGTGTCAAACATCCAAAATGTGTACTTGTATGTATTATCGGCGAGGACTAGGGATACGCATCATTCGTTGATTTAAATGTCTCTTTTGCAGAATATAGCCTCTTTTACAGGGCTCTTTTGCAAAAGAGACCTATAATTCTATACATAAACACATATACACATATACACAGACAAGATACGCATCTTTCGTATGTGGCACGTAAATCGTGTGTATGTGTAACACGACTCATTTCTAGGTCTGACACGACAATTTTAGGTGTGACACGACCGATTCTCTTGTGTAATATGACTCAATTCTATGTGTGATGTGACGCATTTCTAGGTGTGACAGGCTAGAGAGATTGGGCTTGCTGCCTCCATAAGCTGTGCTGGACATCAGATTTATATCTCTATATTTACTCTTGCAGGGCTACCTCAACATGGATTTTTACTACGCGAGATGTGTATTTATATTCATATCAAGCAGCAGGGGTTGCAAACCCCTGCCGGGGTCTTCACAACAGTGAACTCAAAACTGCTGACTTACACGCATCTCTCTGAAAATATGTTTACCCTCAAGTTCGCACAATGGTTGCCATCATGTATACATACGAATACACAACTGTGTATATATGTATATATTCCGCGAGCGCTTACGTGAATAATAGGTATGTGTACTGGGTGTCGGCGAAAGCACATTTTCGGAAGTGGTAGGGCTACGATGCTGGTGAGGGCTTCACTGTAACACCAAATACTCGTCTTTGAGCTGTTTATTTGCAATCCGACTGAGGGTCGTTTTCAGCCCGATTTTAAACGTAATACATAAACGGAGTCATCTTCGACTTTTTTTTTGTTCAGCAAATTGCAAACATAAACGCAGAGATTCACAATACGCATCCATTTCGCCTTTTCCAGTCACCCTGCATTCATTCCGGTGGAAATTTTTGAATACCGTGGCTCGAGTTCACTTGAATGTGAGAACTCGTATGCATCTGGACCTTTCCTCATTCGTGAGATTTCCCTGGGCACTGCTGGGCCGATGTTACCAAATGTGACAAATGGGCAGAACTCAGACTTCAAATACAACAGGTACACTACGTTCATATTTTATGTTTGGTTGCGGCTGGGAACGACCCTGCAATAGTTAATATCTCCTCGAAGATTCATCGTATTTCTACGGCCACCCCGCCTCCATCTGACGGCTATGGGCTGGCTACGATTAGTGAGTTTTTAAAAATAGATGCCTTTTCTTGCACAATATAGTCTTTTTTTATTGATCTCTTTTGCAAAAGCGACCTATAATTTGAAGGAGCCTACTAATCGTGGCCACCCCATATTCATTTCCTAGCACGACCAACTCCTGCATAACAAAGTAAACTTTCTCAAAGATTTACAATTTTTGGAAAATAATTGTAACTTCGGTAGGATCCGTAGGAGTGCGATATGTTTAATCAGTTATGTGCGACATTGTCAATGAGACCTTCCTCATTCATGTGTTACCTGACTCATTCATGGAAAGACACGACACATCCAGGAGTAACAATGCTACTCGTCATTATACCCCGCGTCGTTGCCCTCAATGAGACATGACTCATTCATATGTGTGCCATGACTCATTCAAATAAGTGACATGGCTCATTGATGTTGGCAACATGACTCATTCGTGTGTGAGCCATAACTCACTGATGTAAGGGACATGACTCACTGATGTCGGCGACGTGACTAATTCATGCGAGTGACGTGACCCATTCATGCGTGCTACACCATCCACTCGTCGTCATCGTCCGCGTCTACTTGGTATGGGGTGGCTTCGGTTAGTAGGATCGAAAAAATTATAGGTCTCTTTCGCAAAAGAGCCCTATAAAGAGACGATATTCTACGAAAGAGACCTATGATTTTATCGATCCTACTGACCGTAGCCACCCCATTTCATCCCCCACGTCGTTGCCCCAACTGAGACATGTCTTACTGTTGGGAGCGACATGACTCATTCATGTGTGCGACATGACTCATTCATGGGAGCGACATGACTCATTCATGGGTGCGACATGACTCATTCATGTGTGCGACATGACTCATTCATGTGTGCGACATGACTCATCCATGAGTGTGACACTGCAACTCGTTATCATCCTCCACGTCGTGGCCCCCCATCAGAAAGAACTCATTCCTATGGGTGCCATGACTCATCCAACGACGCGACATGACTCAATTGATGTTGGCGACATGACTCATTCATGTATGTGCCATGACTCATTTACTCGTCATCATCCTCCGCGTAGTTGCCCCCTATGACGCATGACTCATTTATGTGTGTGCTTTGACTCATTTATATGTGAGACATGATCGATTCATTTATGTGCGAAAATATCTACTCGTCATCATCATCCGCATCGTTGCCCCCAATTGGCGGCAGTTTGCCCGCAAGGAACTTGTCAATCATCTGTGTGTGTAATATGTGCGTGTGTGTATCTATGTCATCCGATATTACTTGCCATATTCAATACCTCTTTGGTGGCTAAATATGTGTGTATACATATGTGTGTGTGTGTGTGTGTATACATGTGTGTCTGTGTATACATGTCATAAAATAATATGTGTCATATCAGATACATCTTTAGCGGCTACATATGTGTGCGTATAAATGTGCATGTGCGTGTGTATCCCTGTGTGTCTGTGTATACATGTCATCCAAAGATATGCGTCATATCAGATGTATTTTTGGTGGCTCCATATCGCATACATGCACTACAGCCAATCCCATCTGTGGCTTCATTTTCCCAAGTTGTTTCGAAAGCTAGCAATACCAGCTCGTAGGTCTCTGTTGCCATATTTCAGTCAAATGAAACCTGCGGGCTTGAGTTTCGAGCTTTCCAATCAAGCACAGTGGCAGTTGGATAAGTGATCCGTACATAACCAGTTATATCTACGGATCACTTGAATTCACTAGATGAATAGTGTGTGTGTGTGTGTGTGTGTGTGCGTGTGTGGGTGTGTGAGCGTGTGTGAGTGTGTGTGTGTGTGTGTGTGTGTATGTGTGTGTGTGTGCGTGTGTGTGCGTGTGTGTGTGTGTGTGTGCGTGTGTGTGTGTGT
>Ga0105054_10011831_pt1 | contig 10801 bp, 10 predicted proteins | sample BON02_FD_78091 | JGI IMG/M metagenome (GOLD analysis project Ga0105054, IMG submission 78091) | Freshwater microbial communities from Lake Bonney liftoff mats and glacier meltwater in Antarctica - BON-02 (megahit assembly) | ecosystem: Environmental > Aquatic > Freshwater > Ice > Glacier... | reverse complement strand
TCGCTGCCGTCGAAGAACACTTCAACAGATGCAGCACCGGCCACGACGTGGTTGTTGGTGACCGCGAGTCCGGACTGGTCGATGATGAACGCTGAACCTGAGCCAGCAACGGTGTCCATCTGACCGAAGTCTGGGGACACGAAGGTTCCTGTTGTGACGACTCGGACCACGGCGTCGGCCGGTGCGACTATCGGGCCGCCAGTCGGCGAAGGGATAGTCGTATCAATCGGCGTGGCCGATGCGTCGGGTGCGGCATCGCTGCCAGTTGTGGTGCAGGCGGCGCCGAGCAGCATTGCGGTGGTGGTGAGAACAAGGGTGCGTTTCATGTGAGGCCTCCAAAGCCGATCTTTGATACTTGCTCTCTCTGACGCGTCCACCGACAAGAACGCCAAAGCCGACAAACAAATCCTTGCGATGCTGTTCGACGGCTTCAGTTTGGCGCTTCTCGGTGCTGGCCGCGTCTCAGTCGGCATGCCGACTCCTCACACCAGAACCCGACCTCTCGTTCGACTCACTATCGCACCTCTACTCACCGCACTCGTCGCGTTGCCGTTGTCATCGGGTCGCGCCGCATCCGACGACGTTGGCTCGGTGATCGAACGATCAGTCGCCACCACGATGGCACCTACGTCGATCCCGGCGCCGACGACGTCGCTTCGGCCACCATCAACAACGGTTCCAGCACCACTTCCGCCACTCAGCCCAGCGACCACCGCGTCGCCCTCGACGGTTCCGGCGGCCACGAGCACTCCCGGCTCAACGACGGGGAGCCCGTCATCGGCGCGCCAGGTCAACATTGCCTGGTTCATTGCCCTGTTCATCGGTCTCGCCGGGACCGTTGTCTTCCTCGTCCTGGGTCTTCGAGGAACCGCAAGGTTGAGCCGGTCTCACGCCATTGCCTCGACTCAGTCTTCCGAAACGGATGGAGCGGCGATCGTGGCGAGTGACGCCGCGTCGTTCCGCAAAGAGATCCGGCTCATGTTTGCCCAGTTGCCGAAAGAGGCCAGGAGTCGGATGACGATTCAATTCGTTGCGGTGTCGGCGGACAGCCTTGAAGTGTCGTTCACGGAGGTCACCGAAGTCGCGCCGCCAGCGAACTGGTTGAGCACAGCCGACAGGGTCTGGCGGCTCACCGAACCAAGCCGCCCAGAGACACTCGACGAGGCCGCTCAGCTGCCAGCAGTTCTTCCTGCCCTCTTGCCCTTCGGCCAGCCGACCAACGACAACCAGCTGTATTTCAATGCCGGAGCCTTCGATGGACTCAACGTCGTCGGCGAACAAGCTCACGTCACTGCCTGGCTCGCTCACGAACTGCGGTGGCTTGAGCGAGAGCCCGGCCAGTCCTGCACTGTCGTCCAGCTCACCGACAACGGCCAGGTTTGCGACGACCCGGTCGTAATGTCCGAAGCAGCGGCCTTGGACCTCGCGTTCGGCCGGGCCGAGCCTCGTCGAACAAAGCTTCAGGCCCCCGCTCCGCGGAACGGTTCCAAGCACCCGCAGGTTTCCTTTGCCGAAGGCTTCCTGGTTGTCGGCCCGATGAGCGACGTTCGGTGGAAGGGCATCGCATCGCAGCCGACGGTGGCGTTGCTTTCAAGTGGAAGCACGATCTTTGGAACCGATCTCATCGTGTTAGAGGACGAGATCTCATTGCCGTCTCTCGGCATCAACGCACTGTTGAAACGGCCGGCAGCTCACCGGCAATCCGATGAGCCGAAACATCCCGCAGACGAGCAAAGTTCCGCACAGGAATTGCCGTGGGATGATTCGACGTTGGCAGACGGTTGGCGTGCGCCGTGCTGGCCGGTCACGGTGCACCTGATTGGGGTGCCATACGTGACGCGCAACGGAGCCGTCATCCAATTGACGCCACAGCAACTGTCTGCGGTTGCGCTCATCGCAACGAAGCAGCGGATCCCAGCTCACGAGTTCAAACGGGCAATCTGGGGAGACGACGAAGAAGTCAGTTCCGAACGCGTTCGAGATCTCCTCTCTGAACTTCGCAAAAAGGTCGGCGGCTACGGCGCGATCCCTAAGCGTCAAGATGGTGTCGTTCGCGCTGGCACCGATCTCGGCAGTGATCTCGTTACCTGCCAGACGCTGGTCGACAGGGCCGACACCGTGGCCACTGAACGAGCCGAGCGGATGGAGGAGGTTCTCGGACTGGTCCGAGGGCGCCCGTTCGACATCGGCACTGACGACGCCAAGTGGTGGCGTTGGTCCGAGATCGCCTTCGGAATGACCGACTGGGCCACCAAGACCGCCGACATCGCAGCCGAACTCGCGCAGATGCACCTCGATCAAACGTTCCCGAGCGCAGCAAGAGCTGTCATAGAGCGCGGCCTCATTGCCGACCCACTCAATGCAGAACTCACCGAACTTCTCATCGAAACCCTCGTCAACAATGGGACCCCTGAGGCGGCCCGACGCCTATACCGATCCCACGACAAGATGCTCGAAATCGCAGACCTTGGAGGCGCCGCCGCAGAGACCCTTCGCGTTCTCGAACGCCTGCAAATCTCTTCAGGAAGCAACTGACCCGAACAAGTACTCACCGGTTGTTTAGATCGGTTGCCTGAAGATCGCTGCCAGGGCTGTAGCTGACCGTTCCGTCACGTCAGCGAGCACCGAGAGCTGATCGATCGCCTTAACGGTCCGGCCTCCGAATGGGTCCGGTTCGACGGAAACAACCCGATCCAACTGCTCGACGATCTGGTCTGCCATGTCGGTTCGGCGCTGCTTGAGGAGACGGAGCGCTGCGTCGAGTCGGTCGATGTCTGACGCATCGAGATCTTGTAGGTGGTGGCGGGCGTGCACGAGCACGGCAATCGCACACCGAATATCGAATGCATCAACAACGGAGAACCTCATGGCTTGGTAAAGGCCAACGAGCGTCTGGTGTGGGACATGTCCCGTTTCGCAGAGGCCGTCGCCTTTACATCGGGGAAGGGGAGCAACCAGCTCTTCTCAATCCGATGAGGAGATCTCATGACACTTCTGGACACCGCCGAATTGCTGATGCAGCAGATACCGCAACCAACCGGCCCCGACGCTCCCGCCGCGGTGGTGGCGTTGGTGACGAAGGGGTTGAACTTCATTTGGTTCGCCGTGCTCGCCGGATCGTTCGCCACTGCTTCGTGGGGGCTCGGCTCACTGGCGTGGGCTGCCAAGAAGCAGCAGTTCGGTGGAGTGAACGAAGGCAAGCAACTCGTTGCACTCTCACTGATCGGTGCTGCGGGGATGACCGTTCTTCGAAGCGTCTTCGTCTTCTTCGGGATCTGACCATGCTCCGCTTCATCAACTCGAACCGCACAGCAACGGTCGGTCTCATCGCAGCAGTCGCACTTGTCGTCGTCACAATGTTCGGCCGCTTCGCGCCTCAATCAGAACCGGACGGCAACACCGACCAGCCAATCGACAACACCGTCGAGGCGTTTCCAACAATTCCACCGCAAACCAATATGGCTGGCACGCCAAGCGAACCCTCGACCACGACGATTTCCAATCCGAAGCGTTTCACGGTGCCCGTCGATCCTTCCGGCTCACGCAGCAACCGCACCGAAATGGGTGCCCAGCAGTCAGCAATCGACTTCGCCGGCACTGTCCAACAACGCCTTCTCTACCTCACCAAAGCAGCCGCGAAGGATCTTCTCATCTCATGGTCAGACGACTCGACCAGCCTGGCAGACCTTGATGCCGACATCGCCAGGATCGCAACACTGCAATCGACGCTGACCGCTGGAGGCGGCAATCTGTGGTGGTCGGTCACCCCAATTGCATCCCACGTCGAAGCGTTCGACACCGACCGGGCGCGCGTCTCTGTGTGGGTCGTGCAAGTGGTTGGCTCTGACGTCAATCCGCAGCTCGGAGGCGACGCGATCGCGCCGACTGTCGACTTTCGCACAACTGTCGTGGACCTTGTCTGGCACTCGACTGCGGGCTGGTCGATCTGGAACACCTCGTCAACACCAGGTCCCGTTCCGATGATGTCGGCCACATCGACCATGTCGGCGCCGACCGAGTTCATGGACGCTCTCGGCGATTTCACCCTGACGAAAGAGCACTCGTGATCCCCGGCTTCCCCAACCCGCTCGACCTGATCCGCATCCCGTTCAACATCGCCGGATCGGTCGCCACGAAAGCAGCCAAGGAGATCTTCGAGATGATCGCGAACCTGCTGCTCAGCGGAATCGGCTGGCTGTTCGCGATCGTCTGGGACTTCATTGACTCGACCACCACACCGGACCTCTACGCAACCTGGTTCGCAGGCGGCCCGTTCGCGATCGTCGTGAAGCTCGCGTCGATGCTGCTGATGCTGGCCCTCGCCCTCGCGATTGCCGAAGCGATCTGGAACCGCGACGGCACCGAACTCGCACGTGCCGTTGTCCAACACTTCCCGAAGGCGCTGTTCATGCTGACCGGGCTGCTGTTCGTGACGACACTCGGCCTCGCGCTCGCCGATGCAGTCACGGTCTGGATGCTCGACACCGTCGCGTATGGAGCGAACGACTTTGCCGAGTCGCTGCTCGATGTCGACAACTCGTTCACATTCGGTCTCGGCCTCGTCGTGATCATGATCGCGGCGCTGGTGATGATCTTCGTGCTGCTGATCGTTGCCCTCGAGTTGATCGTGCGAGAGAGCTTCATTTTCGTCCTCGTCGCCATCACCGCTCTCGCACTCGTGGCCGACGTCTACCGGCCAGCACGAGGTGCGGGAGGACGAGCAGGGCGACTGCTTGCTGGAGTGATCGCCATGAAACCAATCGTCGCGCTCTGCTTCGCGATCGGCGCCGCGGCCCTCGGCTCGGCAGGCGGAAGTGGTGACGACGGTGTCTCGGCCATTCCAGAGCCTGGTGAGGAGCAGGAGGCCGGCGAAGACTTGATCGACGCTTCGGATCAGAACACGCTCGGCGTGGTCCTCGCCGGTCTGGCAACGATCTCACTCGCCGCGATCACACCGTTCACTGTTCTGCGACTGTTCCCGTGGGAAGGCACCGAAGCAACCGAAGGCACACGTGGTCAGGTGAGTGGAGCCGTCACTGGTCCCGCTAAAGCAGCAGCAATGATGGCGGCCAGTGGTGGCGCATCGGCAGGTGCTGCCAGTGCTGGCGGAGGCGCAGCTGCAGGGCAGGCGGCCGGTAGCGGTGGTGCAGCAGCAGCCAGTGCCGCCGCTGCCACATCGAGGGCCAACTGATGGCGGCAACAACGGCAACCACAGTCGGCTACCGACTCGACCCGCTCGACCGCGGACTGGTCGGTCGTCTCGATCGCCGACAGCTCGTCATCCTCGGCATCGGTGCCGCGTGCTGGTTGATGGCCTCGATCACCGGCGCCGGATTCATCCCGGGCGTCATCGCGTTCGCGCTCAGTTGGGTTGTCAGCGTTCCTCGCTTCGGCGGCCAGGTGCTCGCCGAGTGGCTACCAATCTGGTGTGGTTGGACCGTGCACGGCCGGCGGTCACGGCACTGGTTACGTCCGCTTCATCTCACCAGCGCGGGCCTCGTCGATCACGGACCGGCGTTGCCACCGTGGCTCGGAGGATTGCGGATCGTTGCGCACCCAACGCAGAAGTGGGCAGCAATCCACGACGTCCAAGCACAAACGTTGACGGCTCACCTGCAGATCACCGGAACCGGCTTCACCACCCTCGCCCCTGACCAGATGGCCCTCCTACTCGCTGGATGGGGGTCGGTGTTCCAAGCAGTACCGGTCGATGACGGCGTCGTGCGGATCACGTGGTCCGACATTGCGCGCCGCATGCCCCTCGTTGGCCATCAGGAATGGATCGACGCAAACGGCACCGACCACGACGTGCTCAACGAGTACCGATCCTTCGTCGACGAGTCCAGCCACATGCGCCACGACCTCGTCCTCACACTCACCATGCGAGTCGGCTCGCTCAAGTCCGCTGATGCGCAACGTGGCGGGTTTGAGCGGATTGCCGAGGCGGTCACGATTCTGCGAGACGCGCTCGATGAGGCACGACTCGACGCGCACGGACCGTTGCAGGCTGGCGAGATCGCCTACCTCATGCGTGCCGGGCTCAGCCCGAACAGCGTCGAGCCAGCCGGAGGCACGATCGCCGGTTCACTTGTCCAGCGACTCGGACTCATACCGACAACAGCGGCTGGGCCAATGAGCGTCGATGCCACCTCGAAACATGTGTGCGTTGACGACGTCGCCCATCAGTGCTTCTGGGTTGAGGCGTGGCCCGAGCGACTGCAAAGTGCTGACTGGTTTGACTCGGTCATCAGCTCCGACGTGCCCGGCGTCGTGCAGCGAGTGTTCACGCTCATCGTCGAACCACTCGACGACACCAAAGCGCTCAACGAAATCCGGATGGCGTCGTCACGCCACGGCGGCGAGCAACTCGCCGCCGCCGAGGGCCGCACCAGATGGGACAGCTTCAAAGCAGCCAAGGCCAGCGCTGTGAACGAACGTGAACACGAGATGGCATCCGGTCATACGCCGGTCGCGTACACCGCTCTCATCACCATGACGGTCGGCGATGTCGACGAACTCAAGCGGGCCGGCCAAGCAATCCGTCGACGGTGCGAACGCAACAGGGTGATGTTGAGACCGCTATGGGGGCGGATGGACATCGGCCTCGCCGCCGGTCTACCCATCGGCCTCGGACTGTCGAGAGAGCCGTTCTGATGGCTGGCCGACTCCAATCTCGTGTTGCTCCCTCTCCCCCGGCGTCTGGTCGTCGTCGACTCGGTGTTCCCCGCCACCGGTCGACGACCGCCAACGTCTGCTCGCTCTACCCCGCCACCGTCCAAGCACCGCTCCCCCAAGTCGGGCCGCTGCTCGGTACCGACCTGTCAGCCGGCGGCGGGCCGCTCTGTTGGGACCCGTTCGAGGTCTACAACGAGAAGCTCGTCACCAACCCGAACGCGTTCGTCATGGGCGAGCCCGGCTTCGCCAAGTCGTCGCTCATCAAATGCTGGGCGTACTGGCAACACTGCATCTACGGACCTTCACGCTGGCTCACTTTCACCGACCCCAAAGGTGAGTACCGGACACTCGCCGCTCGGATGGGCATGAGCGTCGTTCGCCTCGCGCCTGGCGGCAACGTGTGTATCAATCCGCTCGATGTGCCAGTTCGCCTCACCGGCGAAAACCTCGCCGACGAACGCGACCTTCAGACGAGCTTGCTCGTCGGGCTCGCAGGGACGCTCCTCGGTCGAGCACTGACTCAGATCGAACGCAAAGTCATCCGGTCCGTCGTCACCGTCACCACCGAACAGACCGCCGACACGTCGGCGACGTTGCACGACGTCATCGCGCTCCTCAACTCACCGACCGCCGAGATGTGTGAGCAGACCCGGCGCAGTGAGGACGAGTTCGTGCTCAGCCTCGAAGACCTGCGCTACGCCTTCGACGAACTCTGCACCGGCCCTCTTCGCGGCATGTTCGACCAGCAGTCGAGCGTCGACGTGAACTGGGACGGGCCCGGCATGGTCCTCGATCTGTCCGGCGTGATCGACGACGAGCGCGCCATGTCGCTCGTCATGGTGTCGGCGATGGGCTGGTCGCGCCAGCAACGCCATCGCCTCGTGGGCCGTCAGGTCACCAACGTCAACGACGAGTCGTACTACATGTACAAGCGGGCCGAGACCGTCGAGTTTGCCCAGGCACGCCGCAAGCTCGGCCGCCAGTTCGGTGAAGCGAACATCGACATCTGCCACCGCCCATCGGACCTCGACGCGCAAGCCGACACAGGATCCAAGATCGCCAAGATCGCGCACGGATTGTTGAAGGACAGTTCGATGAAGATCGTGTTCCGTCAATCGGCCGGCGAACTCGACCTCGCCACTTCAATGCTGGGCCTTACTGAGACCGAACGGTCGTGCCTCGCCGTGTTCGGCCGGGGTAAGGCGCTCTGGAAAATCGGGGACCGCTCGTTACTTGCGAAGCATCATCGACCAGCCACCTTGGTGGCCGAGACCGACACCGACTCGATGATGCGGCGAGCCAGCAAGCTCGCCGACGCCGATCAACCCGAGGAAACTCGCGATGCCTTTGCATGACATTGACGCCATTCTCGACCGCATCGACCTAGAAGCGCTCGCCGACGAACTATGCAGCCCCCGTCGAGGACGAGGCAGTGGAGCACGCTGGCGATCGCCCGTGCCCGATCACCCTCAGACTGGCAAGACACCACCGATGTCAATCTTCACGGACCGTCGCGGCCGACAACGATGGACCTGCTGGTCAACTGGCGCCTCCGGCACCGCCATCGACCTCGTCTCAGTCAACCGGCGAATGGATGTGTCGGCATCGATTGACTGGCTTGCTGACCGAGCCGGCCAAGTTGCCGAGCCGATCAGACCAACGCCTCGGCCGGCCGCGCCACAGCGCACCGGTGCGAGCGCTGCATTACGCGAATACGTCCACGCCTGTCGATCCGAGTTGTACAAACCGTCGGGCGAGGACGCCCGCCAGTGGCTTGAGCGGCGACGCCTCAACCCGGCTGTCCTCGAACTTAATGACGTCGGCTTCGACCCCGGGCCGAGCGCACTCCTGCGGGCACATGGCCTTCCGTCCCGGGGAGCAGGGATCGTGCTGCCGACGTTCGACCGTCTCGGCCAACTCGTCTACGCCCAGACCCGATACTTCGATCCCGAAACCGCTGGCCGCAAGTACGACAACCCGTCCGGCAAGCACGCAACAAAGCCCGCCGTTTCCTGGCCCCGCCTCCTCGATTCAAGCGGCCACCAGACAATCGTGTGCGAAGGCGTCATCGATGCCCTCACAGTCGCTGGCGTGCCAATGCGCTCAGCAGCGATCTTGTCTGCCAGCGACTCGGCTCAGGCGGTGAGCGAACTTTCAAAGGATTCATATCAACTTGTGCTCGCCCTCGACCCCGACGACGCTGGCAGCAAGGCAGGCGGGCTCCTGCAAACCAGACTTGTCGACATGGGGGCTCGAACGGTGCGCCGCGTTTCACTTCCGAACGACCTCAACGAGATGGCCCAATGCCATGGCGATCAGTTCGGTCCCATACTTCGCGCCACCCTCCGGTTTCCAACAAGGTCGACCTCCACCGAACTCGGCCGGTAGATCCCTTCCATCGCGCAGCGATTCGGAACTCACGCACCGGACGGCCGAGTCTGAGCCCCACCACAAGCACTGGATCACCGGTGCGCACGACAACACGTTGCGCCTACAGAATCCGCCGTCCCATGGAGAGCGATCAGGGGTAGCTCCTCCACCCGCTCCAAGCCGGCGTTCAGGGACAGTTGTGATGCTCAGCGGCCACGACAGATCAAACACCAACCCTGACCTGACGAATTTCACCGGCCAACTCAGTTGCTGGTTTCGTGGCGCTCAAAGCGATCTCTTCCTACTGCGGTATGAGTGGGACAATGTGGAAGCGTAAGCGGACGCGAGGCTGCAGAACGTGGCTGTCTCGAGAGCGGAACCTGGCTGCTTCGGTAGGCCTTGATGCTCGAGCAATAGGCAGTCACCATTGGCAAGAGAGTTTCGGCCCAAGCTGAACAGGGATCGATGCGCCGCCTTTGCGCATCGTGAAGGGATGTCTATGGTCGTAGGTATGACACGACTCTTTCCAGCCGTTGCAGTCAGTCTGGTCCTCGTTGCAGGGTGCGGTGGAAGTGACGACGGCGTGGCGCAAGGCGACGTCGATGCATTGCAGGCCGAGATTGACGCTCTTCAGACGGAAAATGATGACTTGCGCGACCAGCTCAGCACGGCTTCCACAACGATCGCTCTCGAGTCGGAGGACACAGCCGCTGGTGCGGACTCGGCGGCACCGCTGGAGTCGGCCGGCGACGGGTCTGGGCCGAGCACGACAACAACCTCGAGCACCAGCACGAGCACGAGCACGACGACCTCCACGTCTACCACTACGACGACCGTGCCCGACACGCCTTGGACGGTTGAGGAGCTGAACGAGGTCCTTGCACCACCGATGGTCGACTTCGCGGCGACGTTCGGGCCAGGGGCGACCCGAGAAGATCAGGACTCGCGCTGGATACCGGTCAAGGATGCGCTGAACACCCTGCTCAACACGGACGGACGATCGGTCACCGATGCACTGCTTGCGCCCGAGGCCAACTCGTCATGGCAGACAGCCTCAGAAGCGATGACTTTGCTCTACGAAAGCGGCTTCAACTCGTTCGGCGTCGACGATGGACTCCGAGATTACGGCTACCATTTCAACCTCCCTACCGTCTGGGAAGCTATCGAGCGGATCCCACGTAGCTTCGGCAGCGGGACGTACCGCGTCGGGAATGGCCCGGACGAGGTTCCGCCAGGCTCATACGTGACCGAGCGCGACACCCCGTTCGACGGGTGCTACTGGGAGACGCTTGACTCCTCGGGCGACATCATCGATAACAATTTCGTGGGTTCCGGCTTCCGGGTCGCCGCCACCGTTTCTAGCGGAGCTCTCTCAGTGGAGTTCGACCGTTGCGGCACGTTCTGGCAGCAGTAGGACGCAGCAGGCCTGCTGCACCCTGCTAGAGACGACCCAGAATCTCGATTTCGCTTGTCGGCGTATTCGTCGTCACTCACCAGCCACTGTCCTGCAGAGCGTCGAGCCGGCGAGTGCCGCTGACAACGATTCGGCAGGATCGAGCCGACGGCTCGCTATCTGCGCAGGATCGGCAAGTCCTCGACTGGTCGAGAGCGCAAGTCGTGCGCCACCGAGCCGGCGTTGGGTGTCACCTCAGGAGCATCCACGAGTAGGCGGTATGGGACACCCCATTGGCCTAAACCCACGCCCAGATCCGAAGCGCCCGAGTGGGTCGACGGGCGGTGCCTAGGGTGGCTACTC
>Ga0105054_10011822_pt1 | contig 10805 bp, 15 predicted proteins | sample BON02_FD_78091 | JGI IMG/M metagenome (GOLD analysis project Ga0105054, IMG submission 78091) | Freshwater microbial communities from Lake Bonney liftoff mats and glacier meltwater in Antarctica - BON-02 (megahit assembly) | ecosystem: Environmental > Aquatic > Freshwater > Ice > Glacier... | reverse complement strand
CGTTCTTATGGAAATATCAGATGACTGGGAAACCGGAAGAATTTATCTGTCGATGGATGAAAAATGAATTTAACCCGATGGGATAAACTGGAAATTACAGAAGAGATGTTGCTTTATCAAAAACGTTTATCCATATGGATGTATCAATCAGCACCATATCTCAATTTCCGGCTAACTTTGTAGTCATAATCATCGGCAAATTCGATCTGACCTGCCAAATCAAACAAGTTTTTTTTACGCTTAATTCTAATGAGTTCACGCAAAGCTACATCCACCAATTCACGTTTGGTTGTAATACCTGTGAGCATGGTGGCCTCGGTGACCAGTTTTTCATCTAACACAATGAATTAGTATCTGGAAAAGTTGAGAGTGCCAAGGCTCACGCCTCCAATACCATCTTCAGTGGGGTTTTTACGCCGACCCCTGTATACAGGTGTATTATTAACAGCATGAATAAGAACACTGCAGCTATCAGTATTGAAAAGCCTTTGGCCGGGCTTCTGTCTCAATACCCGGAAATCAGGCTGGCCATCCTGTTTGGCTCGCAGGCCACCGGTGAAACCACGATTGACAGTGACATTGATCTCGCCGTGTTGGCCAACACCCCACTTAGTACGGCTACCAAGTTCAAATTGATTGAAGAAATAGGGCTTGAATTTGGCTGCCCCGTTGATATCGTGGATATTTATCATGCACCAGAGCCGATTTTAGGCCAGGTGTTCAAAGGTAAAAAATTGATCGGCGACAATGCCACTTATGCCGCAATGTTGACCAGGCATTTGCTCAACACTGCAGATTTTGTCCCGCTGCAACAGAGAATTCTGTCCGAAAGAAGAAAAGCATGGATCAATTAATTCTTGCAGAGAAATTGGAATCCCTGCGGCGCTGTATCAGGCGTGTCGATGAAAAAAGACCGTCCCGAATTGAACGACTGACTGAGGACGCGGATATTCAGGATATTCTTGTTCTCAACCTCACACGTGCGGTACAGCTTTGTGTCGATATCGGCAGCCACATAATCAGTGAATCAGATGAGGCTACCCCCCAAACGATGGGGGATGTTTTTGAGGTCTTGCAAAAGCTCAATATGATTACTGACCAGACCTGTCAGCAAATGAAAAAGGCGGTTGGTTTCAGGAATGTAGCTATTCACAATTATGCAACCATTAACTGGGAAATTGTTTACGCTATTTCTGAAACATCACTGGTTGATTTCCGTGCTTTTGCAAAGGAAATTAGTGAATCAAAAACGCTGGGGTCAGAGTAAAAACGCCACTGACAATGTTGCCAACTGGCAGATATGTCTCCCAGCCTGGGGGCAGGTGAGGGCGATTCGATACGCTTTGCCCTGCAATCTGCAGATTAATCACTTTTGATTGTCGATGACCGATTGGCTCGTCGTTTTGCGCTGAAGCAGGGCATCAACATCGTCGGTACAGTTCGCATCCTCGATTTGGCGGAGCAGCGTGGCCTGATCAAAAGCGCCGAACTGAGCATCGCTGAGATGACAGCGATTGGGTACCGGATTTCAGTGGAATTATTGAAGCAGATCAGATTGGAATAAAACTTCACTCTGACACAACAGTGAAAATGGCACACCGAGAATTTTCTTGTCGTAGTGCCTGACCTTTTCGTCGCGGATCACCAGGATACCAAAAGGGCAACCAAACTTTCCCTCCAGCACCAGGTCGACTTCTGCGCCGGCAGAGGTGCGTAACCAGCGCTCAGGATAGCCGCCTTCCATCCAGTACCTGTCAACAGTCTGATTCATGTTGCGGTGTTGAGATGATGGGAAAAGCTGCGCGTGTCTCCAGATCAAACACTTCACGTCGGTCTGCAAACATGTTCATCAAAGTACTCTTGCCTGTTTGTCGCGCCCCAACCACCACGACACAGGGAAAGAAGAAGTATCCCGATGGGTAGCCGAACACGGTTCTGGACCTGGATTCCCACCCTACGTGTGTTCGCCCAACATGATCTTGAATTGCAATTTCAGTTAGCTCGCGCTCAGCACTTTCAAGGATTTCTTCATCCCTGATTCCAAGCAAATTTTTGAGAACCTGTATAGCTCTTAAAGAGTTATCACGCTCTTTTGTTGATTCCAATTACCCAATTCGTTTTGATCGGGGTGGCTTAACGCTTGAAGGTATTGCTGCATAGGAACCTCAACCCGGGAAGACGTTAAAGGCTAGGTTGCCTGCACCTTCTTTGTCTAGCTGTATTTAACCTTGCATGTTCCTACAAACCTCAGTGCCTTTTGCCGATTCGGATGGTTTGGATTTCCATTATTGTGTGTGCATGATTCGAATTCTAATCATTTTCACAAATATTGCTTTTGACCCGCGATGGTGTTTGCGTCTTGAAATAGTTTTATAAATGTCTAGAATAAGTAGACATATTACTGATTACTCGGAAATCACCATGAAAGCATCTATTGTGGATCTCAGATACAAGACAAAAGATATTCTCAAGGCTCTGGAGAGAAACGAAAGCGTGACCGTGCTTTACCACGGCAAGGTCAGGGGTGTTATCACGCCGGCTAAAGAAAAGCCGACAATGAAGGTTAAAGATCATCCGTTTTTTGCCATGCACAAGGGGTTTGAAAATACCGTACTGGAAGAACTGGAAGGGTTGAGGAAACTCCGCCATGATTTTTGATACGGACATCTTCATATGGGTTCAACGTGGTAGCGAAAAGGCTGCACGGTTAGTAGATGACAGCGAAGCCAGATACATTTCGATCCAAAGTTATATGGAACTGCTGCAAGGGGCAAACAACAAGGTACAGCACAAGAATGTGCGCAATTTTATAAGTGAATTCGGTTTTACGGTGTTACCACTCAGCGAAAATATCGGGCATAGAGCGTTAATCTATGTGGAGGAATATGCACTGTCATCAAATATGCGTGCGGGTGATGCAATTATCGCTGCCACTGCAGTGGAGAATAATCTGCCATTGACCTCCGGTAATGCAAAGCACTTTAAAGCTGTTAAGGATTTGCAACTAAAAGTTTTTCGGCCCTAACGCCAGTTTTAACCGGTAAGTTGTAAAGAAAGGGCATCCATAGCTGTCGCGCAAAGCGGTGATGATGATTTGTGGAACTGCCGCAAGTTAATTGCCCGCAGTGGTTGCTTTCCCAATTCACCTGGCTACGCAGCCTGACACAACAGTGAAAATGGCACACCGAGAATTTTCTTGTCGTAGTGCCTGACCTTTTCGTCGCGGCTCACCAGGATACCAAAAGGGCAACCAAACTTTCCCTCCAACACCAGGTCGACTTCTGCGCCGGCAGAGGTGCGTAACCAGAGCTCAGGATAGCCGCCTTCCATCCAGTACCTGTCAACAGTCTGATTCATGTTGCGGTGTTGAGATGATGGGAAAAGCTGCAATTTCAATTACCCCTACCCGACCAGCCAGTGATTCTGAAATAGCACCCAGAAGCTGGGGCGAGATTGAACTCGACTTTACCCGGGACTGTTTGATTAGCCGGTGCGTTGTAAGATTGCTGTTTCCACTTGTACCTGGGTGGGTCTTCCCAGTAATTCCATTAGGATTAGTGCCCGCTTTTCGCTGCTACTTTCGGTGACTATGCCGTTCAGGCCGGTTAGGGGGCCGTCGAATATTTTTACTTTGTCGCCGGCTTTTAGTTCTATGGGTTTTATTTTTATCAGGCCGGTGTCTGTTTCCATCCGTTGCTTGATAACGTTGATGATGTGTTCAGGTATTACTGCCAGTTCGGTGCCAAAACGTACCATGCTGATGACGCCCGTGGTGGAGCGTACGGGTGCGAGGTTTTGGGTGTCGGCGATGGCGTTTAGGAACAGGTAGCGGGGGAACAGGGGCTCGATGATTTTTTGCTGCTTTTTATTGCGCCGCTGGTAGGGGTTTTCAGCCATCGGCAAAAAGCACTCAAAGCCCTGACGGTGCAGGTTTTGCAGTGCGATCTGTTCCTGTCGCGGTTTGCTGACCACCGCAAACCAGTTGGCCTTGGCTGATTGCATATATCCCTTGGCTGAATCCAGCGCAGGCTGGAAATTAATTCTTATTTGTTATCTATACTAGCTCATGTTCAACAGTTGAACAAATGAAAATCTGTCCTGGTTCAGGCTTAGTCTATCCTGGCGGTGACGTCGCGGCCCAAAAAGCGGTCGTTCTGCCAGCAGTGGTGCATGATGCCCAGGTATACCAGGCCAAAAGCAACGTAGCCGTAGAACATCAGGTATTCCGGCCAGCCAAGTACCTGGCCGGTGACACCGATGGCGGTGGTGAGCAGGATTAACAGTGTGATCAACAAGCTTGTTTGCCGGACAGTAAAGCCGGCTTTGAGAAATGCGTGGTGCAAATGAAACAGGTCGGCTTGCATCGATGAGCCGCCGCGCAGCCAACGCTGCGTCATCAGGCGGACGGTGTCGAGTAGCGGTATGCCGAGTAGCCAGACCGCGGTGATCGGCGCGAAAACGCGATCCTCGCCGTTGCCAAGGTCGATAAATTGCCAGGCCAGGAAGAATCCCATAAACAAAGAGCCCGAGTCACCCAGAAAAACCCGCGCACGGGGGTTCCAGGGCAGGCGTGCGTTGAGCGCTAAAAAGCCCAGCGTGGCGCTGGCGGCGATTAATAGTATGGTCGCGTTAAAGAGATGGCCGGCTTGCAGGGCAAGCCAGCCCATGGCGGCGGTGGCGACGATAAAAACTGTGCTGGAAAGCCCATCAATGCCGTCTATCATGTTGAAAGTGTTAATCACGTCGAGTGCGGCAAAAACGGTAATCGGAATACTCAGCCACCCCAGTTGAAAAACACCATCCCACATCAGCGAGCCGAAATCGGTCAGCACCACGTCACCGACGAAGATCATGATGAAGCAGGCAAGTATTTGCATAATAAAACGGGTGATCGGGCTGAGGTTGCGCAGGTCGTCAAGCATGCCGGTCGCCAGCATCAGGCCGCAGGCGCCTAAAAGCGGCAGCGCTTTGCTGGTGTATGCGGTGGCGAGTACGGTGGTCAGTATGAGGGCGGCATAAATGGCCATGCCGCCGACAAGCGGGGTGGCTGCGCGATGAACCTTGCGTTTTGAGGGGTGGTCGAGCAGACCAAAGCGTTGGGCTATGGGCATTATCAGCAGGCAAATTAGCAGAGAAACCCCTGCCGTGAGCAGCAACGCGATCCATGGCTCAGACATCTATGTCTTACAGCCTCTTGATGAGGCAAGATGTTCACTCATAACGTTGATGATCCCCCCCCAATTCTTCATCCTAACACATTAATAACAACTAATAAAATGGCGCTCCCTACGCGCACCCAAACCATGAATCATAGCTGATTATACCTGAGCATAAAAAGATATAACACGTTGATATAGAAATATAAAAATCCATTTTCACCACCACACTTGTATTATCCATGATTACAGCCTATTATCCCTGTACACGTTTTATAGGCTTACGTTTAGGTGGATATTGTGCCAAGAGTCGCAAAAATACTGACAGACAAAGAAGTCAAAGCACTGACTGCCCCAGGCCATCATCCGGTTGGCGGTGTACCTGGCTTGCTGTTACAGATCAGGCCATCCGGCACTCGCTATTGGGTATACCGTACTCACATTGCCGGTAAGCGTTCCAATATCGGTATTGGCTCTACTGGTGAATATTCGCTGGCAGAAGCAAGAGAGAAAGCCGGAGAGTTGCGGCGACAGGTGAGGGAAGGGCGTAACCCTATCGAGGAGCGCCGCCAGCTGCGCGAAACCATGAGGGCTGACCAATCCCGCCGAATTACATTTAAAGATGCTTGGCTGGGCTTCTGGGCCGACAAGAGCGTGGAGTTTTCAGATAAGACTGTTCACCATTGGGAATCATCAATGGATCGCCAGATCCTGCCCATAATCGGAAGCCGGATCGTTTCTGAGATTGATAGAACGGATATTGAGGAGGTGTTACGGCCATTGTGGGAAACCAAAACCGTAACAGCTAAGAAACTACGCGGCAGAATGGAGCGTGTGTTGTCCTGGTCTACAGTCAAAGGTTACCGTGAAGGTGACAACCCAGCCCGCTGGAATGACAATCTAAAAGAAATATTGCCATCTGGTTCAAACGTACACAAAACAACCCATCTACGCGCCCTCACTGTGAATGATGCACCAGAGTTTATGGCCGAGTTGCGGCACAGAAACGGCGTTGCTGCGCGGTGTCTTGAGTTCACCATTTTGACCGCTTTACGTTCTGGTGAGTCTCGCGGCGCACTTTGGTCTGAAATCGACTTCAAACGAGGAGCGTGGAATGTTCCAGGCGAACGTATGAAGATGAACTTACCTCATATCGTCCCGCTGTCTGATGGTGCGCTTTCAGTGTTGCAGCGTGTGGAAGGTATCAGCGACAACGTTATATTCTCGGCGCCGCGTTCTGAGTTTCTTTCAGATATGTCTATGCTTGCCGTTCTCAAACGCATGAAATGGATTGATAGAACGACTGTTCATGGTTTTCGGGCGGTGTTCAAGTCGTGGGCGAATGAGGTTGAGGACGTTCCAGATTTTGTTTCAGAAATGGCGCTGGCTCATTCCGTTGGCGACAGCATCCAGAAAGCTTACCGACGTTCTGATCTTTGGGCGAAGCGTCTACGCCTTATGCGTGAGTGGTCTAAATTCTTGGGCTATTCCGAGGCTGGCGGCCGCGTAATCAATCTGGAGGCGCGGGCATGATATACATTCATTGGAACGTTGAAACGCCCCTTCAGTTTAGTAAGTTGTTAGCAGGCATCGCTGAGCCCGATTACCCTGACCCTTACAAATTTTTGCAGTACCAGCGTGAACAGTGGAATAGGGCGCTGAAGGCTGATGCAATCGATTATCGCTGGGATAGGTTTTTACAAAGCATAGAATCGGCGGAGGCAGCACTAAAGGTTGGGGAGCCTGACCAAATCGCTATGGCGTTTTGCACCCTCGGAGAGTCGATACATACACTTCAAACTCTTAGCTTTGACGAAATTGGAGATTTCTATAGGTTGAAGATTGCCAAGTCAAACCAGCAACAGTCAAATAGTCAAAAGCAAACTTTTATGGGTGGTGCTAGGGATGTAGCCAGGCGGATGTGGGCGGATGACCATGAGAGAAAAATCAGGCTTAGTGAAATGTGCGACCGAGTCTATAAATTTATGCAACCTTTAGAGCAAGAATTGGGGCGTGATGATCTTCTGCCAGGGCTACCTGATGTGCTGAAACGTTGGTTACGGCCTGTTGCGCCAGACTATGCAAAAAAAGGTGGACGCCCCAAAAAATAACTATGTAAACCGTACGAAAAATATAATTAGCGTACGGTTGCCAAATATTCACCGTTGATCTTAGTGGCTATCTTTAAGCCGTACTAAGCAACGGTGAACTTCAATGACAAACTATCTAACAGATAAGCAAGTGGCGGAGCGTTATGCAATTTCGCGCCCGTCTGTTTGGCGGTGGGTGAGGGAGCACCGCATGCCGCCTCCAGAAGCTATCGGGCCCAATACCAAACGCTGGCGAGTGGCGACCCTGGATACCTGGGATACCGCACGAACTGATCAACCGGATACCAAATCATGAACGCCCTCACGGATGCAGCCCAGCAGCTATATCAGCCAACGATGGGGACTATGACCAGCCAATTGCCAACGATGGGCGAAAGCCTAAATAAGGCATGTTGCGCCCTCGCTAGTGACTGCACCCTTCCCAGAATCGATGAATTGATTTCAAGGTTAAAAACGGCAGAACAATCTTTAACTCGATTGCGGCTGGCTCTGGCAACGAACGGAGGGCCGCCGGATGGACCCCAGATATGAAAATGCCCCGGACGGAAACCGAGGCACTTCCAAAACTAACTTGCAAACAAACTATAGCCTAAACCCACTAAATACGCTACTAGAACGTGTTGAAAATGTTAGGGTTTCCGGCAAAGGCTACCGGGCCGACTGTCCAAACGGACACCGCAGCCGGGGCAGCCTCTCAATAAAAGAGTTAGACGAAGGCTCAGTATTGCTGCACTGCCATTCAGGGTGTAGCTGTCTCGATGTGCTGCATGGCCTGGGCCTCGAAATGAAAGACCTGTTTCCGATGCAGGACTACCACCGCATGACCCCATCGGAACAGCAGGAAATCCGCAACAAGTCCCACCAATCAGGGTGGAAAACTGCATTGGAATTATTGCCGCTGGAAATTGCAATTGTTGAATGTGCTGCCGTACAACTGGCGAAAGGCGAGCCGATGAGCCAGGCCGACCATCAACGGCTAGAACTGGCTGGTGTGCGCGTCAATAGCGCCAAGGCGGTGCTTTGTGGGCATTGAAGATCGAGCGAATAATCAACCACAGGAATTAGAAGTTATTGATGGTGCCGAAATCCTGCTGGAGGTCAGAAACTTTTTGGAACGGTTCGTTGCTTATCCTGATGACTATTGTGCAAATGCACATGCCCTATGGATTGCTCACACCCATTTAATGGATGCCTGGGAATCAACACCACGAATAGCGTTTCTAAGCACTGAGCCAGGCAGCGGGAAAACTCGCGCACTGGAAATAACAGAAACACTGGTGCCGCGACCTGTTGAAGCTGTGAATGTCACGCCTGCCTATCTGTTTAGAAAAGTAGGTGATGATGATGGTGCACCAACGATCCTGTTTGATGAGATTGATACAGTATTCGGCCCGAAAGCAAAAGATAACGAGGAAATCCGAGGTTTACTTAATGCCGGACACAGGCGCGGCGCTGTTGCAGGGCGATGTATCACGGCAGGCAAGATAATCAAAACTGAGGAAATCCCCGCCTATTGTGCTGTGGCTCTCGCCGGGTTGGGCAGGCTACCAGATACCATACTTTCAAGATCCATAGTCATTCACATGAGACGCAGAGCACCACATGAACAAGTGGATGCTTACCGCCGCAGAGTTCACGCCCGCCAGGGTGAAGTTATTAAGCAACGGCTTGCTCAATGGGCGCTTGGCGTGGCTGATGCCCTGCAAGATGCCTGGCCAGAAATGCCGGACGGTATCGAGGATAGAAACGCTGATTTATGGGAACCGTTGCTGGCAATTGCTGATGCAGCTGGTGGCGAATGGCCTGAAATAGCGCGTGTATCGGCTGTAACGGCTGTAACGGACTCACAGGAGAGCGCACCCAGCTTAGGTATTAGGTTGTTATCTGATCTTAAAGAAGTGTTTAACGATCAACTATACATGTTCACTACAGACATATTACAAAAGCTTAATGATGATGTAGAAAAACCCTGGGGAAGTCTTAGAGGTCTGCCATTAGATGCTAGAAAGTTATCTAGTTGGTTAAGTACTTATAATGTTAGACCGACAAGTATACGAATAGAGGACAAAGTAGCTAAAGGATACAAAGCAGAGGACTTACATGACCCCTGGCAACGCTACCTACCTACTTCTGATAAGTCCGTTACACCCGTTACAAACGATACAAAGGTTGATTGGTGAGATTGTGAGAATAGGGTCATTGAAATCTGCCTGTTTTCAGCGGGTACCCTGCAAATTCAGAGTTTTACTCCCAATACAAGCGCGCAACAATCAATGATTACATTGCTTGCGAGTCTTAATGTATAGGCGTAAGCCTAAAAGAAAGCCTAATATGACCAATATGGAAGCAAAAAACAGCGCAGATAGGATCAAAGTACGAATAGTGCCAGCAAAGTTTGCTAATGGTACGTTCGGTTTGGACAGGTGGTGGTTACAGGCTGTGACCAGTCTACAGGGTATGTTTGCCAAGCTGGTCAATCCCAAAGCGTTAATGGGGCAATCAGCATGAAGGTGTTAGATATTAAGATCAAGTGTGACCGAGAGCTTTCAAAAAAAGAACTGTCAGGAATAATGTCTGAGTTTTATACAAGCCCAACTGATTCAAACTCATTGGCGATACGTGCACTGCATGACGATAGTGATTGGACCGCATTATCTGATCGCCTTAACGAGGTTAACGCCCAGATAATGGATGGTGACCTTTCAATTGCGGAAACACTTCTTATTGACCAGGCTTTTGTTTTACAGTCCATCTTTTCAAATTTCACAGCCAGAATGGCTAACGCAAAATATCTGAAAGGGGCAGAGGCTTACAGCAAGATCGCTCTGCGCGCTCAGAATCAATGTCAGCGAACTCTGAAGACTTTACTTGAATACAAAAACCCCAAGCGAACAACCTTTATAAAACAACAGAACAATGCGACCAATCAACAGATCAACGATGGAAAGCTTAAAGAAATTCCTGAAAAAGAAATAGATCCCGCAAACGAACTATTGGAGGTAAACAATGAAGCACGGCTGGACACCGGAAAGACGAAAGCAGCAGTCAAAGCTGATTCGGAAATGGAAACCGTGGGAGCACTCGACCGGACCGGTCACGGGACAGGGTAAGGTCAAATCCAGAATGAACGCCATGAAGCACGGTATGCGAAGTGCAGAAATGCGGTCTATTGAATCTGTTATTGCCGGTCTGGCTAGAATTGAGCGTGAAGCGAGGGAGAGGGTTGGTTAACTTTCAGAAAAAGTTTCTAGCAAGGTGAGGGCGCACCATTGTTACCACCTTGCTGAAGTGCAGGTTGGTTGTCTTCGCAAAGTATTTTCAATTCAAATCAAGTATTATCAAACTTGTTATCAGGTAAGGGGAACACAAAAAATGAAACTCTTTCATTGTATTTTGTTACTATTAGTAGTTGCATTGTGTATTCCGGTGATACCTGCCACCCATTCCGTTTGAAGCCTGCCACCTGAACCGGTCAAGGCTGCCACCCTCGGAGCGATAGCGACGCGGGCTTTGCATATTGTTACTCGGAACCCGTAGG
>Ga0105054_10011820_pt1 | contig 10806 bp, 9 predicted proteins | sample BON02_FD_78091 | JGI IMG/M metagenome (GOLD analysis project Ga0105054, IMG submission 78091) | Freshwater microbial communities from Lake Bonney liftoff mats and glacier meltwater in Antarctica - BON-02 (megahit assembly) | ecosystem: Environmental > Aquatic > Freshwater > Ice > Glacier... | reverse complement strand
TCAACAGAATAAAGTAATAATGCGAACCTATAAAAGAAAAAACACTTGCAAGAATGTTCTTACAAGTGTTTAATTAAGTATTATTGTCTAATAATCTGTATCGTTTATTCAGGACGGGACAAGAATAATTTTTTACCCTTTTAAACTTGCGCTTAAATATTCTCTATTCATACGGGCAATGTTTTCTAAAGAAATCCCTTTAGGACATTCAACCTCACAGGCTCCTGTGTTTGTGCAGTTTCCAAACCCTTCAGCATCCATTTGAGCAACCATACTTAAAACACGATCTGCGGCTTCCACTTGTCCTTGCGGTAATAAAGCATATTGAGATACTTTTGCACCTACAAATAACATTGCAGAACTATTTTTACAACTCGCTACACAAGCTCCACAACCAATACAAGTTGCTGCATCCATGGCTTCATCTGCTGCGTGTTTAGAAATTGGAATTGAGTTTGCATCTTGTGTGTTTCCTGAAGTGTTTACAGAAATATATCCTCCATCTTGTTGAATTCTATCGAAAGCAGATCGATCTACTACTAAATCTTTAATTACTGGAAATGCTTTTGCTCTAAAAGGCTCAATTATAATTGTATCACCATCTTTAAATGTACGCATATGTAACTGACAAGTAGTAACTCCTCTATCAGGCCCATGAGCTTGACCGTTGATATACATAGAACACATTCCGCAGATTCCTTCTCTACAATCGTGATCAAATGCTACTGGGTCATCTTCGCTATTAATTAATTGTTCGTTCAATACGTCCATCATTTCTAAGAACGACATGTGTTCTGAAATTTCACTCACTTTGTACTTAACCATTTGCCCTTTATCTTTGGCGCTTTTCTGTCTCCAGATTTTTAATGTTAAATTCATAACTATTAAGGTTTTAGTAATTAGCGAAAAGCGAAAAGAAATTAGTTCTTTTCATCTAACTTTTTAATAATGGAATTAAGCATCTTGCTAATTTTCGTTATTAAATTTTCAATTATTTCACTATCACTTATGTAATTTAATTCTTTTGTTATTAATATTTGTGTTTCTAGTTCAAATAAAGAGCCTCTAGATATTCTTAAAAACTGAATATAGCTCTTTCGGGATAATCTCCCCCAACCTTCTGCTATATTTGAAGGTATAGATACTGATGCTCTTCTCATTTGACTTGTTAAGCCAAATTTTTCGTTATCTGGAAAAGATGAAGAAATTTTATAAATTTCTTTTACTAAAATCATTGATTTTTGCCAAACAATTAGCTCTTTATATGATTTTAGTACACTCATTTTTTCTTTCTTCACTTTTCCCTATTCGCTCTTCGCTAGTTTTCTCTTCACTTATTTATAACTTCTCTGTTTTAATTCAATATCATTAAATTCTAATTCTTCTTTGTGTAAAACTGCATTTGCAGGGTCACCTTTATATTCCCACGCAGAAACGAAAGAATAGTTTTTATCATCACGTTTTGCTTCTCCCATTTGTGGTCCTGATTCTTCAGCAGATTCTTCTCTAAAATGACCGCCACAAGATTCATTTCTATGTAAAGCATCTTTAGCAAATAATTCCCCTAATTCTAAAAAATCTGCAACTCTACCTGCTTTTGCTAATTCTTAATTAAACTCTTTATCGCCACCAGGAACAGAAACATCTTTCCAGAACTCTGCTCTTAATTCAGAAATCTCTTCAATTGCTTCTTTTAAACCAGCTTCGTTTCTAGACATACCACATTTATTCCACATGATATTTCCTAATTTTTTATGAAAATAATCAACAGATTTAGTCCCCTTATTATTTATAAAGAAATTAATACGATCTGAAACTTCTTTCTCAGCAGCTTCAAATTCTGGTAAATCTGTTGATATTTTTCCAGTTCGAATATCATCCGCTAAATAATCTCCAATAGTATAAGGTAATACAAAATAACCATCTGCTAAACCTTGCATTAACGCAGAAGCTCCTAATCTATTTGCGCCATGGTCTGAGAAATTTGCCTCACCAATACAATAACATCCAGGGATTGTTGTCATCAAATTATAATCTACCCAAACACCCCCCATTGTATAATGAACGGCAGGATAAATCATCATTGGAGTTTTGTATGGGTCTTGATCAACAATCTTCTCATACATTTGGAATAAGTTTCCGTATTTTTCTTCTACAATTTTCTGGCCTAATTCATAAATTTTAGCATCAGAAGCATTTGTAATATTATGAATTTTAGCTTGCTCTTTTCCATATCTAGTAATTGCCGAAGCAAAATCTAAATACACGGCTTCACCTGTTGCATTTACTCCGTAACCAGCATCACAACGTTCTTTTGCTGCTCTAGAAGCTACATCTCTAGGAACTAAATTACCAAATGCAGGATAACGTCTTTCTAAGTAATAATCTCTTTGCTCTTCAGACAAATCGGTAGGTTTTTTACGACCTTCTCTAATTGCCATCACATCTTCCATGTTTTTTGGAACCCAAATCCTACCATCATTTCTTAAAGATTCTGACATCAATGTTAATTTAGATTGATAATCTCCAGAACGTGGAATACAAGTAGGATGAATTTGTGTATAACAAGGGTTTGCAAAATAGGCTCCTTTTTTGTGTATTTTCCATGCTGCAGTGACATTAGAACCCATAGCGTTGGTTGATAAAAAATATACATTTCCATACCCCCCTGAAGCAATTACCACAGCGTGTGCAGAATGACGTTCTATTTCTCCAGTAACTAAATTACGTGCAATAATTCCACGAGCTTTGCCATCAACAATTACAATATCTAACATTTCATGACGGTTAAACATTTCAATCTTTCCACGAGCAATTTGTCTATTCATTGCAGAATACGCACCTAATAATAATTGTTGCCCAGTTTGTCCTTTTGCATAAAAAGTTCTAGAAACTAAAACCCCACCAAAAGAACGATTGTCTAATAACCCCCCATAATCACGTGCAAAAGGAACACCTTGTGCTACGCACTGATCTATAATATTTGCAGAAACTTCTGCTAAACGATAAACATTAGCTTCTCTTGAGCGGTAATCTCCTCCTTTTACAGTGTCATAAAACAATCTGTAGTTAGAGTCTCCATCTCCTTGATAATTTTTTGCAGCATTTATTCCTCCCTGAGCCGCAATTGAATGTGCTCTACGTGGAGAATCTTGATACGCAAATGCTTTTACATTATAGCCTAATTCTGCTAAAGTTGCAGAGGCAGAACCACCAGCTAAACCTGTACCAACAACAATAATATCTATATTACGTTTGTTAGCAGGATTTACAAGGTTGATATGATTTTTATAATCTGTCCATTTATCTTTAATTGGACCTTTTGGTACTTTTGAATCTAAAGCCATAGTTTATTAAGATTAATGGTTCTGATTTAAATGATGATAAATTGCGATAAAAATAAAACCTAAAGGAATTATTATTGAATACACTTTACCAATAGTTTGTAGTGTCTTTTTTCTACTAGCATGAGAACCCATAGATTGAAAAGCTGATGTAAAACCGTGTGCTAAATGCAATCCTAAAAATACAAAAGCAAGCACATAAGCGCCAACTCTAACCGGACTTATGAATTTTTCTTGTAATTCACGAAAATACCTCAATACTCCATTATGAATACCAGACCAATCTCCTTGTATAAATTTTGTGTTAATTTCTGGAAACCAAAAATCTATAAAGTGTAAGATGATAAATGCTAAAATTGCAATACCACTCCAAATCATGTTTCTACTCATCCAAGATGAATTTGCACCACCGTTATTTTTGCATAAGATACTTTTCTCGCTCTTGAGTTTTTTAACTCTAAAATGAAACCCATCACAAAGTGAAAAACAACTGCAAAAATTAATACAGGCTGCAAGGCAAATTGAACTAAAGGGTTTGTCCCCATAAAGTGAGAAACATCATTGAAATAATTTGGGCTAAAAACTGATAAAATATTTATTGCTAAATGTTGAAGTAAGAAGAACATTAAGAAAAACGCTGAAAGCGCCATTGCTACTTTTCTTCCAATTGAAGATTTAAAAAATCCGCTAATTTTTTGTTAGTTAAGAATTGACACAAATTTACGTCTATTGATAAGTATAAGCAAACAACTTTTTTGTTTTCTATCGTATTTAGAATTTGTTTAAATAGTTGTTAATTAGAATAGATCAAACACTTGTTGTTTTTCCATTTTCCTTTGAGTGAGTTTTGAGAAATAATTTTGTTATCACAAGTCAAATAATTTCTTTTTTCATCCTTTTTAATAACCTTATTGTTTCCTGCTAAAATGCCATTTACGATTCTAAAAATTAACCCTTTTTTTGGATACGGAACACCTTTTTCGGTATATAATAATCCAATAGAATTATTAAACAAATCCATTTCTGAAGAAACTTTATCAGGATTTTCTCCGTCTTCTAATTGGCTTTTTTTGTACTGCTGGTAATTGGTTTTCTCGTGTGCTTTTCCCAATTTTCTCGCTGCGTTTTCTCCAATTTCTTGACGCAACCGTGCCATCCAATAGGCGTGACGAAAAGCATCTACTTGTCCGCCATTTTTATCACCATCTAATAATGGTGTTTTTGCTACTGAATCCGCAACTCTTTGTGCTTCTTTAGAAAGTTCAAACGCTTTTTTTGCTTTAAATACATGAAAAATAACCCACGTTTTTTTAGGGCAAGAAAGTTTCTTAAATTGTTGCCAATTAGATTGAGAAAAACCTTGAATGCAAAAAAGAAAGCAATAAAAAAGCAGTACTTTTTTCATAAGATAAAAGTACTGCTTTTTACAACATTCTTCAAAAAATATACTAGGTCATTTCGAAATGAGTTTGAGAAATCCAATGCTCACACTTCTCGTTTAGCTTCGAAGTAATATCAATTTATTTTACTTCTAAAATTTTGTTTTCGTCATCAACTTTAACAGTATATTTCCCTTTTGGCAAATAGAAAACACCGTTTTGAGCTGCTTGTAATTTAGAATTTTTGTTTGCTTTCTCATACGCTCTTTTTCCGTTTTTAGAAAAAGAAACATCGTAAGAAATAGTGTTAAAACCATTATCTGCATTTACAGAAAAAGAGTTTACTAATATGGCATCTGCATAAATTGATACTGTTTTTTTCTTAGCTGAATTAGAAAATAACGTGATGTTTACTTCTGGAGTAAATGGTTCTGACCATTGACTTCTTGAACTTCCCCAGCGAGATGATGAGTTAATACCATCTATGTTGTACACATGAGTTTCTTTTGCTTGGTAAGAATCAAAACTTTGTAATTTAGAGATGTTCGCTTTAAAGATACTTCTACCATGAGTACCAACAACCAAATCATTTTCTCTTTCTTGAATTACTAAATCGTGAACCGCAACATTTGGAAATCCATTACTAAATGGATGCCAAGAATCACCATTATTAAAAGTAACATACAATCCGTTATCTGTACCAAGGTATAAAATTTTTTCGTTTGTAGGATCTTCTTTAATCACATTTACTGCTGAAGTTGGAATGTTACTTCCAATATTTTTCCAAGTTTCTCCAAAATTATCAGACATATAAACATAGGTTGCAAAATTGTCTGAACGCATTCCGTTTAAAGTTACGTACACTCTTTCTTTTTTAAATTTTGAAGCGATAACTCTACTTACCCATAATCCTTTCGGTAAATTTCCAGTACTATTTTTCCAAGAAACTCCACCATCTTTTGTAATATGAATTAATCCGTCATCAGAACCTGTATAAATCAACCCAAAATGAAATGGACTTTCAGAAATGGTTGCTAACGTTCCGAAAGGAACATTTCCTTTTTCCCCGCCAGCTGTTAAATCATCAGAAATCACTTCGAAAGTCTCACCTTGATCCATAGAACGCAATAATTTATTTGCGCCCATATATAAAATATCTTGGTTGTGTGACGATAATAATATTGGAGTCTGCCAATTATAACGATATGGAGAATCTCCTAATTCATGTTTTGGATGTATAGAAATTCTTTTTCCAGTTTTTAAATTTACACGGAAATAATACCCGAATTGAGAACCAGAATATACGGTTTCATTATCTCTAGAATCTACTTCAACTTGCATGCCATCACCACCGCCAATTCCTTTGTAAGGATAACTTCCTCTTCCTTCCCAGTCTCTTGAAAAACTATAATTGCTTGGTCCGTACCAAACACCGTTATCTTGTAAACCACCATACACATTGTATGGTTTTTTATTATCTACTGCAATTGCATAAAATTGACCAACCGCATGCGGATTGTTTTTTGACCAGTTTTTACCATCGTCAAAAGTAATATTGATTCCACCATCATTTCCATTTATAACATGTCCTAATTTAGTTGGATTTACCCATATTGCTTGATGATCTGAGTGCATATTTGCAGCACCAATATTTTGGAAACTTTTTCCTCCGTCATCAGATTTTAATAAAGGAACTCCACCAATATAAACCTTGTTTTGATCTATAGCACTTACGCCCATAATTCCGAAGTAATATCCATAAGAACTATACACGCCGTCTAAATACCCTTTATGAGTTTTTGCCCAAGATTTTCCTCCATTTGTAGATTTGTAAAGCTCTGCTCCAATTACAGGAGAATCAAATAATATTGAATTTGCATCTTCTAAATACGAAGCCAAATGACTTGGTTTGATCGTTCCGTTTTTTACAGCGGCTTTTACAGATGTAGCTGTTTCTTTTTTGTCAAAGAGATTACTTTGTAAATAGCTATCTAATTGTTTGTAGTCTAATTTCATAAAATCTGCAACAGACATTGTCTTAAAATCATCTTTTTGAATTCCGGTTTTTGGTTTTTTTGGTGTTTCTGGTCTTGTAAATTGATTGTCTAAAAAAGCATACACAATAGTATCATTAAATGCTGCTAAACCAATTCTTCCAACACCAGCTCCAACCGGAAAACCGTCTCCTTTTCCAGTCATTTTTGTCCAAGAATCACCAGCGTCTGTACTTTTGTAAATTGCAGAACCATTTCCGTCACCATCAAAATCCCATGCTTTACGGACTCGCTCCCAAGAAGCAGCAAATAAAACGTTAGGGTTTGTTGGAGAAACGCTGATGTCAATAACACCTGTCATATCATCAATAAACAGCGTGTTTTTCCACGTTTTACCGCCATCAGTAGTTTTATAGATTCCACGTTGTTTGTTGGTAGAATATAAGTGACCAATAACACCAACAACTACTTTATTCGGGTTGTTCTTATTGATAAGGATTCTTCCAATATGATGAGAATCAGTCAACCCTACATTTTCCCAAGTTTTACCTTTGTCAGTAGATTTTAAAATCCCGATTCCTGGATATGAAGAACGAGAAGAATTGCTTTCTCCAGTTCCAATCCAAATGGTTCCGTTTTTCCAATCTACAGCAATATCACCAACATTTTGTGTTGGAGAAGTATCCATAACTGGATCAAAAGAAGTTCCGTTATTGTTTGTGTACCACACTCCACCAGAGGCATAACCAACATAAAATTCGTTGGTATTGTTTGGGTTTACATCAATATCTACAGCACGACCACTCATGATTGTTGGGCCAATGTTTGTAAATTCGATATTTTTTACAATAGAGTTTTTAGTTAAAGCCTCTTTTTGATTTAAAGATTCTTCGATTTGAATAGCAGATGTGGTTTGCTGAGCATTAATTGATAATGCAATAAGCAACGCTGCAAAAAAAGTAGTTATTTTTTTCATGACTAGTTGTTTGGTGGCTAAAGTTAGTATATGTAAAATAGATTACAAAAATTCTGAGGATGAAGTTGTTAGTTTTAACAAAATGTTATCATATCCATTAGAATTCAATGTATCTTTGCAGAAATTCTTAAAGGACATTTCCCTCCATAAGTCATTTTATAAACCATATTTATGTCATTTCAATCATTAGGATTAAACAACGCTTTGTTAAAAGCCGTTGAAAAACAAGGTTATACAACTCCATCTCCAATTCAAAAAAAGCAATTCCTTTAATTTTAGAAGGAAAAGATGTATTGGCATCAGCACAAACTGGAACGGGTAAAACAGCAGGATTTACTTTACCAATGTTGCAAATTTTAGATGCTACAAGAAGTGAGAAATTCAGACCAATTAGAGCGTTAATACTAACACCAACAAGAGAATTGGCTGCTCAGGTTTATGAAAATGTTAAAGATTATGGGGCCTATTTAAACATGAAATCTACTGTTGTTTTTGGGGGTGTAAAAGCAATAGCTCAAATAGCAACAATTAAACAAGGAGTAGATATTTTGGTTGCAACACCTGGAAGATTACTAGATTTAGAAAACCAAAAAGCACTTTCTTTAAAAAGAATTGAAATTTTAGTTTTAGACAAAGCAGACAGAATGTTGGACATGGGTTTTTTGCGTGACATTAAAAAAATAATGAGCTTAATGCCTGCCAAAAGACAGAACTTATTGTTTTCTGCTACATTTTCTAAAGAGATAAAAGAATTAGCGGCAGGGATTCTTCATAATCCTGTTTTGGTAGAAGCTACACCACAAAATTCTACTGCAGAAAAAGTAGAGCAAAAAGTGTATCGAGTAGATAAAGGACAAAAAACAGAATTAATCACTAAATTAATTTCTGATGGAAATTGGAAACAAGTATTAGTTTTTACAAGAACAAAACACGGAGCAAACAAGCTTACAAAACAACTAGTTGCCAGTAAAATTTCTGCTGCTTCAATTCATGGAAATAAAAGTCAAGGAGCAAGAACAAAAGCCCTAGCCGAATTTAAAACAAACGATATACGAGTTTTAGTTGCAACAGATATTGCTGCTCGTGGTTTAGACATCCCATTATTACCTCATGTTATCAATTTTGAATTACCAAATATTCCTGAAGATTACATTCATAGAATTGGTAGAACAGGAAGAGCTGGTGCAAAAGGAGAAGCGCTGTCTTTAGTTTGTATTGAAGAAATGGAGTATGTAAGAGAAATAGAAAAATTATTAGGGCAAAAATTAGAAACTGAGGTTATTGAGGGTTTTGAACCCAATAATACTACTGAACCTGGAAAGCCAAATTCTAACAAGCCTAATAAAAAAAATCACACTCCAAGAAATCATACCAAAAAGTCTAATAATAGCAATTCAAAAAGAAATGATAATCGTTCTTCTAGAAGAGAAAACAGCAAAAGAAGATAATTTTACATACATTTATATAACCAAAAACGCCTATCAAATTAATTGATAGGCGTTTTTTAATAAAAAAAAGTTTATATCTTAGATAACTTTTACGTTAACTGCGTTCATTCCTTTTCTACCTTCTTGTAAGTCAAATTCTACATCATCACCTTCTCTAACCTCATCGATTAATCCAGAAATGTGTACAAAATGTTCTTTGTTATTGTCTTCTTCAGTGATGAATCCAAATCCTTTAGATTCATTGAAAAATTTTACTGTACCTTTACTCATTGTAATTATAATTAAAATAATATTAGCCGCAAAGATACTACTATATAAATAAGAAATATATAATTTTTATTTTATTTTTATCAAATTCATCTTTTTTTATTTTTTATAACCATTTGAAAATCAATTATCCTTAAGGATATTGTACTTGTTTTATGTTAAAATAGTACTATAATTTTCAAACTAATGCACAATTTTTCTTTGTATAAATTACTACATTTGTTCCTCTAAACGCTTTCACTTATGAAATATCACTTGATAAATGATCAACTTTTTATAAAAAATAGAGCAAAATTTATTGCTCAAATGAAACCGAAATCAATTGCCGTTTTTAACTCTAACGACATATTTACAACAGGTGCTGATAGCACATTGCCATTTTATCAGCATAGAGATATTTTTTATTTAAGTGGTGTAGATCAAGAAGAAAGTATATTGTTATTATTTCCTGATGCTCTAGATAAAAAGCATAGAGAAATTTTATTTGTAAAAGAAACTAATGGCCATATTGCAATTTGGGAAGGAGCAAAATTAACAAAAACTAAAGCAACAAAAACTTCTGGAATAGAAACGGTGTATTGGTTAAGTGAGTTTGATAAAGTGTTTTTTGATTTAATGACAGAAGCCGAAACGATTTACTTTAATACCAACGAACATTATCGTCAATCAGTAGAATTAGAAAGTAGAGAAGACCGATTTATAAAAAGCGTTAAAGATAGATTTCCAGCACACAATTGGGCTAAAAGCTTTTCAATTTTACAAAATATTCGAGGAATAAAAGAACAACAAGAGTTAGAGTTACTTCAAACAGCTTGTGATATCACCGAAAAAGGTTTTAGAAGAATTTTAGGATTTGTCAAACCTGGTGTGATGGAATATGAAATTGAAGCAGAATTTATGCACGAATTTTTACGTAATCGTTCTACTGGATTTGCATATACGCCTATTATTGGTTCTGGTTATAATGCTTGTGTGTTACATTATATAGAAAATAATCAGCAATGTAAAGATGGCGATATGATTCTTTTAGATGTTGGTGCAGAATATGCAAATTATTCTAGTGATATGACACGAACAATTCCTGTTAATGGTCGTTTTACAGATAGACAAAAAGCTGTTTATAATGCTGTAAAAAGAGTAAAAGATGAAGCCACAAAAATACTCGTTCCAGGAACAATTTGGGCAGAATATCACAAAGAAGTTGGTAAACTGATGACATCAGAACTGTTAGGTTTAGGCTTAATTGATAAAGCTGATGTACAAAAAGAAGATCCAAATTGGCCAGCATATAAAAAATATTTTATGCACGGAACATCGCATCATATGGGATTAGACACACACGATTATGGCGAATTAAAAACACCAATGAAAGCAAATATGGTTTTTACGGTTGAACCT
>Ga0105054_10011816_pt1 | contig 10807 bp, 14 predicted proteins | sample BON02_FD_78091 | JGI IMG/M metagenome (GOLD analysis project Ga0105054, IMG submission 78091) | Freshwater microbial communities from Lake Bonney liftoff mats and glacier meltwater in Antarctica - BON-02 (megahit assembly) | ecosystem: Environmental > Aquatic > Freshwater > Ice > Glacier... | reverse complement strand
GAAGAACATGTAGCCGAGCTGCGAACAGGTCGAATAGGCGATGACGCGCTTGATGTCGTTCTGGGCCAGGCCAACCGTCGCCGCGAACAGGGCGGTCACCGCCCCGACCAGGGCGATGATGGCCGAGGCGACCGGGGCGTATTCATACAGCGGCGACAGCAGGCAGACCATATAGACGCCGGCGGTGACCATGGTCGCCGCGTGGATCAGGGCCGAGACCGGAGTCGGACCCTCCATGGCGTCGGGCAGCCAGGTGTGCAGGAAGAACTGGGCCGACTTGCCCATGGCTCCGACGAACAGCAGGGCTCCCGCGAGGTCCAGCGCCGACCAGGTGTGGCCGAGGAATTCCCAGCCTGTACCGGCCTTGATGGCGATCATCGGGAACAGTTCGGCGAACTGGATGGTGCCGAACATCCAGAACACCGTCAGGATGCCGAGCGCAAAGCCGAAATCGCCGACCCGGTTGACCACGAAGGCCTTGATGGCGGCGGCGCTGGCGGTGGACTTCTTGTACCAGAAGCCGATCAGCAGGTAGGAGGCCAGACCCACTCCTTCCCAGCCGAAGAACAGCTGCATGAAGTCGGCGGCAGTGACCAGGGCCAGCATGGCGAAGGTGAACAGCGACAGATAGGCAAAAAAGCGCGGCTTGTCGGGGTCCTCGGCCATATACCCCCACGAATAGAGGTGGACGAGCGACGACACGCTGGTGACCACGACCAGCATGACCGCCGACAGGGCATCGATGCGGATCGACCAGACCGACTGGAAATCGCCGACATTGATGAAGGGGAACAGCTCGACCGTGAAGGCCTCGAGGCCGCCCCAGGTCCACTGGCTGAACACGATCCAGGAGACGACGCAGGAGAAGAACAGCAGGCCCGTGGTGATCGACTGGGACACCAGATTGCCCAGCCGCCGACCGCTCAGGCCGACGATGACCGCGCCGAGCAGGGGGGCGAAGACGCCGAGGGTGACGAGAAGAACGAGATCCACGGTCAGCCCTTCATCACGGAGGCGTCGTCAACCGCGATGTCGCCGCGGTTGCGGAAGAAGGTCACCAGAATGGCCAGACCGATGGCGGCCTCGGCCGCGGCCACGGTCAGGACGAACATAGCCATGATCTGCCCCTGCACATCGTTCAGATAGGCCGAGAAGGCGACGAAATTGATGTTCACGGCCAGCAGGATCAGTTCGATCGACATCAGGATGATGATCACGTTCTTGCGGTTCACAAAGATGCCGAAGACCCCGATGGTGAACAGCATGGCACCGACCGTGAGGTAGTGCTGAAGGGTGATTTCCATCAGACCAGATCCTCGGGGGTAACGCCGGCACCGGTGGCCACGGACTTGACCTCCATGGCCTTCTTCGCGTCGCGGCCAACCTGGCGGCTGACGTCCTGGCGTTTGATGTTGGGCTTGTGGCGCAGGGTCAGGACGATGGCCCCGATCATGGCGATCAGCAGCACGATCCCCGACGCCTGGAAGATGTAGACATAGTCGGTGTAGAGCACCCGGCCGATGGCCTCGACATTGGTCATGTCGGGCGTCGCCGCGACCGGCCCGACCGCATTGGCGGCGGCTCCGCCGCTGACCACGGCCAGCGAAATAATGATCATCTCGGCCAGCAATATGCCTGCCACGATCATCGCCAGCGGCAGATAGCGCGCATAGCCCCCGCGCAGCTTCACAAAGTCCACGTCCAGCATCATGACCACGAACAGGAACAGCACCGCGACGGCGCCGACGTAGACGACCACCAGCAGCATGGCCAGGAACTCGGCCCCCAGCAGGACGAACAGCCCCGCCGACGAAAAGAAGGCGAGGATCAGCCACAGCACGCTGTGCACGGGGTTCTTCGCCGTCACGACCATCAGGGCGCCCAGCACGGCCACCGAGGCCAGCAGATAGAAGGCTATGCCTTGCAACATAAGAGGCCTCGGCCCCTTTCGGTCTGTGAGCGTCGATCCCGTCTGGAATCGCGGCCCGGTGAGCGTGTGCGCCTTAACGGTAAGGCGCGTCGAGTTCCAGATTCTTCGCGATCAGTCGTTCCCAGCGGTCGCCGTTGGCGAGCAGCCGGTCCTTGTCATAAAGCAGCTCCTCCCGCGTCTCGGTGGTGAACTCCGAGTTCGGCCCCTCGACGATGGCGTCCACCGGGCAGGCCTCCTCACAGAGACCACAATAGATGCATTTGACCATGTCGATGTCGTAGCGGGTGGTGCGGCGGCTGCCGTCGGCACGCGGCTCCGCCTCGATGGTGATAGCCTGGGCCGGGCAGATGGCCTCGCACAGCTTGCAGGCGATGCAGCGTTCCTCGCCGTTGGCATAGCGGCGCAAGGCGTGTTCACCCCGAAACCGCGGCGACTGAGGATTGCGCTCGAACGGATAGTTCACCGTGGCCTTGGGCCGCGCCATGTATTTCAGCGACAGACCGATGGCACCGATGATGTCCAGCATCATCGCGCCTTTGGTGGCCTGGACGAGACGGTTGAACATTACTGGCTGGCTCCGGTACGCAGGCACTCGCGGGCGAAACGCTCGCTCTGCTGGTCCATGGTCTCACAGCGGCGCAGGCGCTCGGCCTCCTGCCGCTCGATACGTTCCTGACGCTGCTGCCACTGATAGGGCGAGACAGGCTCAGGCTCATAGGGGGCGCAGGCGCTAAGCGCCGAGGTGGCCAGAAACAGGGCGAGGGCGCGGATCATGCGCCCACCGCGAACACGCGCCAGGCGGAGACCACGACGACACAGACCAGCGAGGTCGGCAGGAAGATCTTCCAGCCCAGCCGCATCAACTGGTCATAGCGGTAGCGGGGCACAAAGGCCTTCACCAGGGCGATCATGCAGAACCAGAACACGGTCTTGCCGAGGAAGGTGACCAGATAGACGGCCTGCTCCAGCCAGCCCGGCAGGGAGTCCAGCCAGTACTGTGGCACGCCCGGATTCCACCCGCCGAAGAACAGCAGGGTGATCAGGGCACACATGAAGACGATGTTAGCGTATTCGCCGATCATGAACAGCAGGTACGGGGTCGACGAATATTCGACCTGATAGCCGGCCACCAGTTCGGACTCGGCCTCGGGCAGGTCGAACGGCGGGCGGTTGGTCTCGGCCAGGGCGGAGACGAAGAAGATCACCGCCATCGGGATCATCACGATGATGGTCGGCCAGGTCCCGGTCCCGCCGCCAAAGGCGAACCAGTTCCAGAACATACCCTGCTGCTGGGTCACGATCGAGGTCAGGTTCATCGTCCCGGCCAGCAGGATGACATTGATGATCACCAGACCGATGGAGACTTCATAGGACACCATCTGCGCCGCCGACCGCAGCGAGCCGAGGAACGGATACTTCGAGTTCGAAGCCCAGCCGCCCATGATGATGCCGTATACGCCCAGCGAACTGATGGCGAAAATATACAGGATGCCGACGTTCAGGTCGGAGATGACCCAGCCCGGCGCGAACGGAATGGCCGCCCAGGCGATGAAGGCCAGCACAAAGGTCAGCAGCGGCGCCAGCAGGAACACCACCTTGTCGGCCCCGGCCGGGACGATGATTTCCTTGAGCACGAATTTCAAGAAGTCGGCGAAAGACTGCAGCAGGCCGAACGGCCCGACCACATTCGGTCCCTTGCGCATCTGCACGCTCGCCCAGATCTTGCGATCGGCCAGAAGCAGGAAGGCCAGCGAGATCAGGATACCGACGGTGACCAGCAGGATGCCGCCGGTGGTGATCAGAAACCATCCCGCCGGGCTGTCCCAGAAGGTCGGTGGAATCTGGTCCCAGAGCCAGACGGCCCCGAAGGCGAGGCCGCCGGCGACAACCAGCCCAACGAGCGACAGGAAGACCTTCTCCAGCGGGTTCGAACGGTGGGTCACGACGTCTGTCATCGCCCTACTCCGCCGCCATCGCGACCGGGGCGATCCGCAGGGCGGACAGTTCAGCCATCGTCGCGCTGGCGCGCGTGATCGGATTGTTCAGATAGGGGTCGCGCACGGCCGAGGTGAAGGCCACGTCGCCCAGGTCGCCCTTCTTGCCCAGTGCACCGACATCGAACGCCGCGGGTGCCGGCAGATAGTCGATCCGTCCGAACGTCGGGCAATCCGCCATCAGCTTCGCACGCAGGGCGTCCAGCGTATCATAGGGCAGGGTCTGACCGACCATTGCCGACAGGGCGCGCAATACGGCCCAGTCTTCCTTCGCCTGGCCTTTGGGGAAGACGACCCGTTCGGCCATCTGCACCCGGCCTTCGGTATTGACGTAGAGCCCCGACTTCTCGGTATAGGCCGCGCCCGGCAGGATCACATCCGCGCCATGCGCGCCGCGATCACCATGGCTGCCAAGATAGACTTTGAAGGCTTTGGACTTCGACGCCTCGATCTCGTCGGCCCCCAGCAGGAACAGCACGTCCAGCGTACCCTCGGCTGCCATCTGGGCCGCCGTCTTGCCGCCCCCCTCCTGTCCGGGAAGACCGGGCACGAAGCCCATGTCGAGGCCACCGACCCGCGAGGCCGCGCTCTGCAGGACATTGAAGCCGTTCCAGCTGTCCGTGACGACACCGACCTTCTTCGCCAGCACGCCGAGAGCGCTCAGCACAGCCGCACCCGTCTCGCCGGTCACGGCCCGCGCGCCGACGATGATCGCCGGACGCTCGGCCCGGGTCAGAAAATCCATCGCCGCCTTGGGCAGTTTGGCCAGGGTCTTCGACCCCGCCCCCAGCCAGTTGTAGTCATAGGTCAGATCAGCCTGCGCGCCGATCAGGCCGATCTCGGTCTTGCCGGTCAGCCAGATCTTGCGCAGACGGGTGTTCAGCAGCGCCGCCTCGGTGCGCGGGTTAGCGCCCACGATCAGCACGGCGTCTGCGTTTTCAATGCCTTGCAGGCCCGAGTTGAACAGCCAGCCCTCGCGCGGGCCATAGCCCAATGCCGACCCGTCCTGACGGCAGTCGGTATTGGCCGAGCCCAGGGCGCGGAACAGGTCCAGCGCCGCCTTCATCGATTCCGCGTCCTGCAGGTCGCCGGCAATCACACCGATCCGGTCTGCGGGGGCCGCGTTCAGCTTCGCCGCCACCAAGCCCAGGGCCTCGTCCCACGAGGCGGCGTGCAGTTTGCCGTTCTCGCGCACATACGGCTGATCCAGCCTCTGGCGTTGCAGGCCGTCGACGACGTAGCGGCTGATGTCCGTCAGCCACTCCTCATTGATGCCCTCATGCACGCGCGGCAGGATGCGCATCACCTCGGCCCCCTTGGCGTCGGCGCGGATGTTGGAGCCGAGCGCGTCCATCACATCGATGGTCTCGGTCGGTTTAAGCTCCCACGGGCGGTAATGGAACTGCCACGGCCGGTGGGTCAGGGCCCCGACCGGGCACAGGTCATTGACGTTGCCCGACAGCTCGGAATCGACCGCCTTCTCCAGATAGGTGGTGATCTCGGCGTCCTCGCCGCGCGAGCTCATGCCGATGTCAGGCACGCCCGCCACCTCGGTGATGAACCGCACGCAGCGGGTGCACTGGATGCACCGCGTCATGAAGGTCTTGATGGTCGGACCCATGTATTTTTCTTCGACCGCGCGCTTGTTCTCCGCATAGCGCGAGCCGTCGCGGCCATAGCCCATGGCCTGATCCTGCAGGTCGCACTCGCCACCCTGGTCGCAGATCGGGCAATCCAGCGGATGGTTGATGAGCAGGAACTCCATCACTCCTTCGCGGGCCTTCTTAACCATCGGCGTGTCGGTGAAAATCTCCTGGCCCTCGGCAGCCGGCAGGGCGCACGACGCCTGCGGCTTGGGCGGCCCGGGCTTCACCTCGACCAGGCACATACGGCAGTTGCCGGCGATCGACAGCCGCTCATGATAGCAGAAGCGCGGAATTTCCTCGCCCGCGCGCTCGGCGACCTGGAGCACGGTCATCCCGGGCTCGAACTCGACCTCGACGCCGTTGACTTTCGCGATGGGCATTCGCCGCGACCTCTGCGTTTCTTCTAAGCGAACCGGATCAGAACCAGGATTTGTTCCCCACGACATAGTCGCGGTGGAATTCGGCGTCCGGCTTGACCAGATAGATGATGAATTCGATGAAGGCGATGACGCCGACGATGAACGGCACGATGCCGAAGGTGATCCAGCCAATCGTGCCGCCCAGCAGCATCAGGACCCCCGCCGTCGTCTTGCCGAGATAGAATTTGTGGATGCCCAGCCAGCCGAGGAAGAAGGCCAGCAGGGCGGCGACGATCTTGTTCTTGTCGCCCGACAGGTTCAGCGGGGCTCCGGACGTAATATAGATGTTGGTCGCTACGCCGTCGGCGATTTCGAAATCGACCTGCGAGCCCGGAAACGCCTCGCGCGCACCGCCCATCAGACCGCCGCGCATGAAAGTATAGCGCGTGCCGTCGTCGCCGCTGATCAGGCCGGAGCCGATGGTGTCGTCGTAGCTCAGAACCTTGCCGCGCATCTCAGTTCCCTCCAGCAGGGTTTGGGGAAACCGGCGTGCTCGCCGGCGATGTAAGCTCGACCGACTGGGTCTGGCGATCATTGGACAGGGTGACCTGGGAGCCCACCACGCTACAGGCGAAATTCAACTTTCCGCCGTCAACTGGGGCTGGCCACGACACGCTGAAGTCTGTCTCATTGAACGTCACCGCAGCACCGCTCTGGCCATAGAGACGCTCGACTGCCTGGCGACAGGAGGCCTCGATCGTCAGGACCGGGCCCGGCTGGACGGATGGCAGGATCGCGGCGGCGGGTGCCTCGACAGAGTCCGCAGGCGGCGTGGCCGGGGTCTGCCCGCAGGCGGCCAGCGAGAGCGCCGCAAACACACCCACCCCCGTCATTCTCGAACTTGACCCGAGGACCGGACGTCCCGTCGCACGTTTGCGGATAGCCTCGCCCGACGGAGCAGTGGTGCCTCTGGCCCTCGGGTCAAGCCCGTGGGTGACGAAAAAGGGGCGGTGATCTCGCATCCCCTACTCCGCCGCAATCGCATGGCCGGCGAAATTTGCGCGGCGGCTGCGGTAGGAGGCAATCCGATCCTCGATCTCGTGACGGAAATGCCGGATCAGCCCCTGCACCGGCCACGCCGCAGCGTCGCCGAGGGCGCAGATGGTGTGACCCTCGATCTGGGTCGAGACGTCCAGCAGCAGGTCGATCTCGGACGGGTCGGCCTCGCCGACGGCCATCCGCTCCAGCACCCGCCACATCCAGCCCGTGCCCTCGCGGCACGGCGTGCACTGGCCGCAGCTCTCGTGTTTGTAGAAATAGCTGATACGGGCGATGGCGCGGACCAGATCGGTCGACTGGTCCATGACGATCACCGCCGCCGTGCCGAGTCCGGACTTCATGTCGCGCAGACTGTCGAAATCCATCAGCGCGACTTCGGACATTTCGCGCGTGATCAGTGGCACCGACGATCCACCGGGGATGATGGCCTTCAGATTGTCCCAGCCGCCGCGCACGCCGCCGCAATGGTCTTCCAGCAGCTGTCGCAGCGGGATCGACATCGCCTCCTCGACATTGCACGGGCGGTTCACATGGCCGCTGATCGACATGATCTTGGTGCCGGTGTTGTTCGGCCGGCCAAAGCCTGCGAACCAGTCCGCCCCGCGCCGCAGGATGGTGCCCACCACCGCGATCGACTCGACGTTGTTCACCGTGGTCGGGCAACCGTACAGGCCCGCGCCCGCCGGGAACGGCGGCTTCAGCCGCGGCTGGCCCTTCTTGCCCTCCAGGCTCTCCAGCAGGGCCGTCTCTTCACCGCAGATATAGGCCCCCGCGCCGTGGTGGATATAGACGTCGAAATCCCAGCCGTGGATGTTGTTCTTGCCAATCAGCCTGGCCTCATAGGCCTGTTTGACCGCCGCCTCCATGCGCTCGCGTTCCAGCACATATTCGCCGCGCAGATAGATGTAACAGGCATGGGCCTGCATCGCGAAGCTGGCGATCAGACAGCCTTCGATCAGCAGATGGGGATCATGGCGCATGATCTCCCGGTCCTTGCAGGTGCCCGGCTCGGACTCATCGGCATTGACCACCAGATAGTGCGGCCGGTCCTTCACCTCTTTCGGCATGAAGGACCATTTCAGCCCCGTGCCGAAACCCGCGCCACCGCGTCCGCGCAGGCCCGAGCTCTTGACGTTGGTGATGATCCAGTCACGCCCGAGGTCGAGCATGTCCTGCGTCGCGTTCCATGCGCCGCGCGTCTTCGCCCCCTCCAGCGTCCAGTCCTGGAAGCCGTAGAGGTTGGTGAAGATGCGGTCCTTGTCTTCCAGGATGCCGACCATGGTTCAGTTCTGTTCCTTGTCGTCCGCCGAGCCGACGGCTCCGCGTTTCTTCGCATAACCCCACGCCACCAGCCCCAGACCGAAGACGATCAGCCCGACACCGAAGATCATCAGCAGTTGTGACACCGAGGTTCCGGTCGTCGTCCCGACCACGATCAGCGACAAGCCGATGACCACGTCCGCGAGGCCGATGGCGATCAGTGCCTTCGGGTTCTTCTTCGAAACGGCCATCAGCCCTGCTCCCGCATACGCTGACGGTGGTAGCGCGTGCGCAGGAAGATGGCGGCCAGCATCAGGGCCCAGCCGACGGCAAGGGCGGCATAGCCGGCCCACTGGACGGCTGGACCGGCCGCCCCGACATAGCCCGTGGCCCAGACAGCTACGGCCCCGGCCACGACCAGGCCAAAGCCCGCCAGACGCTGGCTTCGGCCGACCAACCGCAGTTCGGCGCGGTACCGGGCGACCTTGGCGTCATCGGAAAGGTCGGGGCGGGTCATTGTACGTCACCCAAGAATCTCCCTTCCCCCTCGACGGGTGAAGGGCCGGGGATGGGGGTGAGTGCAGGATGTTTGATGGTATGGCGCAACAGGCGCGAACCGTCCGTCGACCGCACCTGACGGACCCTCTGACGCGAAGACGGTGCGCGCACCCCCACCCAACCATCCCCCATCGAAGGGGAGGGCTCTACGGGCGCGGTCGCTGCGATGGCATTCAAACCGGCTGCACTCATGCCGTCACCGGTTCGCTGTTGGGCAGTGTCTTGATCATCTTCGCCGCCGACCCGTCATAGAGCGCCGGATCGGTCAGGGTCAGGGCCCCGCCTTCCGGCTCGGAACTGGTGCGGCCGATGCGCGAGCCGGGCCTGGGCTTCTTGCCCGCCGCGAAATCGTTGATAACCTCGGTCATCGTCTCGGCGGTCAGATCCTCGAAATAATAGTCGTTGATCTGGGCCATCGGCGCATTGGCGCAGGCCCCCAGGCATTCGACCTCCTGCCATGTGAAACGGCCATCGGCGCTCAGCGTGTCCCGGGGACCGATCTTGTTCTTGCAGACGTCCATCAGCTCGCCGGCCCCGCGCAGCATGCACGGCGTCGTGCCGCATACCTGGATCAGGGCCACCGAGCCGACCGGCTCCAGCATGAACATGGTGTAGAAGGTCGCGACCTCCAGCACCCGGATATTGGGCATGCCCAGCAGTTCGGCGGTGGCGCGCAGGGCCGGCTCAGGGCACCAGCCCTCCTGCTTCTGCACCAGCCACAGGATCGGGATCACCGCCGACTGTTTGCGGTCCGCCGGATATTTGGCGATCCACCAGTCGCATTTGGCCTTCGTCGCCTTCGAGAAGGCGAACGAGGCCGGTTGTTCCTTGGCGAGACGACGAACGGCCATCAGACTTCCAGCTCCGTGGCGACGATGCCCTCGCCCATCATTTTCTTGCGCAGCGTCAGGATGCGGTGCTGGCCCTGACGGGTCAGCAGCAGATTGTGCTGATAGGTTTCGCCGCTCATGTCGGTGGCCGAATAGGCCACGACCGACCAGCCTTGCCGAACCAGTTCGCTCAGGGGTTTGTCGTTCATTGGCCCGCACCGACCGCAGGGAACGGCTGGAACGGCAAATAGTCCGCACGGGTGATCAGGCAGTTCTCAACGCGATAGATCACGACGGCTCGTCCGCCGCCCTGCGCCCAAGAAACCGTCTCATCGTCGACGACGTAGTCGCCGGAAACGATGCGGGTCTCGATGACCACCTCTGCCGGTCCCCTCGCGGCGAAGGCTTGGGCATAGCGCGCCTGAATGGCTTCGCGTCCGCTGAACGTCACCACTCCCGGATGGTCCGTCATCACCGCATCGGCGGCATAGTGGGATGCGAACGCCTCCGCGTCACGCGCGCGCCAAGCGGCGAGCTGCTGGTCGATGACCGTCGCGGGATCGCATGCAAACATCACCGGTCCACCTCGCCGAACACGATATCCAAAGACCCCAGAATGGCGCTCACATCCGCCAGCATATGGCCCCGGTTCATCCAGTCCATGGCCTGCAGCGAGCGGAAGCCCGGGGCCGAGATCTTGACCCGATACGGCCTGTTGGTGCCGTCCGAGACCAGGTAGATGCCGAACTCGCCCTTGGGGGCCTCGACCGAGGCATAGACCTCGCCCTCCGGCGTGCGGAAGCCCTCGGTATAGAGTTTGAAATGCTGTATCAGCGCCTCCATCGAGCGCTTCATCTCGCCGCGCTTGGGCGGGACGATCTTGTTGTCCTCGACCATCACCGGCTCGCCGGGGCAGTTGCGCAGCTTGTGGATGCACTGCTCCATGATCCGCACCGACTGCTTCATCTCCTCGATGCGGCACAGGTAGCGGTCCCAGCAGTCGCCGTTCTTGCCGACCGGGATCTGAAACTCCATCTCGGAATAACACTCATAGGGCTGGCTGCGGCGCAAATCCCATGCCAGACCCGACCCGCGCACCATCACGCCCGAAAAGCCCCAATCCTGAATCTCTTTCTCGGTCACCACACCGATGTCGGCATTGCGTTGCTTG
>Ga0105054_10011815_pt1 | contig 10808 bp, 9 predicted proteins | sample BON02_FD_78091 | JGI IMG/M metagenome (GOLD analysis project Ga0105054, IMG submission 78091) | Freshwater microbial communities from Lake Bonney liftoff mats and glacier meltwater in Antarctica - BON-02 (megahit assembly) | ecosystem: Environmental > Aquatic > Freshwater > Ice > Glacier... | reverse complement strand
TGGGCAAATCATCATTAAATTAAACGCCTTTAGGGTGTTCTTAGCCAGGTAGAGTTGGCGGTATGGTGGGAGAGACACAACCGTTGGGAAAAACGTAGCCAACAACTCCCAGCATGGCCGGTACGCACCTACCGTGACCATAATAAGGAAAACATACCAAGGATAGATTAAATTGAGCATTTTCACAGTTGTTAGAAAATATTTTTGTGTTGAATAAACTAACGTGTCTTACAGTATGGCCAGTCACACACAGGACATCGCGTGCTCCCCAGGCACAGCCCCAGGTCAGGCACAGCCCTACAAATCCTACGTCGTGTCGTCACCAACCGTCCTCCATGTCAGTGTGAGAGGGACGGAAGCCGCAAGGGGGGAGTTGGAGGTCCATCTCACCATACCCATGCCAATCTCCAGGCGACGTAGGCATGTATTCAACGACCACCCACGTGGCATCCCCTTCGCGAACCGCCACTCAAACTGTAATGCCTGAATCTTGTTATGGAAGCCGTGCACCGTAACGACAGGCTTCCATGGCCGCCTGTTATGGGTTCGCTTCGCACCACCCACCAGCTCTCCGTTGTGCTGACGCAGCCGACGTGGGAAGTTGTTGGTCATACCCACGTAACATGTTCCGGTCCGTTCCGACTGAATAAGGTAACATATAAAATCTGACATTCCCCTTTTATTTGCTTGAACATATTATTGTGTTCAGTGGTAGCCCAAGAAAAAGCAACTCCGGACTGATCCGGACTGATCCGGACATTGCATGCCCGAGTGGAGCAACTGATGAGCTCCGGACTCACCACGGTCCGGTACAGTAAACACCACTATACACCACTACCAACTGACCAACTGATGCTGCTTAGTCGCAGTTGGTAGTGTACACATTTAGAGTCTGGTCCGAGTTTCAACCTCACCCAGGCCAGCACCCAGGCGGATTACACGTTTTGGTTATGGCTTGTAACACAGTGAAGCATTTTGTCAAACTGACAGTGCTCTGTTTTCAGGTTCTGGTTCTATTGTGTGACAGTGGGTTATCCTTGGAGGCTCTTACTGTCAAGTTGATGTTATTTTCGAGAGCCTCCAAGGATAACCCACTGTCACAATAGATCTCAAACATTTAGAGTCTGGTCCGAGTTTCAACCTCACCCAGGCCAGCACCCAGGCAGATTACACGTTTGGGTTATGACTTGTAACACAGTGTGGTTGATGATAATGCAGCTGTCTTTTTAAAATTATTATCTTGTTTTAAGAACAAACAGCTTCACCAATTGACCAATGGAAGGAACTGATGCAGTCTACAACAGCCTGAAGTCGGTGCCCATGCTGACACCCAGGGTAAACCTGTGTGTTGAATTGGAGCGTGTTAACACGGCGCTGATGAGTAACCCCTGCTGTGCCACCGCACAAGCTGCGCTTAACTTTCTGCACCAGCGGAAGACGGCCATTCACGTGGTGTTTGGACAGTGTGCGTGGGCGTATGCATGCGCACCCCAGCCCAACGCACCGGACCACCCGTGGGATGACTGCTTGGCCAACGTGAAGCACGCCCTGAAGGAGGTGCTCTCTGAGAAGAACATAATGGGGCGTCCCTGTCAGCTTGATGTCCAGTCCTGCAGCGCATGGAATGTGGCCTTGGATGTGTGGAGCAAGTTCCATCTCGCCATCACCACCGGGTGTTGTGCCCGGATGCCCAACGGTGACCTGGGTGCCAAGTACGTGATCCGTCAGACACCCAACGTGTCCCCGTATTACGGCCGCACCATCTGCATGCCCACTCTCACGCCCGCGCGGGTGACCGAAAGGTCCTACGCCAGTTTGGGGCAGTGTGAGATGGCACTGTCCCAGCTGTCACCACAGGCTGAGTACGTGCCATACCAGGCACAGACGTACTGTAATGAATTTGGGTGCTTCCTTCAGCCACAGTGGGGGCACACACAGTGGGGGTGAGAACTACGCCTCCACCCCCAAAACTTGGGGAACGTGAAGTGCTCTGACTACGGGTGTTGGGCGAACCAGTGGGGTCGGGTTCCAGCGTCGACCTTGAATACCACCGGTGAATGCTCACCGATGGGCCGTCCCCCCGGTTGCTGGGTTCTTATCATATGTGTCCAAATTTATTTATTTGGAACGCGGGTCATCATGGCACTGTTCTGGTCGTCTACGTCCTTAAACACCAGCACAGCTGCCGCACATGCAGCGCATTTAGACACGTCCCTGCACTTATCAGCTGGGATGGTACCGGACAGCGTGAAAGGTATAACCGCACCGTTAACCGTAACAGTGAAGTCGAGAGAACTCTTGCCTTGGTCAAGCACCACCAAACTGGATTTACTCACCACAAACGGTTTTAGACACCCGTCGCCCGGTGTGCAGTCCAGAGCAAACGTAGCCGTTTTGCTGGCCTCCACGTAGTCCGTCAGTGTCACCGTAAACGTGCCTAACGCCGTTGGGGCAGAGTTCATGGTTAGGGACAGCGCCCATTTACCGTTTAGGCAACTCCACGGCGCCGGCCCGCAATGACTGTTGGCTGTGGGATGGCAAGGGACTGGTACGGTGGCTTTAGAGCACGCTGGAGTTGTACAGGCTGAACACGCCGTTGCCTTTGTCTTGTCTGAGAAGGTGTTGACCGCACACGCCGCACACGATGTGGCGTACGTACTGTCTGCCTGGTAGGTCCCCTTAGCACAGTCGGCGCACTTGGTGGGATCGGTGGCTGACGTGCACATGGTCGTTAGGATCTGTCCAGGTGAGCACTTTGCACACGAGCTGCAGGCCGTGTCGGTGGTTGCACTGCACGCAGTCTTCACGAAGCTGGAGACGGGGCAGCTGGCGGTGCACGCCATACAGGCAGCTTGGCCTGTCTTGGACTGGAACGTGCCCGTTTCACATGCCATACAGGCAGCTTGGCCGGTCTTGGACTGGAACGTGCCCGTTTCACATGCCAGACAGGACGTGCTGCTCTGTGAAGGCTGGGACGTGCCTGTGGCGCAATTTTTGCACATGTTACTGGAAGAGTACGTTCCCACAGCGCAAGCAGCACATGTACCGTCCGTTTGGATCCCTTCACCAGCCTTGCATTTGACGGTAGGCTTTTTGTTCACCAGTGTGAAGTAGGTGGGGAAGAACACGGTCGAAAATACGACTACAATTACAGCTACAGCAATACCCCACTTACCGCCTGTGGAAATGGGCATCTTGGTTTACTGATGTCCACACATTATGTTTTTTCATCAAATGGCACCAAAAAGCTAGGGTGAGGTATGTCCAGAGGGGCACCACGCGCCACCGCACCACTCTAATAAATAGAACACGGCGTTCACGGTGAACAGCAAACAATCTTTTTACGCCAAAAATAAACAAAGCAAGCAATATGTCTGCCTTCGGTGGGGGTGAAACCCAATTTGACAACAGCGACGACAGTGCCTTCAAGGGTCATGTCCTGCGACGTCACCGGTTTTGCACTGTTATTTGTGATTATTGTTGTACCCTTTGATAAACTCTAAAGTCTGGCGACATTCCGCCGGTGGTGTGCTGTTGTCTCGGATTTGGTTGGCGTGCTGCCAGCAGTACACATCCCCGTTACATGCCGTTCTTGAACATTGCTGTGCCCGGTTGAGAAGTTTCACAATGCACCGTTTGTTGTGTGTATTGGGATGGGCAGATGGGTTTAGAATCTGAGCCAACCGCTTCTGGTCGTGGGGCGGTTCAAACTCATCCAAGTAGTGGTGAAGGAAGCTGATGAATTGGCGGTATTGATTAGCCAGCTCTTGTGCATCATTACGATAAGCGTCTCTTAGAATCGACGCCATTTTTGCTGGTCGGGGGACATTGAAGCGCAGACACAACAACAAGATCATAAATGTGATGCTCACACAGATGTTTTCACACGCCCACGCACCCCCATGATTGCCGATCACATCTTGTATACTTTCCGTTCTACGACTCGCCCAACTCTCTACAGAGACTAACCGGAAACCACCCCACATGTGATCAACGGATTCTTTCCGTTTCTTTTCCAGAGATCTCGCCCACCTAGCCGATAAAGTGTAGGTGTGTAACTCACCAGAAACAAATTGTGGATCAAAAGGCCAGCATGTCTTTGTGCGTTTGTCAAACATCAGCATAACTTGGTGGCCCATCTTCGGAGCACGAAGAGTGACGTCCACCACGATGGACTGTACTGCCGGATTGCTGACACAGTTATCCCACCCTATTTTATCAGTGTCATTCAACATGGCTCGAGGGGAGTTGGGTAAATTGTCGAAGAATTCCGATTTTATGTCGACTATCATCGTTCCGGCAACTCCACAAATATTTTGAAACGCTTTTGCGAAGCCTAATCGAAAGTATCCCCCTAAATGGGAATAAGCAAGTTCCCTATAATCTTGACACACATCGTTAGCGTTAGTAATCAGAAGTGGGTAGGTCTGTGTCTGAAGTTCTTTCGACAAATAATTTTTAATATCTCGACGTAACCGTTTTTGCTCTGTATGATTCATCGTTTTTGTATATGCGGTTTTATTTTAAACTGCCTGACTGGCTTGGGGCGCGTGGAGTGCTCTGACTACGGTTGTTGGTAAAACGAGTGGGGGCGCAAGCCCGCGTCGACTTGGTTGGCGCGGGCTTGCGGGCGGGCCACACCATTATAATAACGTTTGTACAAAATAATAGGGAGTGCGTTCGTTCTCAAACAGCAAACAAACTTTTTACAACCAAAGTAAAGGAACGTGGCAGTTGTTTAAATAATGGCTAACAACACAGGTGGTGAAGACCAGTTTGACAACAGCGATGACAGCGCCTTCAAAAACCACGTCCTCTATGTAGTACCAGGAGACCCGAACTGTGCCAGATTGGAAGCGCTTTTATTACAGCACCCAATAGGCGATGACGTGTGGACCCAGAACGCGATGGATATCCCTCGACATCAGCGGCCGTCGTGGCTTACTGGAGTGCCCATCTTGGTTGTGAAGGCGAAGAAACAGGCCCACAAGGGCGACAACATTTACCGCTACCTACGGGAGTGGAAGGACGAGGATTATAATCTTCAACCTGCGGGCAGCTTTAGCGATGTCACTGGCTTTGACTACCAGAATTTTGATGGGGGAGACAATGTCACCGATGGGTTTGCGGGTGTGAACCAACTGGGGACGTACACCCTGGAGGACGAACAGCGCGCCCCACAGTCTACTTTGAATTCAACAGGGACAGTAGAAAGAACCGAGCGGTCGCGTCAAGCAGAGAAAGAGAGTCAGGGGAGAGCCCAGGTATTAATGAAGCAGCGGGAACAGATGGACGTGGCGATGCAGTCGCGCAACCGCCAGATGGGACGGTCCAGCGCTAACTAAAAACCGTGGCGGCTATTCACTGTCCCCTGGGGTAACCACACTGTCATATATGGTTAGAAACATTTAAAAATTTCATAATTCTAATTTTCTGGCAATGCAGACACCGTTCGCGGGGAATACACTCAATGCAAACACGGCGCACAGCAGTTTTGTGAACGTGGAGTTGTCGCTGACAGAATCGACAGAAGCAGTGAAACCTACAATGTCCACCATGTTCAAGACCTTTTTTGTGTTTGAGATGGCACAGTTACCATTTCTTCTAGTGGTGTTCGCATGGTTCTTTATCGATCTGTGTGACCGTGTGCGCGCGTATATGTGTTGCGCAACTCTGTTTGTGATGTGCACCTGTACGAGTGCTATTATCCAGAGCACCATTACCAACCTACGGGCACGTCTTAACGGTCGTTCGTGTGTCGACACTCTGGCTTTATTATTCATGGTTACCATGTGGTTTCTGGAATTTTCGGTGCTTACCGGATCACCCGAGTGCACCCGGTCCGGGTATTCCTTCATATTTATGCAAGTGCACGCTGTTGTGCATGTGTGCGTCCCCATGGTCTGTTTTGCATGGCTATGCCTGTGTACCATGGGTAGATGATGCATTAACTAAATTTAGTTCAAGGCTGCTTGGTTTATTGGGGTTGGACCAAGTATCTATAATAAAAAGAATAGTTCCTCATTTTTTTATTTTTGCGGTCACCGCCACCAGTCTTGAGTTTCCTTCTGTAGCGCACCCGGGCCTGACACTGCTAGCACTAGGGTACACATTCTATAGACACTGAAAACGACTATAAAATCTTTTAGAAGACCTAGGACGAATATAAACAGAATAATAAAATAAACAACTAGGCATCATGTAAAATAAAGAAAATTCGTCCTACCTAGACGGAAACGAATTCGACCACCCGTTACGCCGTTTCTTCGCAACAAAGAAAACGGTGGTGGAAGTGCTTTGCCTCATGGTGACCTGTGACTGGTGGAGGCTCTAACCAATCGTACCAATCACAGACACATCGGCAGATAGAATAGTGTATCACAGTAGTATGTGGAAGGTTTTTAAGTGATGGTGTATTAGAATAGAACATGCCCAGGCACAGACCCAGGCCATCGGAGACTTTATTAGCATGTGCCACCGGGGTTAAATCGGGCGTCGTGCACCATGCTATCAAATTTCGCGCTCCAACTGGCCATGGTGGTGGGAAGCTTCGCCAACTGGGGTTCCACCGCAGTCGCCAGTAGACCGGTGAGCTGCACACCCGCCCCAATTGTGAGGTTCTTGCCACCTGTCCACGGCTTCACTGAAGTGCCCCCTGACAAGGTGCCAGGAGCCGCCACAAAGTACGGCCCTACGTCACCTGCGGCATCCCACTCCATAAATCCACCAAAGTGGAGGGGGAAGATGTCAGCCAGCTTCTGTGCAGCCGTGTTAAATTGTGTTGACCAGTAGGTGACCCTCTCTGCCGGCTCCTTTTCCAGCATCGCGGCGTACAGCTCCTCCATGCTAGCAGAGTCAGATGCACGCGAAATGGAGTTGATGGTGGGTGGAGCTGGGATCCCGACCTGGAACTTCTGCAGCTGCGTGTACCCGTTGGCTTTGCGCCACGTGTTGCACTGCACACAGATGGAGTCGTACAGCTGCAGGTAGCTGATGAGGTTACCCATCATGCACGTACTACCGCCTGACCCAATTGAAAATCCCTGACTGCTGGAGTAGGGGCATGACGCACATGACCCGGGGGTATTCCAGTGCGCAGCTGTGGCGTCCATCCCAAAGTAGCCGTCGCTGGTGGGGTTGGATGGGTCGGACACGCTGGACCCACTGCACGCCCAGCACGCGTACGGTGTGTTGTAGAACTGGAGCTGGAAACAGTCGATCTGTGCGACCGCTGCCAGATTCACCAGTGTCCCATCCGCGTTGGTGGCCAGCAGCGATTTCCAGATTTGCCGAATAGCTGCCTCTGGTGCTGCTGTGAGAAGCATCCCCTTGCCACCACCACTACGCTTGCCCATCTTCTCAGTGTTCCATGCTTCCAGGAATGCGATAAACCATGGACCGTCCGTCATCACCTCCAGGTCCAAGTCCACCCCGTCCAGAACCACGTCCCCAAACGGTCGCACCGTGCCACTGGTCTTATCCAAGAACTGTGTACGCATTGCGTCCAGTAACTGACCCCCGTACTCCGCCCCGGTTTGGGATGACGGTAGTGTGCCCAAAGCGCCACCAAGACTAATGAGCACCTCCGTGCCTTGGGCCTGGACCAGCTTAATAGAGTCTGGGATCTTGGCGAACGGCTGGCCCGCGTTGGGGTTCGTGCCTGCATCTAACTCGTATGGGAAGGTGGGTGGATACGTATCAGGATAACCGGCTTGACCTTCCCACGCCGCCTGGTTGGCCTCGGCGCAGTTGAAGATGGTGTTTCCCCGCCCGGCCGGAGCGGCGGCACAGTCGTACTTGGTGCAGAAGTTGCCGTGCCATCCCAAGTCTAACCCCGCACTCGGGTTGCTGTCACACCGGAACAGCTCCGATGTTGCGTTGGGAAGTGTAAAGGACACTATGACGCGACCAATCCAAGGCATCTCAGTAAACCTTGCGAAATCCGGATCTCCCCACCTCTGCCCCCAGTAAGTGGTAACGCTTGGGTAGCCTGCTGGACCCGGGGAGGGGGTGGATCCAGAGATAGTACACGCAGAGCCACGCCATCCATTGTCACATGTGCACGTCCACGTTGACGTGTCGCAAGTGCCGTGGCCATCACACGTCCCACTTGGACCCGTGGGGCATGCCGGTGCAGTACCACAGTTATCACCAGAGTATCCCCCCACACAATTACATGTTAAAGTTGCCTGGTCGCAACTGCCATGGGGCGTGTTGCACACCTTGCCACCAACAATAGGGCACACTTTCTGGATGGTGCACGCGTCACCAGACCAGCCGGCATCACACATGCATACACCCGTGGTCTGGCTGCATGTGCCGTGAGCGTTACATGTTCCCCCCCCCGGTGCCACTGGGCACACTTTAGTGGAACATGTGCTACTTGGGCAGCCTTGAGTCATAGTACCCGAGTTTCCGACCATGGTACACACAGGACCTGCGGCGGGGCATAGAGCTGTTCCACCGGGGCACTGACCCCCCGTCGTGGGATAACAAGCACCTTTGGGTGCAATGGAAACATTGTAGCAGGGTCCCCCGTCAGGGTTGACACACTGGGCGGTCGTGCATGCGTTTGGGCTATCCTGAAACTGCTTTGATGTTGCACAGTTGTAGCACATGCACCCGCCCTCGTCAAACGTGCCCTTTCCGGTAACACAGTTTCCGTTGGCATCGCACCCGTACGTTCCTGTGCCACCGCCACCATCACACGACGTCTTGTCTCGACATTCGGAAATGGTGGGGTAATTTCCGTTGGGGTCTAAAAAGCAGTCTGATCGGACTGCTCCCCGGTGAAAACGCGGTGAGCAGTCTGATCGGACTCCTCCCCGGTGAAAACGCGGTAGTGCTGTGAATGTATAAGTAGGGTGACGATACATGCGGGTAATTTTACTGGTAGGACTATATTTTTATACTTGATTCACATCCAATCCCCCATCCACCACACCACCTGGGTCTGAGCCTGGGTGGGTCTATTGTCAAACCATCACACCGAAGGTAAAATGATTTAAAACAGCTTATGCTAAGTGGTGTCCCACCCACAGACATAGTGTCGGACCGACCTAAGCCTAACCGTCCTAACCGACCAGACTGGTCGACCCCCACGCGGAGGTCTGACACCACCCAGGCAGAACACCAGGTCATACATGTCCTACTGATGATACCTACCAACCGACCTAAGCCTAAGGTATCCTTGTGATAGTTGTACCCGGGAATAAGTTAACGTCTGGTACGTGGACCGTCCCGCCAGTATTGCGCTGTGGTCGATTGACAAGTTTCCCAATGCACCCTTTGTTTGTTGGGAAACTTGTCAATCGCAGCTGGTTGAAAAGTTGTCAAAAATCTAAAACTCAAAAGTTGCTTTAGGCAAACTTTTATGAAAACGACAATAACAAATTATACTGGTCAACTTGGGTGCGTCGTTATAATGTTTAATTGTTGGTCAGCTTGTCTGAAATCAAACAACAAACGATACATTGCGATCAAAACATCAAAACATCAAAACAACCCCACAAATCGTAGATGATGTATGTGCATCCCCCAACCGACGACGACGAGAAATGTCGACAAGAATGCGTGAACGAAATAGTACATACATCGATAACATATTGCATGATAAAAACATCAAAACGAAACAGCAAGTCCTAATCGATGAGGTATTCATACGCCGCCACATAGAAAGAGACCTTTCAACAAGAATGCGTGAACGAAATAGTACCCACATCTATAAAATATTGCATGCTGAAAACATTAAAACAAAACCGCAAGTCGTCACCGATGTAACACGCCGCCGACGACGAAGTGACCTTTCAACAAGAATGCGTGAACGAAATAGAACCTACTTTATCAATGGGACCTACACCGGTGGGTTGTATGGGTTACGTAAACCCATAATCGATACATCATCATCATTATCATCATCATCATTATCATCATCATCGAATAATGAAGAAAATAATGGTGTCCACCGCATGACTTCAAAGTTCTCGAAATACACAACCTTCGTCTTTCTTCGATTACCGAAAATGAAGAAATGATTGAGCATGTATGTCAACTTTAAAATCGTCAACTGTATAAAACAACCTTCCACTTTATGTGGAACACTGCAACAACAACACCATCTTCCCAGTTATAACTAGAAAGACGTCAGACAGAAAACTCCACTATATTCGCAGTCTTGATATTCAAAGTCTTATTGAACTTGGTGGAACCAGCAGAGCACCAACAGCGGCATCACGCCTACTAACAGCGATGTTAAAGAATCTGAAGGGGAGTCCATAGTACGGGAATACATAGAAGAATGTGCTCGGCGCAGTCATAAATCTAGTTCTATATCGTGTGATGATAGTGTGGTGGTATACGAATCAAGGGGTGGTTGTATTACCCCAAGTAGTCGGTCAGCTACGGCTACAGCTACGGCTACAGCTACGGCTACAGCTACGGCCACAGCTACGGCCACAGATACAGATACAGATACAGATACAGCTACAGCTACGGCCACAGATACAGATACAGCTACGGCTACAGATACAGCTACGGCTACAGATACAGATACAGATACAGATACAGATAACAATAGTGTCCATGCATGCGCCCAGGATGAAATCAGACAGATAAAATTGTCATGGTGGTGGCGGTGTGCGTGTAAATTGATTATTTGTATCCCAGGTAAATCAAACCTTTCGGTATGGCAATCACTTAAAAAGTTGTGCTGATTGGTAGTATGTTGTCACACTTATCCGACTTTGTGTCCTCTTCGAAGTTGGAAGAGGTGGTGGTGGGGGTGCAATTTGGCTTGGTAAGCCCCGAGA
>Ga0105054_10011811_pt1 | contig 10812 bp, 13 predicted proteins | sample BON02_FD_78091 | JGI IMG/M metagenome (GOLD analysis project Ga0105054, IMG submission 78091) | Freshwater microbial communities from Lake Bonney liftoff mats and glacier meltwater in Antarctica - BON-02 (megahit assembly) | ecosystem: Environmental > Aquatic > Freshwater > Ice > Glacier... | reverse complement strand
GGAGGGAAACGGGTGGCGGGCCCAGGTACGGGCGGCGGGAGGGGTAGGGGGGGGGGGGTCGTCGGAGGAGGAGATAACAAGGTTGGCGCAGATTTTGGCGGAGCTGAGAGAGCAGGAGAAGGACCCGGCGATTGTCCAGTTGGGGGATGCCTCGATTGCGTCTCCTTTCACGGCGAAACGGACGTCGGTGGAGTGTGTGTTGGCGGTGGTGAGGCAGGGACGGTGTACGTTGGTGACGACGCTGCAGGTGTATAAGATTCTGGCTTTGAATTGCCTAGTGTCTGCATACATGCTCTCGTCTCTTTATCTCTTTGGGGTCAAGCAAGGTGATTTGCAAATGACTGCATTGGGACTAGCGGTCGCGGCGTTATTCTTCTTTGTGAGTCGTGCTGAGCCGTTGGAGCGTCTATCGGCAGAGAGGCCGCCGGCTCGTATTTTTTGCGCGCAGGTCTGTGTGTCGATCGTGTTGCAATTTTTGGTGCATTTGGGGTGTTTGATGGATACCTTGGAGAGGGCGAAGCCTTTGGTTAAACAGACGAGTAAGGATCCGAGCATTGCCCCGGATGGTCCGTTTCGACCTAACCTGGTTAATACGGCCATTTTTCTCTTGTCGGCTGTGACGCAAGTGAATACTTTTACGGCTAATTATCGCGGGCACCCGTTCATGCAGAGTTTGAGTGAGAATAAAATGTTGGGGAGATTTACAGTAGGGCTGTATGCTGTCTTGTTGATGCTAGCATTGGAGGTGGTGCCTGCATTTAATCATTGGTTGCAGCTTGTTCATTTGCCGGGGCCTTTCCGAAGGCATTTGGTTTATATGCTTCTGTTGGACACGGGGGCGGTTTTGGTTATTGAGCAGTTGTGTTTGCGTTTCTTGCCGACGTAAGGTGGAAGGGAATTTTGAAACAAATGAGAAGACGAAATGCGAATAAAGAAAGAAATAGAAATAAAAAGCACTGATAAGTAATGCGTCTTTGGTTTGTTTTGGTTTTAGGAGGACCGGGAGGTTGCTGCCCTACTACAAAGCTCAACTCGGTTTGCCCCAGCCTTCCTACCCGGCAAAAGCACAACTAAAGACTGGCGGGCAAGCGCTCAAGACGCTCAATAATACTAACGCCACATCCTCCACATCATATAGTACAGGGCCTGGGCACCGCTGAGCACTGGGACGAGACGGGCGCGACGAGAAAGCCGCCAACGGACAGGCAAGCGACGGCCCTGCAGAACAAATGCCTGCAACTTCACCATCACTAGCACCCCACCAGCACTAGGGTAAGGACCTGAAGCTTTGTCATGGGCCCAAGAGAACGAGAAAGGGAAGGGCTAGCCATGACGCCGCCATCCGCAGCAACGACGACCCCCATCAAGAAGACAAGGAAGCGGGGCCGGCCGGAACATCAGAAGACCTGGCTGCAAGAATTTCTGCTCGGCGGCGTCTCGACGAGTGTGGCATGTCTATTCAGCAACCCGTTCGATGTGCTCAAGGTACGATGGGAACTGTTTGTCTCGTTTCTATCGATTATTCCCTCCCTCCTGCTCGTCCACCCTCGCTCGCTCCCTTCAAATCCCATCCATTCTCCCACCCCTTCCCCCTCCTTCCCCTTACTCCACCCACCCCCCCACCCCTCCAGGTACGAATGCAACTTCAGGGCGAGCTCAAAAGCAAAGGCACGTACCAAATCCACTACCGCAACGTTTTTCACGCCGCGTGGACCATCATGCGGGTCGAGGGCATCTTGGCGTTGCAAAAGGGATTGGGCCCCGCAATCCTCTATCAATTTGTAATGAACGGTGTGAGGCTAGGCACCTTTCAAACGCTCGTCAACCGAGGGATGACCGCTGATGAGGAGAAGGAAAGAAAGGAACGAATAGGTAATAACAGTAGCAGTACCAGCACTAGCAACAGCACCAGCAGTAGCAGTAGTAGTAGCAGCGGCAGCGGCAACCTGGCCCTCTCAGCCTTGGCAGGAGCGGTGGGTGGAGCCCTCGGTGGGATCGTGGGTAGTCCTCTCTATCTCGTCAAGACGCAACTACAATCCCGCGCGCTGCAAGCTATTGCTGTTGGACACCAGCACCACCACACCTCGACTTATCAAGCCTTGAGAGACATTCATAGGCAGCATGGTCTGAGGGGGTTGTGGCGAGGGGTGGAGGGAGCGGTGCCGAGGCTGATGCTTGGGTCAGCGTTGCAATTGTCGACGTTTTCGTATATCAAGGAGGCGGTTCGGAGGTCGGGGTGGGTCGAGGATGAGAGGTGGGTGCCTGTGTTGGCGTCGTTGCTGTCGAGCGTGAATATCATTTTGTTCATGGAGCCATTGGATGTGGTGAGGACGAGGTTGTATAATCAACCGACCGATGCGAGAGGAAAGGGGATTTATTACAGAGGGTTTTTTGATTGTTTTAGCAAGGTGGTCGAGAAGGAAGGGTTTTTCCATGGCATGTACAAGGGAGCGGGGGCTGCATATTTTAGGATGGCCCCGCAGGCGATTCTTGGGCTTAGCTTTTGGGATTCGTTTAGGAGGATTTGGTATGGGAGGGGGGAAGGGAGGGAGGACGAGGAGTGGGAGGAGGAGGAAGAGTGAAATGGTAGAGAAATGTTGTGCAAATAAAGAAATGAGTGAGGAAGTAACAACACGTTTCCTTTCTTTCTTTGCTGGACAGGCGACTCAAGCCTCCATTGAAGATTGTGTGCCTTGTGAAGCTTTTGGCTGGGAAAAGAGGGCAAGGGGAATTTGATACGAGAAACAAAAGAAGTGCGGGCATTTGTGGTGCTCCTATACTTACATACTTGGGCCGCCGTCTTTTGAGTTCATATTTAGTTGTGGAGTTGTTGCAGTGGAAAGAACAAACGTCACGAGGGAGCTTATGCCGGTCCCGATCGACTAGCGAGCTAGGCGGCCGGGGTCATGAGCAGGTTGTGACCGTCGCAGGGTAGTAGGCGAGAAACACAGCTCGCGTTCGCGCGGTTGACTTCTCGCGCTTCTTCCTCCCTTTGCATCGCCTCATCGTCCTTCACGTATGGTACGTCACCAAAAAGCGAAGAACAACGTAACGGGTGCTGCTACGTCACACGACGTCACAGGCCGTTGAAGCCGACCAGCTTCCCTTGCTTCTTGCGTTTGCGTGGCCTGGCTGCTCCTGGTCCTATTGATCTAGACAGTGTCAAAGTGAGTGAAAGAGTACCCCCTCTACCTCTTTCTTTGCTTTGTGTTGCTTTGTGTGCGGTCTCAGTCGGATTCTTTCGGCCTTCGCGAAGCCCTCGACCCCCACGCATCTTCTTTGCGCACCCTATTGTCATTCATTGCTCAATGGCTCAATTCACCCACTCATACTACTCCACCCACCCACCCACCCACCCACAGAAACAAGGCCTTTTGTTTCCCCACTGGCATGGGCCCGCGCCTGCGGGGTAGTCAGGCTGCCGCGGCGTCTGGCGTTGCGCTGGTCCCAGCGGCTACTGGTAAGCCAGGGTCTATCCGCGTCAAGGCCGATGGTTTCAAGGTAGATAAGGAGTATATTGCTGCTGTGTGCCTGTCCGCCATCGGGGAGCTGCAGCGCCATTGCCCCGCACTGCCCACGGAGAATGTTGTGATTGAGCATGGTGGGGGCCAGGGTCACGCGATTGTGCTGCATGACCGCAGCGACCAAGGCGAGGTGGTAATTCACCTGGAGACCAGCAAGACCTTCTGGAGCCAGTACGCGTACCAAATCACCCACGAGATCAGTCATGTACATTGTGGCTTCTGCTGCGGCCCGACGCAGAATTTATGGTTCGAAGAGGTTGTCTGCGAGACGGCGTCGCTTTTCTGCCTCCGTGCGATGGCCCGCACCTGGCAGACCAATCCACCCTACCCCACTGGGTGGACTACGCGCCGGCCTTGGCCACATACGCCGATAACGTGATTGCCAAGCGCGCGTACAAGGATGAGCTCCAAAGTAAAGGCCTGGCCCAATTTTACCGCGACCACGAGACCGAGTTCCGCGCGCACGCAGGCGAACGGGAGCTCAACGGTGCCGTTGCCTTGGCCTTGCTGCCGCACCTCGAGGAGACGCCCGGGCATTGGGCGGCCTTTCGGTGGCTGAATGCTACAGCACGTAACGAAAACGAGCCATACACTTACTACCTGACGCGCTGGGAGGAAAATACGCCGGAGGAACACAAGGCCACGGTGCAGGGCGTGCGGCAACTGTTTGGACTGTGAACTGAAAACAAGCGGCCGATAGCAGTGTGCAGGCGAGCAGAAAGAGGGGAGTGAATGACATCAATGAGAATAGTATTGTAAAGAGTGAATGAAACGATGGCCTTACTCGCCCAAGTAAAAAAGAGGAAAGTCAAGTAACGAAGTAGGAAAAGAGGTGTGTTTACAGATGTAAGGTTCCTTTCTTTCTGTGCTGGACAGTCGACTCAAGCAACAGCCCTGTTTTGCTTGTTTTGTGAGTAGGGTGTGTCTACAGCTGTCTTTGTCGCCATCGCTTCCTTTCGTTTCTTCTCCCTTTCAGTACGCTCACGATCCTCTCCTTCTTTTTTTCCTTTGTGCCCCTTACCCAAGCTTTGTGTTTTCTGCCATATACACATGAATCTTTCCCTCACCCTTCCCCCCCCCTTTACCACCACAATTCAAGCCCCTGAGTGTTCTTCTTCCCCGCCTCCTAACCCCTCTCTTCACGTATATACACACACACACACATCCCCCTCCTGTCCTCCTCCTCTCCCTTCCCTCCCCACCACACTCTAATTACTCCCCTCCTCGTCGTCCTCAAACCTCAACCCAAGCGCGCGGGCTTTGAAGCGTGACATGCCCGGAGGGGCAATACCAGGCCTGCTCCCTTCTCCTCCTCCTCCCGCCGTGGTCGTCGTTAGTACTGCTGCTACCGTCGTCGTCGCTGCCTGTAACTCCAGCGTCGGTTGTAGTAAGGGCATGCTCGGAGCTTCTTCTACTACTACTGCTGCTGCCTCCTTCTCCTTCTTCTCCGTCTCCTTGCCCTCACTAATCCGTCCACTGAACGCTTCCTCTTGCGGCTCCTCCTCCTCTTCCTCCTGCTGCCGCTGCTGCTGTTGTTGCTGCTGTTGCTGCTGCAGCTGCCGTTGCAACACCGCCGACACGCGCTTCTCCTCGTCCTTCTCCTCCTCCTCTTCCGGTTGGTAGTGGCGGGGGACACGAGGCTGGGACAAAGACTCTAATAACTCGCGTCTCGGAGCTGGAGAGGAAGCGAGGTTGAAACTGACGTGCTTCTTGCTACAGCTGCTGCTGCTGTCGTTACTTTTTACGTGCAAGCTGCTCTTTGTGGGGGGTGACGTAGGTGTCGTCTTCGTTGGCGTGGCGGTGGTGGTGGAGGTGCTAGCTTTGCTCTTGTTGCTGATGCTGCTCTTGCTGCTGCTGCTCTTGCTTTCCTCGTTATTAAGAAAGAAGCCCTTGCCCCACCCACCCCCTTCGAGCTTATCCCGTCCCTTCTTCGTGTCTGCCTCTGCTTCCAGCTCCCCATGCACAGACTTACGCTGCAAGGTCTCAATCTCCTTAGCTCGTTCCTTAATTCCCTCCCAATCGTGGTCATCCAAAAGCTGGCGCGTCACGGAGGGAGGAGGCCCCCCTGCCTTGTGCTGATCAGGGTGGCGGTTGTTGCTTGCGTCGTGCGCAGCGCTGCTGCCGCTGCTGTTGCTGGTGGTATTAGTCGAAGCCTCGTCCTCTTTCATTTGAGAGTGGCTGTATACGGCATCCTCCACCTCGGCGGCGGTGGCTGCGGCAGTCGTGGCCCCTTTCTTGGCCTTGGCGGCTTTCTCCAAGGCCCCAAATAGATCAAGCGCCTGCACTTGCCTAGCTGCTTCCCGCACACTGTACACTTCCGACGACACCTCTTTCCCGTCCTCGTCCAGCCATTCCCGGATCTCAAAGACGTCGCCCTCGTCCTCGGCGGGGGCGTGTGCGGTGCTGGGGGCTGCCATTGCTGCTGGTTGTTGACTGAGTGCGCTCCTCCGCTGATTTGATGCTGACGCTGATGATAGCTACGAGGATGGGGGAGAGTGGTGCTTGGGCGGCGGATAGTAGACGAGCCTGAGTGCCAAAGCCTGTGGGGGCGTGGACAAAGACGAAGGTTGAGTGGTGAGGCGACGACATGCAGCAGGAGTTAGGGGTGGCGTGCGACGTAATTGCGAGTTTGAAGACTCGCAAGAGGATGGGGCAGCAAATTTCACACGGCGTCGGTTGCGTCTAGAGGCGACGATTTGCACTCAAATTTTTGACACGCAAACCTTTCTTACAACACAGAAATAGATGACGGAGAAACGCGGTGGTGTGGTGTGCGTGGGCAGCCTGAACATCGACCTCTTTTGCTATCTCCACGACCAATTTCCCAAGCCCGGTAAGTCGCGACCTCCCCACCCCCTGTCTTCGTGTTCTGCCTCGTTTCTGTGTGTCTGACCTGCTGAGCTTCGCGGCGTCGCAGCAGATGATGTATTACTAGCTCTAAATGCAGGCTTGGGGCTCTGTTACTCTTGGGTTGCGTTGCCTTGGTCGGCGTCTTGCTAGTCCAGTCCATCCCGTCTCACGTCTCACTTTTCATGCTTCGATACCACCCATCCCTGATCCCCTAGGAGAAACCATCCATGGTCTGCGCTTCGCCACATGCTTTGGCGGCAAGGGAGGAAACCAGGCGGTGATGGCAGCGTGTCTTGGGGCCTCGACCGCCATGGTGGGGAAGATCGGGGCTGACTTTTATGGCAAAACGATGCGGGAGGCTTTTGAGGGGGACGGCATCGACACAAGGTAATGAAGGAAAGGCTTACGTTCACGTTTCTTCCGCTTCTCATTTTCACTGCACCAATCTTATATGTCAGGTATCTTCTTGAGACGACAGACGGGACCGCCACGGGCACTGCCCAAATCCTAGTAAATGGCGAAGGGCAAAACATGATTATTATCATTGCTGGCGCGAATGGCCATCTGACCCCCGTGGACGTACGGAAAGCGGAAGACGTCATAGCGCAAGCGGCTGTGTTGACGGTACGTTTGTCTACTTACGTCCCTCTGATATTTCCACATCTAATTTTATCAAAACACACGCATGAACACACATAGGTGCAGATGGAAGTCCCCCCTGAGACGAGCTTGGAGGCTCTCCGGCTCGCCAAAGCCCACGGCGTCTTCAGCATCCTCAATCCGGCACCAGCACCGCAAGGAGGCCTGAATCCGGTACGTAGGTGCGGGATAAATTGTTGTTTGGTCAACATTGGCTGGGAGCGTGGCGAATTAAGGGAGGGACGGAGAGAGGAAGGGAGGGATTTTACGAGCCCGCTTTCCTTTTTATCAAATCGTTTCCCCCTCCACCACCAGTAATCTTTAACGACAAACATAATATAACACATCCTAATTCTTTTCTCATCTATTGTCTCTCCTCCCCTCCCACACAGGAACTTCTCTCCCTGGCCTCCCTTGTCTGCCCCAACGAAACGGAGCTCGCCCTCCTTACCCACCTCCCCGTCGACACCCTCCCTCAAATCCAAGCCGCCGCCCACAAGCTCCGAGAAATGGGCGCTGCCACCGTACTTGTCACTTTGGGGGCCCAAGGCGCGTTGTTGCTGACGGCGGAGAATGACGCAAAGGAGGGCGGGATGATGCTTCCGTGCCCAAAGGTCGCAAAAGTGGTGGACACGAGTGGCGCGGGTGATTGCTTTTTAGGCTGTTTGGCTGCGTACATTTCACGTGGGGTACGTTTACAGATGGGTGCATAGAAGTTTGTTATCGCTTGTTTCGCATAGTCTATTATCTTCTTCGTCGTTGGTAGATGGACCCTCTCTTACTCACACACATTTTACATATACGCACAGGTGCCTCTAAAAGAAGCTGTCACCAGGGCCGGGGAGATGGCTTCGCTTAGTGTCGGCAAGGCAGGGACACAGCCCTCTTATCCGTACGCAAAAGACCTCCCGGCACATTTGCAGCTTCCTGCGTTAGCGTAAGTCGGAGTCGTCGTCGGGCGTAGAAATATAGTGGAGCAAATGTGTGCAGATCGGAGGAGAAATTAAAAAGGAGAAATAAAATCAAAACAAAAAATTGAATGAGTGGTTTGACAGTGAGGCCGAAAGGCACTTTTCTTTGGTGGAGATAATTGGTTTGCAGACTTTGAGATGAAATGGTCATCTAGCTTCGTCTACTTTACGCAATCGCTCATATTCGTTTTAGTCTTTTTGAGATTCCCAAAGCTGGGGCGAGGAGGTTGAAAAGTAAAAGTGGGGCAAAATTGTGTGCCTTTTGACCGGGATAAAAGCTGCCATCCTTGACAGATATCACCCAAGCATACCATGTGGCAGTCCAGAGCCTGTTTCCATGATCCTACGGCCAATGGCTGCGATTTCAAACGGCTTGGGCAAGCGGTTGCGGGAAATGGTGGGGCGCGCTGTGTGTTCTTCCGTCGCGTCTTCTTTCGACGCCGTCCGAAGCACGCCGACGCCTCACACACTGGTCACCACCCTTCCACCCCACAGGCTCCTCTTCCAGCACCATGTCGATCCGCTACTACGCGCTCGATTCGCCCGAGCTCAAAGCCATGGAGGCCAACGGGCATCTCCTGTTGCTGGGCACCAAGGAGGCCCTCGAATTCTGCGGTCCCAACGTGCCGTTCTACGTCAATTGCGCCGTCAAGGTCAGCTCCCTAGAGCATACGGGGCTAGATCCGCCCGCGCCCTTGCTCCGGGCCGTGACGAGGAAGCTTAGCCCGACGTTTGACACCCATTCGTGCCTGGACACGTGGGTGGAAGTCGATGGCACCACAGTCCGTGTCACCTTGGGCTGCCTTCCGTCCGGCCCGGCGTCCCGACACAACTGTGCGTCCAAGCCGCACGCTGCCACGGATATTGTCAAGAGCGTGGCGAGTGGAGAAGGGATGTTGCGCGTCCTCATCACGCTTGCCTCGGCCGATCATGCGGTGGCTTTGGGTACGGCGGTGGCGCGGGCTTTCTCCCTCTACAGCCACAAGAGCAGCAATAGCAAGCCCTTGCGGAAGGTAGAAGTTGTGTTTAACATGACCAGTTCCGCCTTGGCGACCTGCACACTCTTGAATGGAGGCGCCCCCGACGAGAAGCAGCAGCAAGTCTTTGATCCTTCCAAAGACTTGCTCCACAAGCTCCACGCCCTGGCGGACGGCATCCAGCTGTGTGCCCGCCTCGTCGATGCCCCCCCCAATGAGATGCACACGGACGCAATGGTCGAGGAAGCGGGGCAGGTTTTGCACCGACTGCAAAAGCTGAAAACGCAAGACAATGTTACGGTGACTGTCGTCCGAGGGGAAGAATTGAGGGAGAAGGGCTTTGGAGGCCTCTATGGGGTGGGGAAGGCCGCGGAGCACCCACCGGCGTTGGTGGTGCTGACGTTGCTGCCTAAGGTGATGGGGGTTGGACGGGGGGCGAGCAGCAGCAGCAGCAGCAGCAGCAGTAAGAAGGATAGGAGTGTTGGGAGTAGTGTGGTGTGGGTGGGGAAGGGCATTGTGTATGACACGGGAGGGCTGAGCATTAAGACTAAAACGGGCATGCCTGGTATGAAGAGGGATATGGGTGGCGCGGCTGCTATTCTTGCTGCCTTTGAAGCTGCTGTTCGATTAGGGTATCACAAGGGCCCTTTGCATGCTGTGTTGTGCTTAGCGGAGAATAGTGTGGCGGCTAAGGCGACGAGGTAAGCAAGCGAGAGAGACATACGCAATACGTTTGGTTGGGAGGGAGTGAGGGAGGGCAAGCAAGCGCGAAATGTGTCAGTGCTTAAGTGATATCTGCCTGTGTGTTAGCACCTATGGTGGCTGCTTTGAATTGAGCTTGTTTGTTGGACTGAGGCGGTAAAAAAGGGGAGACGAATGTCGGCGCCCCCTAGCATCAACCAACCACCCACTGACTCCTACGAACTATGAGTCCTAGTTCAAGTAACACGTTCGACTTGACACTTCATTAGTAAGAAGGTTTCTCATTTCTCTGCGTTCACTAGAAAATCTCACATCACATTCACTCACTCACCCTCCTTTCCACCCCCACCAACCAACACTAACAGGCCGGATGATATCCATGAGATGTACTCGGGAAAGACTGTGGAGATCAATAATACGGACGCGGAGGGACGGTTGGTGCTGGGGGATGGTGTGGCCTATGCAGTCAAGCATTTGAATCCGTCGATTATTCTAGACATGGCGACTTTGACAGGCGCCCAAGGGGTAGCCACAGGCAAACGACACGCCGCTCTCTATTGCAATAACGAAGCGTTAGAAGAAGCAGTGGTGGCGGTAGGGAAGGCAACGGGGGATTTAGCGCATGCTTTGCCCTATGCCCCTGAATTTTTCCAAAGTGAATTCCGCTCAGCGGTGGCGGATATGAAGAACAGCGTGGCGAGCCGGGAGAATGCCCAGGCTTCCTGTGCTGGGCAGTTTATAGGGGCGCAGATTAAGGAGTGGGTGGAGGGGGAGGGACATGGGTGGGTCCATGTTGATATGGCTTATCCGGTGCATAATGGAGAGAGGGCGACGGGGTATGGGGTTAATCTGTTGGTGGGCCTGTTGGAACGGTTGTAGGGGGGAGGGAAGGCGGGATAGAGGGGAGGGGAGGAGGAAAAGAACGAAAGCATGATTCGATTGTGGTTGTTGTTGTTGTATTTGGTTTTTTTTCTCGGGTTTCTCTCTCATATATTTTGTTATGTTGATTGTTATTTTCAAAAGTGAATGGAGGGAAGAGGAAGGAAGGAAGGGGAGAAATTTAGCTAGGAAAGGAAAAGGAGAAGGAACGAAAGCATGAGAGAGCGGATAGAATTTAATCCTTCCCAATCCGAAGGGTCTTCTTTGTTC
>Ga0105054_10011804_pt1 | contig 10816 bp, 14 predicted proteins | sample BON02_FD_78091 | JGI IMG/M metagenome (GOLD analysis project Ga0105054, IMG submission 78091) | Freshwater microbial communities from Lake Bonney liftoff mats and glacier meltwater in Antarctica - BON-02 (megahit assembly) | ecosystem: Environmental > Aquatic > Freshwater > Ice > Glacier... | reverse complement strand
GCTGCTGCTGCTGCTGCTGCTTCTGCTGCTGCTGCTGCTGCTGCTGCTGCTGCTGCTGCTGCTGCTGCTGCTGCTGCTGCTGCTGCTGCTGCTGCTGCTGCTGCTGCTGCTGCTGCGGTGGTTGCTGTTGCTGCTGCTGCTGCGGTGGTTGCTGTTGCTGCTGCTGCTGCGGTGGTGGCTGCTGCTGCTGCTGCTGCTGCTGCTGGTACTGCTGCTGGTACTGCTGCTGCTGCTGATGATGATGATGATGTTGTTGGGCTGGGTCGGGCGGAAATTGATAGTGGTATTGATATGCTTGCTGTTGTTGTTGTTGTTGTTGTTGTTGTTGTTGTTGTTGTTGTTGTTGCTGCTGCTGCTGCTGCTGAGGCTGAGGCTGAGGCTGAGGCTGAGGCTGAGGCTGAGGCTGCTGTAATTGCTCCTGGTGCTGCAGGGGAGGAAAGAGGCTGGCCGCTGGGGGGGGTATTAGGGAGGAAGGCGGCAGCCCTCGAATCATCTCTCCGCCCGTGCCAGCGTTAACAGCATCAACCTCATAAGCTTCATAGGCCATTACTGCGGCGATGGAGGAGAGGCCGTTGCCGTTGGTGGTGGTAGTGGAGATGGTGGTGCTGCTGGAGGCGGACATGTGCATGAAGGAGACCCCCAGGGCGCCTCGTGGTGGTGAGGAGGAGGAGGACGACGACAAACCTGGTGCTGGCGGGATGAGCGCGGCCAAGGCGGCATGGTTGTTGTGGCTACTTCCCGGGTCGGTGCTGCTGCTGTTAGTGTCCATGGTGCCTGATGGCAAGGGAGGGTGGCTGGTTGCCTCGCCCTCTCCCTCACGCCCGTGTGAGATGACGACTCCGACCGACCAGGCTAGGTGCGCGACGAGGAGAGGTGCTGCGGACAAGCAGCCGCGGCCTCAGCGTGCATAGGCTACTGTTGGTTGTGTATGTGCGCGCGTGTGCGGGTTGATGATGGTGGTGAGGAGTGGCAAGGGGGGCAATGGAGGGGCATCGCGAAGAGAAGGAAACGCCTCGGGCCGCCGCCCGCCGTTGCAGCCTGCGTTTTGGGGAGGAGGTTATGAAGGAGTGCTAGCACAAAACCTACACCAGTGCTCATTTCCAAGGAGGCACCTCTTCAAGGACATCTTAAGGTCTCTTTCTGAACGACGCTCAACCGGCGGCGGGTCCTAGCTAAACTACTAATAGATCAAAAAGAAAGTAATAAAGGCAAGCGCCCAGGCACGTAAAACTCGCAGCATTTTCTGCTGGTTGTGTTGCTTCTTTTACATCAAATAACGGTTCGCTGTCTATTTTACATTCACAAATGCTTTGCTTTCATCATTTTCCAGATTTGATCTTCAACACCTTTTGAGATTGCAGAACCAGCAGCAGCGGCAGCAGCACCCCCCACGCGCGCTCAAGGAGCCGCGTCGCGAGCAGCGCCCGTTTGCAGCAGGCGCACGGCATGGTCAGCCCCCGCAGAGCACAGAGTGTTGCCGTCGTGGGAAATATCGAGAGCCTTGACCCCGTCTGGGTGCCGTTGTGGGTGGCTCAACGCCTCGCGTCGTCGCTTCAAGTCCCAAATGTGCAGGCTCCCGTCTGTTTGTTTTTGGTGCGTTTTGGGAAAGAAATAAAGAAAGGGTGGTGAGTCACGGGCATAAATCAGTAGTAGCAAGGGGAGAACACGCGCACAAAAAAGCATTCAAAGCATTCATTAATATTGATTCCAGAGGAAAAGCAGACTTACCATCACACCCGTAGACTAGCCCTCGACCATCCTCCCAAGCCACGGCTGCCATGGCGATGTTCTCCCCTGAATGGATGACGAGACTAGCTTCTTCCTTCTCCTTTGTGGCGGACAAGTCACAGGAAGAGGATGGGCTCCAGACTCGCACCTGTTTGTGTGTGAGTATGAGAGAGATCGTGAAAGGTTGAAAATCTAGAAAGAAAAATGCATTGCGACCACACACACAATTCAAGTCCCGTCCCTTCTCGCAGCGAGTCGCATTTTAAAACCGCATTTCTCAAAATTGGAACACACACCCCCCCTCCTTCCCCCCCTACTTTCTCAAACGTACCGTCCGATCATACCCCGACGACACCAGCCCCTCTCCTCCAATCACCCCAAGGCATACAATTGTGTCATCATGCCCAGGCACACTCCACAACGGGGGCACCTCCACCACCTTCCCTCCCTCCGTCCCTCCTCTTGAAATCCTTCCTTGTCCTACAGCGTCCCACACCCTTATTTCCGTGCATTCTTCGTTGCCCATATACCCAACAGCGATGCGCGTGGTGCCCGGAAAGATGGTCATGGCGCGGATTTCGGCCGGGTGGATGCTAAGGAGGGAGGGAGGGAGGAAGGGGAGGAAGGGTGCGTTGGGAAGGTAAGAAGAGAAGAGATGAGAAATAAATAGGTAAGAAAGGAGGGAGGCAGGGTGTGTGTGAAAATATTGAGTGGATTTGTGGCTTACCTGGCGCCCACTGTAGCAACGAAGGAGGTGGAAGCGGAGAGGTCCCAGACTTTGACGTGCTGTTGGGTTAGGAGAGGGAGGGGGAAAAGAGTATAAGAGATGCGTGGCAAACGTGGAAGAGAAAATAGATGCAAAAATCCCTAAAGGTCGCACGGTCTCATCAACAAAATGACACACCCAACACCCCCCCTCCCCGCGCTACCTCTGTAACTCACCCTATCAAAATCCCCCGACACCACACATCGTCCATCCGGCAACGCCACCAAAGACAACACATGCCCTAGCCGTCCTCCCACCACCGCCAAGTTCTGCCCCGTCTCAATGTCCCACAGCCTCAAAGTGCCGTCAGTGCCCGCAGAGATAACGCGATTTCCATCAGGCATGACGGCAAGGCTGCGGACCATGGACGTGTGGCCCCGCAGTATTCTCACGCAGACCCCCGTGCTGGCGTTCCAGATGCGCACCTGGTTATAGGAGAATGAGGGTTTGTGTTTGTGCTTTGCCTGAATGGGGGTTGTCTCGCGTGGGGAGAGGGGGGAACGGAAGGAGGCGCACGGAGCCCACAGCACCTGGCAAGCTCGCATACCCCACCATCGTTCTATTCATGAGCAATACTATTTAAAGAGACGCTCTACACTGCTTTTTCATGCACGTTCCTTGCTTAGCTTGGTGCCTTCCTCCCCCTAGGTGGGAGCCTGCTCCACACGCAAGCATTATCCCCCCCTCCCCCTCCACGCAAACACAACGTACCGTCCGGTCGTCGCTGGCACTGGCAACCAAGCGTCCATTCGGCGTGAACTTGACCGCATTAATAAGCTCCTCGTGGCCCGGCAAACCCATGGTGGTTGCTGGAGGGAGTGTGTCGCGCCCGCGTCAATGGAGGGGAGATCGATCTGGGTTGTTCTTTGTGGCGTCTTGAGTGGCCCCCTGATAGATGATGGTGGGAAGCAAGGGAGAAAGAAGCGGCTGGAGCACAGCGCGAACCCTGTGGAGTGAAGAAGGGCGTGGTGTGGGGTTAGTGCGGCGCAGCCTACGGGTGTTGTGGGGCGTTGGAATCAACTCATGAAGCCTCGCTCGGGACTGTTTTCCGCTTCATCGAACGGCTTTTCTTTTTTCCGCGAGAGCGTTTCCCTTTTTTCATTTTTTCATCGCCATATTTTCACATACCCACCCCTACACGCCCCAAACCAGGCACAAAATACCAAGATAAGACGTTCAACAACCTTTCATGATGGACCTCGACCAAAAATGGCAGTGGGTCAGCCGCAAGTTGCCCAGGCGTCTCATTCCTCCTGGCGAGCTCGAGCTCCTGCAAAAAGGAGACGGACGAGGCTTGATCTGTGACCAGCTTGGCATTTCGCAGACCGAGGCCCAAAGTCCGCAACAACTTGGCGGGAGAGACACCTTTCCAGCGACTCCGGAAGCAGCTGCAGCTGCTGCAGCCATGGCCTCTCGTCGAGGCGGCAGCGGCGGACAACAACAAACCGCCCGACGAAGCAAAACGTTTTCTGTCCCCCCACCCAAATCCCCTCCGCGTCGGGTCATCCTCAACCAAAAGCTCGAGCGCGTCCAGGCCGCTTTGGAAAACACGGCTAGCATGGTGGAGACGGATGTCGGGAGGGCAAGTGGCGGAGGGAGCCGTGGTGTCAGTGGCGCGGGCGGGGGCGAGGAGGAGGACGAGGAGGAGGACCGGAGGAGGACGCTTTTGGCGGCGCTCATGGAAGTGGACGGTGCCAAGAAGCAACGGCAAGGCGCGTCAAATAAGAAGCCTTCTTCCTCATCGTCGTCAACCACCAGCAACGTGCGGCGGGCGAGCACGATGACCGTGACTTCGGGAGGCTCCAAGGGGAGCGGCGAAGGGGCAGCAGGAAAGCCAACGAAGACGACGCCAACAACCGCACAACACAAAGTTCCCACATATTCGCATCATCGAAATTCCCTGCACAACATCGCCGCATTTGATTTGACAAGCAGCAGCTCTGGCGCCATGGCGTCTACCGGTGGCGGTGGGGCGCGGGGAGCGAAGGGGGTGGCCACTGCTGCTGCTGCTGCTGGTGTAGTCGAGCATGAGATTGGAGGCATCCAGCTAAAGCCACCCACGCCGATTGACCATCGACGAAAATCGCGACTGCCGGACTATTTTGGGGAGGGAGATGAGAAGAGCTTGGGTTTTAACCTTCGTAATTTGCACCTTTTCCCCCTCCCGCGTACCCCCCTGGAGGGAGCAGGAGGAGAAGGAGGGCGGGAGAGCGGGGCGAAAACGACGACGACGACAGCAAGGGTCCTGTAAATGCAAAGCTTGAGGATAAGAATTGGTTCGAATGGACCAGGAAAACAAAATAAAAAAGGAGCAAACAAGAAAAGAAAAAACAAGAAAAAAAGGAAAAGAAAAAGAGGCGGAGAAACATCACCTGTTAGCGAAGTGGGGTTCGCAAAGTCTCATCCTTTGGCCTGTGCGCCGGCCGTTGCCCCCCTCAAGCTTGGGAAGATTTCTCTTCTACCTGTTTGTTCAAGCAGCCTACTTTGCTCCTTGTCCAAACCAGGCACCGGCAGGATGGCCAGCCATGCACCTTGACACCTCGTTGACCACGGGCATGTGTTTTCACCCTGGCATCTTTCATTGAGGCCAAGGATTGGATGCGCCCACAACCCGAAAGCCAGCCTCCTCCCTACACCTCTTCTTGTCTCGATCCAAACGGAGACTCCTCACCCTTCCAACCAAGCCCACACACACACAAGGCAGGCGCGGTGCGGGGCCTGCACAAGTGGACTCTACGCAGCTGTACGCACGAGAGCGGCTGGGCGGGCGCTGCTCGTGTGCCTGGTGCTGTGTGGTGGGCTTGACGGGGATGGACCAGGGAATGAAGGGTGCGACCTCAAGCAGCAGTGCAGCACGCCTTCCTTGGGGACATGCCCACCCAGCATCGTTCAGGACCTCCATAGCACAGCAAGGCGCATCGACACCATGCTCTGCATCCTCTGCCTGCCTTGCGGCTGGTTGGCATGGTCTTTTGCCTGCACAGGCCTCGTCCTCATTCTCATAGATGCATGCATGGTCCTCATTCTCCCTTCCTTCCCTCCACACTTCACAACCCACCACAGTTTTTTATCCTTTCCAGTCCACTCCACCTAAGATGAAGACCTCCCTCGTCACCCTGGCCCTGGCCGCCGTCCCCGCCTCCGCTTTCATGGGTGGCTTCATGGGCAAGAACTTCGCCGCCCCCACCACCAAGGCCTCCACCACCACCACCACCATGTTCCTGAACTTCGGGAAGAAGGCCGCCGCCGCCCCTAAGGCTGCCCCTAAGGCCGTCCCTGCCAAGAAGGGTGGTGTCTTCATCCCTAAGCCTGCTGGGAAGTTCGCCCCCGCTGCCAAGGCTGCCCCGGCTAGGGTTGTGTCCAAGGTTGCCCCTAAGAAGGCTGCCCCCGCCGCGCCCGCCAAGAAGGCTGCCCCCGCTGCTGTCAAGAAGGCGGCGCCCGTCAAGAAGGCGGCGCCCGTCAAGAAGGCGGCGCCCATCAAGAAGGCGGCGCCCGTCAAGAAGGCGGCGCCCGTCAAGAAGGCGGCGCCAGCCCCTAAGAAGGTGGCTGGCCCCGTGTCCAACCCTGACTTTGCTGGTGGGTTGATCGGCTCGGATGTGGAGGCTATCCGATTCGACCCCTGGAACCTGGCCGCGGAGCGTGACCCCGAAGGCTTGGCCTGGTACCGTTCCTCCGAGCTCAAGCACGGGCGTATCTGCATGTTGGCAGCCCTTGGGTTGTTTGTCCAGTCTGCCTTCCACTTGCCGGATGATGTGTTCAACAACCCTAAGGGGCTTGATGCGCTCTTCCAGGTGTCGGCGGAGCGGCCTCAGGCGATTGCCCAGATTCTGATTGCCATCGGCGCGATTGAGGTGGCGGGCTTGGCGGCGAACGACGGGAAGGCTCCGGGTGACTTCGGGTTTGACCCGCTTAACCTGGCGCCCAAGACGGAGGGGGCGTTCAATGAGTTGCAGTTGAAGGAGATCAAGAACGGACGATTGGCGATGGTGTCGGTGGCGGGCATGCTCATCCAGGAGACGCTTACCAACCAGGGTGTGCTTGAGCAGATCAACAGGTTAGTACTTGGAATGGAAGGGAGGGAGGACGGGAGGGAGGGAGGGCTCAAATTGTGTGGTGTTGCGAGAGAATGATGCTCTTTGCTTGTTTTTCAACGTGATTCCCCTGTTCTCGATTATTTGACGTTTCCCCACGCTTATACTCACTCTTTCTCCCCTTATCCACCCCTCCTACAATCAACAGCGGCCACTTGAGCCCCTTCAACGACGGCCAGGGCGCTTTCTAAGTTTTTCCTCCTTCCTGACCCACCGCCGGCGCTGCTGCATCCAGAGCAGCCCCCCGACGATGGCAATGACAGATCAGAAAAAACTTTTTATTAAAGCGACGATGACCGTGAACGAGAGAGAAAAAATCACAAAACACAAGAAGGATTTGGAAAGGAGGGAGGGAGGGAGGGAGGGAGGGAGGGAAGGGAGAGTGCGTAACGAGAAGTTAGAGGCTACATACGACGACGATAGGGGGTTAGAGAGGGAGAACGAGCGAGAGAGTGAACGAGTGGAGGGGTTTCCGTCGGGTGTTTTCGGGCCTTAGGTTTTACTTTTTATCTGCTCCTTGTTTCTTGGCCTGAACTGCTGTGTGCTCTGCTTTCGTGCCCTTTCCTTTCCTGGAGGTGCACGAAGTAGAGAGGAAGGAGGAGGAGAAGAGTCCTTAAAAACGAACGACCAAAAGAAGGAAGAGAAACTGACATGTGACAACAATTTAAACAACCAAGAGAGCACAAGCGCAAGCATTCTTCCCTTTCCTTGTCCAAGTTTGTCCACAGTTGTATATATTTATAAAGTGCTTCATTTTTTCGTTTTGTTTTCTTATCCAACCCGAGGGCGACGAGCAACAGCATCTTCTCGCCGTCATCCTCGTCGCCTCGCCCTTTCTGTCTTGCTTTCTCTCGCCAGCCAAAAAATAAATAAATCAGTCTTTCGAGGAAATCCCCTCCATCCAACTCACCTCACATAAATACACACCCTCCCTCCCTCCATCCCTCCCTCCCTCCCTCCCTCCCTCCCCTCCTACAACGACACCTGGGCCTTCCCCCAAAACATGCCAAACGCCAGCGCACTCGCCAGCAACTGCACCCCCACCCCCAACACCACCGTGCCTATCTTCGCTCTCGACACCGTCCACAGCACAAGAGTCACCGCCGGGTTGAACAAACCAGTCTCCAACACATCTGCATCGTTATTACGTGCCATTGCCCCTAACAAGCCCGTCATCGTCAACCCTACCATCAACGCCGGGTGCAAAAACCCCTCATCGTACTCAGCGTCTGTATTCGCGACAAACACACATAAATACGCAGCGGTAAACGCAAGCAGCAATAAGGCATTCCTCGCCCCAAGCACGACAGGCTCTTCTAAAATAGCCACTGGTGGCATATCTCTCGAAGGGGGGAGAAGCAAAAGTAAACACGCCCCAAGCAAGGCCCCCGCCAAGTGAGCGAGCACATAGAAAAGGAGGGAGGTCCAACGAAACATCTGTCGTTTCAGCAAAAATATCACCAGGGTGACACTTGAATTAAATTGAGCGCCTGACCGCCGCCATGCACATAGAGTAAGGGCTAAAGCCAAAGCACCTGTCGTCCAGCCTTGGTGAGCTGCCCCGAGGGTTAGGACGAGGTACATCACTCCAAGGGTCTCGACGAGCAGGGGCGCCATTGGTGAGAGGGAGCGGAGGAAACTTTCTTTTTCGCTGCCGTTGAGGCTGGTGAGCCAGGAGAGGAATACGCCTAGTAGGGCTCCCAAGACAGGACCGAGGATAAAGAGGGTATCACATGCCATGCCACTGGAGGCAAGGTGGGTCGAATGCCCAGCAAGACCAACACCAGCAGGTGATGAAGGAGAAGAGGGAGTAGTAGCGTAATTAATCAAGCCCAAGACACCCATCCAAGGATTAAGTAAACCGGAGGCCATCCCTCTACTTTGTACTGACGCCAAGGCGGCAGCATAGGCAGCTCCTGTAGCAAGCCCGTAGAACGAACAGCACGCTTCCAAGGCTAATGCCATGGAATCCCACGCGGCCAGCGCGACGTAGACAAAGGCGCTCGAGAAGATGGTGAGGAGGAATAGACCATTCCCCCATGATTGAGTCTGGCAGGAAGTGAGTGGACTGACCACCCCTAGCCCCCCAGGTGCCGTGGCGTGAGCGTGTCCCTGTCCATTGCTCACCGTATAAGTAAGCGTCGCGAGGGTCATCCCTAGGAATTGCGCGCTCCAATAAAGCACAGCACGGGGGAGACTGACGTGCCCTCGACATAATTGCCCCAAGGTCAACACAGGATTGGCGGACAAATAATAACATCCACTCGCGCTCGCCCCGCCGCTCACGGATGCCGTCGACGCCGCGTGCGCTAGCCCGGCAAAAATCAGCCCCAACGTCCATGGACTGCTGTGGCTGCTGTACCCTGCCAAGCCAAGGGCATAAGACGCCAGCATCTCCACCACCACGGGCCAATGCTCCCGGAGGCGGGGCAAGCGGGAAGACGGAAGGCTGGTACCATCCCCCCGGTGCGAGGCCGTGTCCAAGCTGCTGTGGTTCGTGCTTTTGACAAAGGCGCCGTAGGACTGCGGGTGCTGCGTCGAGGTTGGTGGCGCGCCGCCTCCAAACCAAGCGGTTCTGCCTGCAGCAAGTGGACTGGCCCCGCCTCGGTTCGGCGACAGGACCAATGGAGCCTCTTCCTCGTCCCCGCGCCGCATAATGACTACTGGCAGCTTCTCCTCCAACACCACCAGCTTGTGTCCTGTGCGTGTGTGGTGTGTGGTGAAGGGTGGTGAGTGCATGAATGGAAAGGGAATGGTTTGGCGGCTCGTCGGCGATACGTATTTGATGATTCTTCGGCCGTGTCCGTCTTCAGTCTGGAAGCAACCACTGTGGTGTGCCCTTGCCTCCTCGCATAGCAAGCCAAAGAGGAGGAGGAGGGGAACCTGGTCCTGGTCTAGCCCTTGTTGCTATTGCAGGCTCCAGGCACATTTACCAAAGCACAAACTTATCCCGCCTCCCCTCCCTCCCAACACGCACGCACAAGCAGCTTCGACTGCCTTCCTACCCTCGTGCTTCCCTCCCTTGCTTCCGACCGCTAATAAGAAAAGCCAAAAGACAAGATAATGAAGCCCACCACCACTGTCCTCCTCGTCGCCGGCACCACTGTCCTCTCCTTGAGCCAGGCCTTCACCACTCCCTCCCCCAGCCCCACCAGCCCCTTGTTCGGCAGCAGCAGCCGTGGCAACAACGCGCCGCAAACGCCCTCCTCCTCCTCTTCCTCCTCCTCCTCGTCATCCTGCCCCGCGTCCTCCGCCTCGAGCACATCCCTCTCTTCCTCCGCCTCCTCCCCGGGCAGCACCCAAGAAAAGAAAGGCCCCTTCTCCGGTCTTTTCGACAAGCTCAACCCCTTCAAATACCGTGACTTTGGCGTGGGCACAGAGCTCAAAGACGGGATCGCCGCGTTCTATGACGAATCGACCGCTATCTGGGAAGAGGTCTGGGGGGAGCATTTGCACCATGGGTATTACTATACGGGTAAGGAGAAGGACCACCAGAAAGCGCAAGTGGACATGATTGAAGAGAGTCTCAAATTTGCGGGGGTGGGCGATGTGGCTACTAGTGGGGTGAAGAGGGCGGTGGATGTAGGGTGTGGGATTGGGGGATCCTCGAGGTTTTTGGCGACGAAGTTTGGGGCGCAGGTGAGGGGGATCACGTTGAGTCCGTTTCAGTGTCGTCGGGCGCAGTATTTGACGCAGAAGGCTGGGTTGGAGGATAGGGCGAAATTTGAAGTGGCGGATGCTCTGGCGATGCCTTTTCAGGAGGGGTCGTTTAATTTGGTGTGGAGTATGGAGAGTGGTGAGCATATGCCGGATAAGAGGCAGTTTATTAGTGAGCTTGTAAGGGTGGCGGCGCCGGGGGGGAAGATCATTGTGGTGACTTGGTGTCATCGGAATTTGAAGGAGGGGGAGACATTGACGCGATTTGAACGGGGGTTGCTGAAGTTGATCAATTCGATTTATTTTCTGCCGCCCTGGGTGAGTATGGATAGGTATGTCGCTCTAGCGGAGGAGGAGGGGTTGGTGGGGGTCAAGACGGCGGATTGGACTCAGATTGTGAAGCCGTTCTGGCCGGCGGTGCTTGTGAGTTGCTTGAATTGGAAAAGTATCAAGGTGTTGCTTACCAGTAATACGGTACGAAAGGGAGCGTTGGCGATTTTGTATATGATGTTGGGCTATTCGGTGGGATTGATTAAGTTTGGGGTGATTACCGGGCAGAAGAAGAAGTAGGGAG
>Ga0105054_10011795_pt1 | contig 10821 bp, 6 predicted proteins | sample BON02_FD_78091 | JGI IMG/M metagenome (GOLD analysis project Ga0105054, IMG submission 78091) | Freshwater microbial communities from Lake Bonney liftoff mats and glacier meltwater in Antarctica - BON-02 (megahit assembly) | ecosystem: Environmental > Aquatic > Freshwater > Ice > Glacier... | reverse complement strand
GGGTGAAAAAAAAAAAAAAAAGCAAACAGTGGGGGGGGGGCGGGGGGCGCGAGAGAAGCCCCCCCCCCCGGGCGGGCGAAAAAAAAAAAAAAAAAAAAAAAAAAAAAAGGGCCCCCCGCTGGCGGAACGAAAAAAACCCGCCACCGTCCCTCGCTCCTCCCTCGCCCATCGGAAAAAATAAAAACGAAACAACGTGACTTGAAAACAAGCCACCCTCCTTTCTACTTCAGCGGCCCTTGCGCTTGAGCGCCGCCGCCGCCGCCCCCGCCGCCTTGGCCGCGGCCGCCGGCGCCGCCTCCTTGCCCTTGCCCTTGCCCTTGCCCTTCTTGGCCGCCGGCGCCTTTGGCGTGTCGGCGACGTCGGCATCGGCCGCCGCCGCCTTTTTCGGCGCGGCGGCCGCGGGCGCCTTGCCTTTGTCGCCGGCCTTGGCCTTGGCCTTGGCCACGGCCTTCTTGGGCGGCGCCGCCGCCTCGGCCGGCTCGTCCGCCTCCATGGGCTCAGCGCCGGCGCCGGCCTCGGCCGCCTTTTGCGCGCCGCGCGTCGCGCGCTTGCCGGCGGCGGCGCCCGCGGCGCCCTTGTTCTTCTTCTTGCCGGCGTCGGCGCTCGCGGCAGCCTTGCTCTTGCGCCCCGCCGCCCCGGCTTTCCCGGGCCCTCCCGCCGCGCCCTCCTCGCGCGGGCGCTTGCGGCGCGCGCGCTGCTCCAGCGCCGCGATCCGCCCGTCGAGCTCGGCCGCCTCCGCCCGCAGCGCCTTGCTCTGGCGCTGGCACGAGCGGCGCATGCTGCGCACGGCATTCGGTACGTTGGACCACGCCTCGAGCTCGGACTCGGCGCGCGCGATGTCCGCCATCAGGAGCTGCAGCGCGTCGTTGGCCAGGTCGGCGGGCACGGTCGCCCCCGCCAGCGACAAGGCGCGCAGCGGGCCCGCGCGCTTGGCGCGCGCGGCGATGGCGGCGGCGTCGTGGCCCTCGCGGTTGGTGGCGGCGTGGTCGGCCTTGCCGACCTCGAGCAGCAGGCGGACGACCTCGGTGTGGTCGCCGCGCGTGGCCGCCATCAGGGCCGTCTCGTTGTCGGGGCCGTGACGCGAGTTGACGAGCCCGGCGACGGCGGCGGTGGCGGCGTTGTTGGCCGCGGCAGGCGCGGCAGGCGCGGCCGGGGCGGCGGCGGCCGCGGCGCCTGCGGCGGGTGCGGCGGGCGCGGGGGGAGGGAGGCCGGCCGTGGCCTCCTCGAGGATGGTCGTGACGACTTCGACGTTGCCGGACTGGGCCGCGGCGTAGAGGTCGGCGGGGTTGGCGAGGCGGGCGACGCGGGGGGCGGCGCGCGGCGCGGGCGGGGGGGCGCCGGCGGGAGGGGCGGCGGCGGCGCCGCCGCCGTTTCCCTGCTCCTGCTGCTCCTGCTCGATGTCGTCGTCGGCGGGCGGCGGCACGTTGGCCGCGGGGGCTGCGGCGGTCGCCATCGTGCTTGAGCGGTCAGTGAGAGGAAAGAAAGGGGGGGGAGGAGGGATGCGCGCGGGAAGAACCAACGCGCAAAAAAAAGGTCCTTGTTTTTTGGGGGGGGGGGGGAGGGGCTCGTCGTCGGCGCAGGCGGCGGCGTCCTTTCGCTTGCGTGTTGCTTGTGGGTGGATCGGTCCTCGCTTTCGGCGGAGGGTGCGCGCGTCGGGCGTGCGGGGGCGGGAGCGCGTCGGCGGTACTCGCGTGAAAAGGATGTGTGAAGTTGCGTCGTCGGCGCGATTTGCGTGTGGAGAAGGAGACAGGCTGTTTTCATGTTTTCATGTTTTCATGTTTTTTCGCCGATCCGCCGCCGCCGCCGCCGCCGCCGCCGCCGCCGCTGTTCTCATCATCTTTCTTCGATCGCTTCCTCTCCCTCTTCATCCTCCGCCAGCCCCTCCGCCGCCGCCGCCGCCTCGTACATGCGCGCCGCGCGCTTGCCCTGCCCGCGCCCCTCGGCCGCCTCCGCGGCCGAGTAGAGCAGCTCGCCCGCGAGCGCCGCCCGCCCGCGCAGCAGCGCCACCCTCGCCCTCGCCTCGAGCAGGCAGCCGGCATCCGCCGCGTCGCCCGCGGCCAGCAGCGCGCCGGCCTCCTCCTCGGCGGCGGCCGCGAAGAGCGGGTCGCAGGGGAGGTCGCGCGGGGGCCAGGCGTCGACGCCGAGGGAGGCGGCCTCCTCGCGCTCCTCTGCCTCCCAGGGCGGGCGGGCCGGCGGCGGCGTCGACGCGGGGTGTTGCCCCCCCGAAACGCCGCCGCCGCCGAGCGCGCCTGCGGCTGAGCCGTGCTGCTGCTGAAGCAGCGGCGACGACGACAGGGCGGCGGCGCCGTCAGCACCAGCACCAGCGGCAGGAGCATCAGCGGCGGCGCTGCTCGCCGCGGCGACCGCCGCCGCGTGCTCCTCGTCCTCGGGCTGGTCCTCGGGCCCTCCCGCGCCCGTCGCCAGCGCGGCGGCGCGCGCGGCCGCGTCCTCGCGCTCGAGCCGCTCTCGCCGCTCCCGCGCGCGCGACACGGCCGCCCGCGCGCGCTCGGCCTTGGCGAACCAGGCGTCGGCGGCGGCCAGCAGCCGCTCCCGCTGGCTTTTTAAAAAGGCTCCCGGCGGCGCGAGAGGACAAGACTCGGCAGGAGAGGACGCGTCGGAAGAAAAAATCACGGCCGCGAAATCGACCCGGCCGAGCTCGCACGTCGTCAGGATCGACAGGAAGGCGGGGGCGGGGGCCGCCGAGGCGCAGGCGGCGAGCTTTTCCGCCGCCTTGCGCTCGCCCGCCTCGCCGCCCCCGCCCCCGGCGACGGGGACGGGCAGGGCGACCGCCGCCGCCTCGAGCGCCGCCGCCACCGCCGCCGCCGCGCTTGGGACGCCGCGCGCGCCCGCCAGCAGCGCGTACCGCCACGCCAGCGCGGGGCTCGGGCGCGCAAAGCCCAGGCCCGCGCCCGCCGCCGTGGCCACCAGGACCGCCAGGGACGTGGCCGCGGGCTCGACCCCACTGTGCGCGCGCGCGAGCAGGGCCTGTGCCGCGGCGCTGCCGAGCTCGGCGGCCTGCTCCAGGTGAAACAGGCCCGCGGCCAAGGCTTGGGCGGGGTCCTCGCGCGGCCGCGCCTCGGGCAGCACCACCACCTCGGCGTAGTATCGCGCGAGCTCGGCGTGCACGTGCGCGTCGGCGGGCGCGGGCAGGGCCGGGACGGAGGTGAGGGGCGGGGCCCGGTCGCCGGCGCCGTTGTTGCCGTTGTTGTTGTTGTCGCCAGCGCCGCGGGCCAGGCGCGAGGCGGCGGCGGCGGCGGCTGCGCCGGCGGGAGGCGGCAGGGGCGGCTCCCCAGACGCCGGCGGCGGCCAGGGAGAGGCGCCGCCGACACCGCCGAAGCCACCGGCGCCACCGCCGGACAGGGGCGCCAGCGTCTCCTCCGCGTACGAGGCCAGCAGGCGCGGCGTCGCGCGGTCGCGCGCGCGCGCCGACGCCAGCCGCGCGACGACCGCCGGCCGCCCGCGCTCCATGAAGGAGCGCGTCATCGTCGCGCCCATGTCGGCGACGGGCGGTAAGGGGCGAGGCGGGGCCGTCGCGCCGCCCTCGCCCTCGCCACCGTCCTGCGCGAGGGGCAGCGGCGGGGGGGGCGGCGGCGTCGTGGCCCTGGGCGGCGTTGCGCCCGCTGAGCCCGCCCCGGCCGCCGCCGCCGCCGCGCTGCCGCCGCCGCCGCCGCCGCCGCCGCCGCTGCCCTCGACCCGGTACCCCTGCGCGCGCACGTCGGTCGGGCAGCGCCGGAACGCCTGCAGCCCCAGGCGCGTGCACAGCGGGTTGCACTCGTGCGACCGAAAAAAGAGAGCGAGCCCGCGGAGTCCCAGGTTGCCGTCGCCGTAGCCGCGGCCGTCGAGGCTGTGGACCTGCGGGTCGGTGTAAAGGTCCTGCACGCCCTGCACGTCGACGACGACGCGGCGGCCGCGCGTGTGCGCGTAGGAAAAGTGGGAGAAGGCCTGCGGCGTGTTGCGCAGGACGTCGCGCCTGCGCTCGAGGCGGCGCGCCTCGTGCTGCTGCTGCTGCGTTTGTTGCTGCTGCTGCGCTCGTTGCTGCTGCTCGCGCGGGCGCGCCGCCTGCGCCGGGGAGTCGGCGTGGGCGTCGGCGTCAACGGCGTCTGCGGCGGCGCCGGCGTCCGCGGCGGTCGCCGTCGAGGCCTGGCTGTCGAGGCCGCCGGACACGCGCGCCGCCGCGCCGAACAGCACGGCGCCGCTGTTGCTGTTGTACTTGAGGTAGTCGCCCTCGATGGCGTCCTCGATCGCGAAGAGGGGGGCGCCGGGCCGGTCGACCATGCGCAGCAGGGAAGTTTGGATCACGTCGACGGAGCGCGGCGGGTGGTGAAGGCTCGGGCGCGGGCGGCTCGGGCGCGGCGGCGGCGGTCCGTCGTCCGGCGGCCGTCCGGCGCTTGGCGGCTGCTGCTGCCCCTGCTGCTGCTGCTGCTGCCGCCCCTGCTGCTGCTGCTGCTGCTGCCCCTGCTGCTGCTGATGCCCCTGCCGCTCCTGCGCCGGCGGCGGCACGGAGAAGGCGCGGTTGTACGCCTCCCCCAGGGCCTTGGCGTCCATCTGCATCACCACGTCGGCCACGTACACCGCGTCGGGGCTCTTGTCGCCGTTCTTGTACCTCTTCCCGACAAAGTTGGGCGCCAGCCGCCAGTCCCGCAGCGCGCGGCCCGCAAACGTCGACGCCTTTTTCAGCGCCCACACCTCGCGCATGGCCCCGGCGGCAAAGGGGTCGGCCTCCATGCGCACGAGCACGTCGTCGGCGACCCAGCGGCCCGTCTCGTGGCGGTAGCGGAAGCGGCGGCCGCGCTCGAGCGGGCGGGACGGGATGCCGCGGCGCGCCCAGGGGTCGTCGCGCGGCTGCGAGGCGAGCGCGACGGCGCGCGCCCACAGGGACGAGGGCGGGCCGGCGGCGGCGACGGCGGTGGAGGACGGGGCGAGGGGGGCGGCGGTGACGGCGGCGGCGGCAGCTTTGGCCGGGGGCCTCCGGGTCGCGGCTGCTGCCCCTTTGGCCGGGGGCCGGGTCGCGGCTGCCTCGTCTTCGTCGTCCTCCTCGCCGTCGTCGTCGTCGTCGTCCTCCTCGGTCGCCCCTGGTGCCGGCAGCGAGATGGCCCTCGCCGCCGCCGCCGCCGCCAGCGACTTCGAGTCGACGAGCGCGTCGATCTCGGTGGGGGTGACCGCCTCGTCCTCGTCCTCGTCCTCTGCGGCCGCTGCTGCTGCTGCTCGGGCGGCGGCGGCGGCGGCGGCCGCGGCCCCGCCGTCAACAGCGTCAACGGCCGAGCTCCCGAGCGCCCGACGCGCCAACGCCGCCGCCCGCTCGGGTCCCAGGCGCGCGAGCGCCGCGGCGTACAGGTCGGACAGCTGCCGCTCGAGCTCCTCCTCTTCCGGGTCGGCCATTGTTGTGTCGCTGCTGGTGGGTCGAGAAAGAAGTCTCGGCGATTTTATGGGGGAGAAAGGGTGTGTTCTCCGTGTGTTCTTTGGTTTTCCGAAAGTGCTGTTTTCTCTACATGCAAGGAACACGACGACCGGGCCTATCAGGGTAGCAAGGTGAGATATGAGAAGGGGCGGATGCGTCCAGCTGGATGACGCGTGCAGCCGCCGGCTGGTCTTGTTCGCGGGGCGGCAGCGGCATTGGCGGTCGACGCGCGCGGCGCGGCGCGCGAGTGAGAGCGGGCGAAGCCGCGTCGCTCGTGGGAGGGCATTCAAGCGCCGTGACGAAGGACGTGCTCCTCCTCACAGACACAACGCAATAACCACAACCCCGGACGCGCATTCTCTCACTCTTCTTGTCTCGCGGGCACAAACACCCAAACGCACGCGCACGCGGGAACCGGAACACCCAACTACTCCTCTTGTCACCCCTTTCGAGTCGAGATGATGCGGAACGCGGCTATCGTCTTCAGCGCTATCCTCTGCGCCCTCAGCGCCACGATGGCGGAGGCATGTGAGTCAAGACGCCGCTCATCATCGCGCAATGGGGCCGCAGCTCATACAGCCTCGATACCGCGGGAAGGAGGGCGCCCGAATGCATCAGAGTGTCAACGGTGGCGACGGCGGCGCGAGAAGCTGCGGAAGCGGCGAAGGCGCTCTCGCTCTCGCTGGTGTCCGCCGGGCCGCGTCCCCCCCCCCCCCCGCTCTGCCTCCCTCTCATCTGTCGCGCGTCTGCCCACGCACCCTCTCCCTATTCTTCTCGACGCCTCCAAAATCGTTCCCTCCAAAAAAAACAAAAAAAAACTCACAAAAACACACACAAGCAAAAAACAAATCTCCTCCTCCTCCCAGCGTCCCCCATGACGGTCTCTCCCTTCAAGGCCGCTAGCCTCTTCGTCAACCTGCCCCCCGGCGCCCCGCCGCCCCAGATCGGCAGCGTCCGCCCGACGCCCGTCGGCTGCGGCGCCGCGCGCGGCTCCTACTCGTGCACGGGCTTCGCGTGGCAGGGCGGCGCGGGCGGGGCCAACGAGGCCACGTTTGCGGCCGTGCCCAGCGGGCCCGTGCCGGTCGGCCCGTCCGCGTCGGCGCCCGCGCTCGTCCGCGTCGCGCGCGTCGGCCTGCTCAACGGCGGCGCCCTGCTGCCCGCGGACGCGGGCGCCGCGCTCGTCCGCGCCAACGCCACCCTGGTCGTCGAGCCGTCCTCGCCCGCGGGCGCCGGCCCGCTGCGCGTCCCCGTCGGCGAGTTTAGTGCCTACTGGACGCCGGGCTCGCCGGCGCCGCCCAACGAGGCCGGCGTCTTCCGCCTCGCCAAGATTCCCGCGCCCGTCACGTTCGCCCTGGCCGGCGCGACCTACAGCTTCCGGCTCGAGGGCATGCGCCTGCAGCCGCAGGACCGCATGGCGGGCACGGTGCCCTGGCCGGCGCGCCTGGCGCAGACGCCCGGGCAGCCGGCGCCGGCGAGCGGCCTGGGCCCGTCGCTCAGCGTTTATCAGCCGAGGGGGGAGCAGGCCTCGGTGGTGGAGCTGGTGGGGTCGATCGTCCGGGTTTGAACGGGCGGCGGTAGGGATTGGAGGTGCTTTATTCGTTGTTCTACGGCCTGTTTTGTTTTTTTCTTCGCCGCCGCCTCGGCTGCCTTGCCCGACTTTCGTCACCGCGCTCTTTTGTTTCGTTTTATCTAATCTGTGACATAAAACGTGCCTGCCCGTTTGTGATAGATGGTATGTGCATTGGTGTTCCTCCGACGCAGGCGCCGACGCCGACCCAAAAAAAGAGAGCGTGAAAAAAAAGGCCCCCCCTCTTTCTTTTATTTTGGACGGATCTGAAACACGTTCGATCGTATTCCGTCATGAAGCGCCGTTGAAGCGCCCCTGAGCGCCTATCGGATCGCCGCGCGGCCGACCGCGCCGAGAACGTGAGGGGGTGCTTGCTCGAAGGAGAAACGCATGTGTGATGGGGAAGGAGGGATGGGCGGCGGGGCTTGAAAGGCACACAGGCCGTGTGCCAGGGCGACGGCCTGTGTTGATCGCCGCGCGGTCGTGTTTTAACGACGCTGCGGGCGACGCCTTTGCCTTCGCCGTCGCCAACGCCGACGCCGATGCTGCCGACGACTGGCGCGGCTATGCGTGGGCGAGCGTCCGACACAGGGGTTAGAACGTACGGGGCAGGGGTTGTCGCGCACGTCCGTCTCAGGCACACCGCCGGCCGGCGAGAACAAGAACAAAACAGCGTGAAAAGAAAGGCCCCCTTCGTTCCCAAAAATATTTTTCTTTTGGACAGATCTGAACACGTTCGATCGTGTTCCGTCATTCATGAACGCCCCTCTTGGAGCCTCATCCGTTGACCACGGCAGGACTCGAACCTGCAACCACCTGATCCGTAGTCAGGCACTCTATCCATTGAGCTACGCGGCCACCTCTAATGGCGCCCCGAATCCGTCGCGATTCAGGAACAGCTCTTGTTGGAAGCCAAGCGATTCTTAGCATCATATACTGCGCCTGCCTTCACACCATGCTTGCGGCTGACGATTTGGTGGGGGGCCTGAGCTCGCACGCGCCACGGGCCCTCACAGACGTACGCATTGCATTTGCGGTGTCGCGGTGTGGCAAGAGTGCATCCAAGAATAATAAAAAAGTTCTGCCGCGTGAATAATCTCTCTTCCCCGTGCAGCGGCCGCCGGCGGGACGAATCCTGCAAGTTCCTCCTCCTCTCTCTGTCCTGGCGCCGACGAGACGCCTCAATCAATCACTCATCACTCTCGCTCATACAAAGCTCATCCACACTCCAATGGGCAAGCGCCGCCGTCCACCGGGCGGGCGGGAAGGAGGCGGAAGACAAGGCGGCGGGGGAGGACCAGGTGGACGGGCGGACGACTTCGGCCCGCCGACCAACGGGATCGAGCAGGGCGCGACGGTGCTGGACACGCACCGGCGGCTGATCGCGGTAGACGCGACGGGCACGCGCGTGGCGGTCGCGGCGGGCCCGTCGGTGCGCGCGGTCGACCTGAGGTGAGGACGCGCCAGACGCGGGGCGAGCGCCGCCGCCGCCGCCTGGTTTCGCGCGCGCCGGGGCGGCCTCGGCGGCCCTCTAAAAACCCCCTCTAAAGACCCTCTAAAAACGACCCTCTAAAAACCCCCGGCATCAATGCCTTTTGCGCTCACGCCTAGATCCCACCAAAACCACGACCGGCCTCCGCAACACCACGACGACAAACGACACCACACAGAACCGGCGCCACCCTCATCCTCGACGACGCGGCCGCCCGCGCGCACGGCGGCGCTCACGTCACGGCCGTGACCTGGGTCGCTGCGCCAGTCGCGGCCCGAGGCGCCGCCGCCGAGCCCGCCGCCGCCGCGGCCACCTCGCCCCTCGCGCCGCCGTCGCCGCCTCCGCGCCTGTTGACCGGGGGCCTCGACAAGGCCGTGCTGCTCTGGGCCCAGGCGTCACAGGCGGGCCTTTTGGAGCCGCGCGCGTGCTGGCGCGCGTCCAAAAAGATCAGCGCCGTCGCCGTCGTGCCCGCCGCCGCCGCCGCCTCGCCCGCGGGCGCGGCCGCCGCCGGCCACGTGTTTCTCGCCGACAGGTACGGCAAAGTGCTCAGCGCGCCGCTGCCGGCGGCCGGCGGCGGCACCTCGGCCTCGGCGCCGGCGCCGCCGACAGCGACAACAACTGCGACCACGGCGGCCGAGGGTGCCGCCGCCGCCGCCGTCTCTGCCGCCGCCGCCGGCCTTCCCTCCCACCAGCAGCAGCAGCAGCAGCAGCAGGGCGCCCAGGCCGCCCCGGTCCCCATCCTCCCCTGCAGCTTTGCCCTCGGCCACCTGTCGAGCGGCGTGTCGCGCGCGCTGGCCGTCCCTGGCGACGACGACGAAGGCGGCGAAGCCCCAGGGCGCCGCCGCCCGCCCCTTCTGGCCACTTCCGACGCCGACGGAAAGGTGCGGCTGTCGCGCGTGCCGGCCTGCGCGGACGCGCTGGCGCGGCACGGCCTGCCTGAGGTGCACGCGTACGCAATGGGCCACCGGTCGGCCGTGGTCGACCTGGCGCTCCTGCTGCTGCCCCGGCGGTGGCTGCCGGCGCGGCGGGAGGACGCGGGGGGCGACGCCTCCGCTGCCACGGCCCCCGCCCCCGCCCCCGCCGCCGCCGCCACCACCGCCGTGCTCGTCAGCGGGGGCGCCGACGGCACGGTGCGCCTGTGGTGCCCGGACACGGGCGCAGAGCTGTGCCGCGCGACCGTGAGCGCGGAGGACGACCAAAAGGCCGAGGCGGAGGAGGAGGAGGAGGAGGAGCCCGAGGGGGAGGGCGGCGGCGACGACGACGACGAGGGCGGCGACGAGGACGGCGAGGGCGGCAACGACGACGGCGACGAGGCCGCGGCCGCGCGCCAGGCGCTCGAGCGGATGCAGCGCCTCGAGGCGGCGCTCGCACCGGGCGACGACGCGCGCCTGCGCGACGCCCGGTGCCCGTCCGTGGCGGCCGTGGCGGCGTGCGACGGCGACGGAGACGGAGGGCAGGAGGGACGCGCCGGCGGCCGGCCGCCGCTCGTTGCCGTCGCCGTCGAGGGGGAGCACGAGGTGTATGTCTTTGCGGTGGGGCGGCCGGAGCCCGAGGAGGGGGGCGGCGAGGGGCGCCAGCCGCAAGCTCCGCCCTTGCGCCTGCGCCTGCTGCGGCGGTCGCCCGTCGACGGCGTCCGTTTCCCGACGTCGCTGCAGTTTTCGCCCGCGCCGCCGCCGCCGCCGGGTGCGGGGCCCGCCGCCGCGGCCGCGTCCCCGCCTCTGCGGCACCTTCTGTGGGCGGCGGGCGGGCTGCCGTCGGCCGCGCTGATCACGGGCGCGCCCGTGCTCCCCGCCTCCGCGTCCGGCGCCGCCGCCGCCGACGCCGCCGGCGCGGCGGACGTCTCGGCCGACGTCGGGGCGGCCGACGCGCTCACGGGCGCCGACGCCGCGCCCGCGCTCGCCATGGGGGTTTTGGCGCAGGATGATGGGGCGGCTGCGGCGGCCGAGCCGACAACGGCGGCAGGCGAGGGCAACGAGGGGGCAACGCCCGCCGCAACATCCGCCGCCGCCGCCGCATCCGCGGCCGGCGCGCTGCCGCCGCCGCTGCCCGCCTATTCCGTCCCCCTGCTGTGGCGGCGGCGCGAGGCCGAGCGGCGCAGGCACGGGCGGCCGCACGGCGCGCACCTCAAGCGCGGGCGCGCCGACTTTGCCGAGACGGCGCGGATGGCGCGGCTGCACCAGTGAGCAGCAGTGATCTTTTCTCTTTATTGAGTGGGGGGGGGGGGGGGGGGGGGGGGGGGGGGGGGGGGGGGGTTTTTTTTTTTTTTTTTCCGGGGGAGATCTTTCCTCCTTTTGGAAGGGGGGGGGGGGGGGGGGGCAAAAAACAAAAACAATCCCTAAAAAAAGAGAGTCTGCTAGGTGTTTT
>Ga0105054_10011793_pt1 | contig 10822 bp, 8 predicted proteins | sample BON02_FD_78091 | JGI IMG/M metagenome (GOLD analysis project Ga0105054, IMG submission 78091) | Freshwater microbial communities from Lake Bonney liftoff mats and glacier meltwater in Antarctica - BON-02 (megahit assembly) | ecosystem: Environmental > Aquatic > Freshwater > Ice > Glacier... | reverse complement strand
GGAAAGCAATAAGATGGCTTGAGACTGTATATAAAACCAAGCCTGACCTTTTTGCGCATTGGACGTTACAGCCACCTGGAAATGGTAAATCACGAAATCCTAACTTCGGAAGCGCCGTGTGATAGGAGACTATCACGCACGGTGCTGTGAGAGGTTTGAGGTGAAATCCCTCTTACCTACTCGACTTCTTTTTACTTGTCGTAGGGATAGGACTAAATTTTTTGGCTCACGCACAAACAATTTCCGGAACTGTGTAAAATACCGCACAGCTTTCAACAATGATCTATTCTTTCTTTGCTAGCCCGATGGTCGGGACAGGTAGTGTAAAAAAGAAGAAATTAACCCGAAGCAGTGGCTCAAGTATGTGTTCGATCACATAATGGATACCAACATCCAGAAAAAACAGCAACTCCTGCTCAAAAATTACAAGCTGTCCCAATTAAAAAATAAAACTAATTTAAGACCTGGTTACACTTATGAATAACTTTCAATTATTTGAAGCCCTAACCAAGTCTTAGTCATTTTGTATATATAGTTTTAAACTACTAAAGACAAAAGTGTGAATAACCATTTCATATTCATTAAATTCAGGATACATAAGGAATAGGTTTAAACCTTTTTCATTTACAAAATAGTGTAGAGCTAGGTAGGTATTTCTGGAAAAGGTGCCTGAATTACTGCTTTGGATCATATTAGATTACTATTACCAGTAGTATTAAAAAAAATCTGGAAAGGATATCTTAACTATGGAACATCAAATTTCTAAAGAAAATCCAGATCTAAAATCACATTTTTAGGACATCTAACAACTCTAAAAGAGCCTACAATTCTAAATCATTCATCCACCATTAAGTACTTTACCGTTCCGATAGCTCTCGGAAACCGCTGTTGTTATCGTAATTTGTTTACAAAAATTCACTCTTTATATCAGATAACATCAATACAATATCCTCCTGATCTAAATAGTCAGGGTTTTCATTGAATAGTAACTCCAATTTAGTGTTTTTATCTGCCGAGTAGTTAGTTTTATAGTCATCATAAAGAACGTTCATTCTGTTCCATGATATAACTTTTCCCTCAGAAAAAGTCCATGGCACAGTAGCTTTCTTTAGATTGTTAACATCATCCAAGAATGCTTCTGAATTAAACACAACCATTCCATCTCTAGAACCTATAACGACATTAGGATAATTCCCCCCTTTGTTAACTACAAACATAAAATTCTTAGTAGAAATAGGAAAAACTCGCGCAAATGAATCAATATAATTATTCAACGAAAGAAACTGATACTCTTCCTGCATTGATGAAAACTTTGCTCTCTCCTGTGGTGAAGTCTAATTTTCACCTAAGTCTAATTTAATGTTCTGAGTAAGCGTTCCGTTTTTACTAAAATAGGCTACTTCAAAAGTTATTGGCAAACCAAAAAAAATTTCATCAGAATTAGGGACATTTTGAAAACCATCATGCAAATATACGCTCGGCTTAAGATACTCGCCTAAGTCTAAAAAACCTTTAACAGAATTATCTTCATTTATTTTAAAAATTCTAAAATCACCTAATTCAGGATCATTATGTGGATATAATAATTTGAAATCATCACCAATATAAAAATTGGAAGTTGAAAAAATATCCTTTTCTTCTCTAATAAATGCACCATTCAAGTCAAAGAAAAGATATTTTTTTAGATACCCATCTTTAATAATTACCTGATTTTTAACCACATGAAAGTCATCTATTTTTCTAATCTCACCAGGACCTTCTCCTGTAAAATCAATGACATTTAAAAATTCACCTTTTAAATTGTAAATAAATATGTTATAATCTCTCGTCGATATATAAATCTTATCCTCATGTTTAATTATTTTTTCAGGAGAAACAATGTATTGATTTTTGTTTGGTTTGAGCAATATATATTCGTTATTCTCAAATAGGGTGGAATATCCAGCATTATTAGCTTTATTTAAATCAATATCAAAATTGGAGGTCATGCCCTCTAAGTCCTCTTTACTTTTCTCGCAGGCAGTAAAACAGACTGTACTAAGTAAAAGGCAAATTAATTTAATTTCTACTTTCATTTTGTTTATCAAATATCATAAAAATTGCCGGAATGATTTATTCATTCCAGCAATCCCAAAATCATTTACATGCGTTACCAGGGGTATCACATCCTAACGTATCATGAGGTCCGCAATAGAAACATCGTGACCCATCTGGATTAGTTCCATTTTGAATTTCACCAAAATTTATAGGCGCTGGCTCTCCAGCTGAAACTGTACTAAAAGTGGAGCATATCATACCTAATAGAAAAATTGATCCTGAAAATAATTTTCTCGTTGTCTTAAAATTTAAATGATTAAAGAAATATTTAATCTAATATATAATTCATTAGGTTTAAATCAAAAAAAAGGAAAAGTTTTTTTACTCAATAAAATTTAATTAGTTGTATATCAGGTAAAAAAACGTAAAGCGTTGCTTGAAAATGAAAAGCTATGTTGGAGTTCAAAAGAAAATTTTAACCTCATTATTTACATTATGGAAAAACAACACCTCATTTGAAGAAAATTTTCAACCAACAATATTCAAGTGAACAATCACTGTATGCTTCCTCTTCGGTATGATAAAGATAATAATTATAGAATCTACTTGTTTTTAAAGATAGTACCTGCACCCAGTCAACGACCGACTAAAGACGGTTTGGCCTTTGAGAAGACTTTTGAAGTAGTCGTGAAATAACCCGTTTCTTACTCAGGCAATCTGCTTTTTAGCATATTGATTTGTCCCATGTGATTTGCCTGATGTTCCATCACATGAAACCAAGCCCAGTGATTATCGGTTTGTCCACCTTTTGCAAGTTCTGCAAACCACGTATCATCTTTGGTTTTAAGTGTATCCAACGTGTTTTGACGGACTTTTGCCCAGATGTCTAAGTAATATTGAATCGGTTTGCCTGCAAATTCAGCTCTTGCTTCATCGCCTAGATTTAAGGCAGTTTCCCATTTCTCTTTTTCTTCGTCATTAAATCCCCTGCTTTCAAATGTGTAAGCTTGATAATACACTTCCGTTGCAGCTAGGTGCATAATCATCGTACCAATCCGATTGGCCTTGTCGTCTAGCAAAAAATCAGTTTGATCCTGACTGAGTTCTTGCGTGCTGTAAATTATCCTTCCCCTCAGATTTTCCAGCATAGATACCATAGTTCCTGTATCATGATCATAGCCTTCTGGAGGATTCATTGTGTTTTGCCCAAAACTTAGGCTAGAATTCACCAAAAGGAGCGTAAAAATAAGAAGGGATTTAAGTTGGGTTTTCATAGGGAATTGAGTTTTTCTGAAAAGTATTTAAACACAGGGAATGAGGAGTCAACTCCATAATCTCTGTTTATTTTGTCCCAAGAAGTTACACCTAATCTCTTATAATTCACTTACGCTATGGTAGTTGTCACTATTTTTTAAAGAAGATTATGAATTCCAATTCCAAATCCTATTCCCCTGACTTGAAAATCCGATTCATTAGCACCCACTTTTCTCCAGGCTTTGCCCATGGAATAGATTGCTGATACTTCCACATAAATTCTTCCCATTCTGCGATTTTAGGATTGACAGCATCAAACTTTGCTTTCTCTTCAAAGTCGAATTCATCAACTGTATCCAAAAGCATAAACATGCGGTTTCCAGTACGGAAAATCTCAATATTGAGTATTCCCGCATCTATGTCATGCTGGGTAACTTCTGGCCAGGCTGCCCCAGCAGCGTGATGCTGCTCGTATTCTCGGATGGATTCCTCCTCATCAATGAGGTCAAGTGTAAGTGCGAAACGGTTCATTTTTTAAAGTATCAAGTAGCTAGATATAAGTATCAAGGTATTAGACATTAGATTTAAGATGTTAGAATCAGCAGCCAAGATATAAGACCAGGCCAATTCACCTTGGATTTTTTATTAAAAAATGTAAGGCAAAGCTTGTCAAATGGAGCAAAGCCTGCTCCGAATAATTTGGCAGAGATTTGTAAATCACACCGACTATGCCTACGTCATTGCGAGGTACGAAGCAATCTCATTAACACCATCAGACTGCTTCGTTCACGAAGGATCGGGATAGGCAGTACCTCCTCGCAGTGACGTTGAGGACAGACTTAATCATTCTCGATTAAAGTGTCAACCAATTTCGGTAAGGCTCAGAGATCCTTTTGAGATTTTACGATGGAGGTGCAATAATTTTAAATTTCAAATTTTAAATTATGCAAACCATTTCCTAAACTCCTCAATCGTCTGCTCAGCAGCTGCGTCAGGATCAGGGTAGGGGAAAGCTTCTGCGGATGCATAACCGTTGTACCCAACAGCTGCAAGTGCTTCGGCTATTTCCCTCATAGACGTATGTCCAAAACCCATCGGTCTTCTGTTACTATCTGCAAAGTGAACATGGCCTATGTAGTTACCCCAATTCAGAATGCTTTCTTCCAAATTTCCCTCTTCGATATTCATGTGGAATAAATCTGCCAGAAGCTTTACTGACTTGGTTTCCAACGTGTCCAGAAATTTTGACCCAGCTTCAATTGTGTTGAGTAGATTGGTTTCGTAGCGATTTAAAGGTTCATAAATCAAGTTCACATCTTTTGATTTGGCATGCTTTCCAAGTTGGTTCAATGCCTCGGCCAGCCATGACATCGTTTCTTCTCTGTCATTTCCAGGAAGTACATTACCCTGCATAGATCCAATAATCGCTGGTGCGCCAAAAGCAGCTCCGAAGTCAATCATGTCTGAGATAAAGGATATGGCCTTCTGTCGAACAGCTGGATCAGGATCAGTAAGCGTCAAGCCATGAATTACCTTGCCTGCACCTGTTCCCACAGCTGCGAGTTCGAGTTTGTATTGAGCGAGAAGGTTTTTTAGTCTTGGAATCTCAATCGCATCCGCAGATGGTGTGAAAAGTTCTATCGCATCAAAACCCAAATTGGAAGCTTTTGCCATTCCAGTTTCAAGGTCTTCCCAATAGATCCAAGGTCCCATCTTTATCTGAGGTACTAGGGCGATTGTTACGCAGGATTTTATCATTTTTTTACTTGTCAAAATCTATCATTATTTTAATTATACCCTGCTGATTCGCCGCCCAATCTTCCAGTGCTTGTTCGGACTCGTCGATGGTCACCACTTTACTGATCACTTCATCTACAGGGAATTTTCCTTGCTCCAAGTATGCTATCACTTCAGGGAATTCGGTAGTGCAGTTTCTGGAACCTAGAATTTCTATTTCCTTTTGCACAAAGAGGGAAGTGTTGAATTCCACTGGTGCTTTTGCGTAGCCAATGCAAACAACTCTTCCCGTAAAAGCTACTTCTTCCACCGCTTGGCGATAGGTTATCGGACTTCCTACTGCTTCGATGATCACATCTGGACCATCGTTAGTAGTCATCTCTTGTAGTGTTTGATGCAGATCCACCTTCTTTGGATTGATAATATGCTTCACACCAATTTTCTTGGCAATCTCCAGTTTGGAATCATCCAGGTCAATAGCAATCACTTCAGCTCCTCTTTCTACCGCAGCTGCTACAGCTCCCAAACCTACAATTCCACAACCGATCACAGCCACTCGATCCTGAGAAGTGACTTTTGCACGGTTCACAGAGTGAAAACCTACAGTAAGTGGCTCCGCCAAAGCCAGTTTGCGCAGGGATAATTTCTCCGAAGGAAAAACATCCTGCCAAGGCAATGCAATGTATCTACACATCGCACCTGGACGACGAACGCCCATGGTCTTGTTTTCTTTGCAGGCATTACGCGCGCCTTTGCGGCAAGCGATGCATTTCCCGCAATTCAAATAGGGGTAAACCGTCACTTTCATTCCAACTTTGACAGAGTCAGGAACTCCAGTTCCCAATTCTTCGATAGTTCCCCCAACTTCATGTCCGAGGATATTTGGATATTCTTGTAGTGGAAAAAGGCCTCTGTAGCTATTCAGATCTCCTCCGCAAAAGCCAACCATGCCAACTTTCAGCAGAACTTCTCCAGCTTTTGGAGTTGGTTTTTCGACTTCTCGAAGTTCTGTTTTACCGATATCAGTTAGGACTAGTGCTTTCATTAGGTTTGAGTTTTTGTGTTGAATAATTTACTTCAAAGTTTATTTAAATTCTGACTTAGATCAGAATAGCTATCGGGACGTCTTTCGCAATGTCCTTGCAGATAGGAAGATGCTTACGTCATTGCGAGGTACGAAGCAATCTCATAACACATCAAGATTGCTTCACTTCCCGACGAATCGGGACAGGCTATTCGTCGTTCGTAATGACGCTGCCAACTGGAAACTGATCACTGCTATCTACTTCCTAAATATTATTCTCCGCTTTTCCTTCAAACCACATTTGGTTTTTGACTGGAGCGACGAGGGTTTCGATTTCCTTTAAAAGTCCCTCAGGAATCCGGGAATCCAGTACGGATACATTTTGAGTGATCGTAGCTAGATCGCACATACCCACGATAGTTGTCGTGATGTCTGGATGATCCAAGGCATAGCGGATTGCGACATCGCTGAGTTTCACGTTATAGCTAGCGCAAAGAGTAAGCAGCTTTGACTGCATGTCCTTCATCGCCTGAGGCGAGCGATGCCATTCAGGTAGCGGAGCATCGGAAAGGATGCGCTGCATCAGCGGCGCGGCATTCATCAGACCAAAGCCTTTTTCCTTTGAAAGTGGTACAAGTTCCCGATTGATCTCGTCTTCCAAAAGATTATAATGTGCCCAAGAAAGTACCGTGTCCACCTCGATATTTCTAGTGATTTCTGATAAGTAATTGACAGGCAAACCTGTGATTCCAATGAATCTAGCTTTTCCGGATTCTTTGAGTTTGACTAAGGTTGGCCAGGCTTCATTGAGGATTTGTTCCTTATCCACAAACTCGATGTCGTGAAGTTGAAGTAGATCAACGTAGTCAGTTTTGAGACGAGAAAGAGATTCATCTACACTTTTTAGAATTCGCTTTTCAGAGAAATCAAATTCCTGCAAATCATAACGACCGCATTTTGTAGCCAAAATAACTTGGTCTCGCTTGCCTTCGAGTGCATTTCCCAATCGCTTTTCCGCTAAGGTGAGACCATAAAAAGGAGAAACGTCGAAGAAATTCACTCCATAATCTATTGCGTAATGAACAGCTCGATAGCCATCTTTTTCGTCAGAAACATTAAAAACATCTCCCATGGGTGACGCGCCGAATCCAAGAATAGACAAGTCTATCCCTGTGTTTCCTAGCTTTCGGTATTCCATAAAAAGGGTTATTGGGGGTTTTAACTTTACAAATCCAATGTAAAGAGATTTTATTAGGAGGGAAAATCAAATTTGGTTAAATGGCTAATTCACTAAATAAGTTTTAGGATAGTTAAGGATAGACATTTAAGATATTTTTGATTTATTGTATGGTGCTTAGTTTACTTTAAAGAGTCATAGAGTGAATTCAAACTCAATCAAACCTAATAACCCAATGAAAAACCTTTTACTTGTTTGTTTAGTAACAATCTTTTTTTCCTCCTGCCAGAAGGAAGAGAAAATATATAAAGATAAGATCTACGAAAAGCCTGAAATCAATCCCAACCCAGAATTGAAGGCACTTTCTTCTCAAGAATCCATGGAGAGAATTCACCTTCCCGAAGGTTTCAAAATCGAGCTGGTCGCCAGTGAACCTATGGTTTCCGAGCCTATTGCACTTGCTTGGGATGGCAACGGAAGAATGTACGTGGCCCAAATGAATACCTACATGCAAAATGCCGATGCCGTGGATGAGAATGAACCTTGGAGTCGCATTATGCTTCTGGACGATACCGATGGAGACGGAGTGATGGACAAGAGTTCGGTATTTATAGATAGCCTGGTGTTACCAAGAATTATTCTGCCGCTGGATGATCGCGTGATTGTGGGAGTTACTTACGATAGAAATATCTACAGCTATCGTGACACAGATAATGATGGCGTGGCAGATGAGAAAATACTGATTTTAGAAGATCCTGATCGTGATAATCGTAACCTTGAGCATCAGGATGCGAATATGATGTGGGGAATCGACAACTGGCTTTATGTGTCCAATGATCCTTTTCGCTACAGATTTGAAGAGGATCGATTGATCCGTGATACACTTCCTGAGCCTATGCCGGGACAATATGGTTTAACTCAGGATGAAGTGGGAAGGCTGTTTTTCTCACGTGCTGGGGGAGAAATTCCAGCGTTGGGATTCCAGCAGAATCCGGCTTACGGACAACTTACGCTGAAAGATCACTGGGATGAGAGTTTCATGGAGCCTTGGCCAATTGTCGGCAACATAGATGTACAAGGAGGTCTGAGGAGAGTGCGAGCCGAAGACAATACGTTGAATAGATTTACCGCTGTTTCAGGCCAGGAAGTTTATTTGGGAGACAAAATGCCAGGTGCTTATGGAGATCTTTTTATTCCAGAGCCAGTAGGACGTTTGATTCGTAGAGCCAAAGTGAATCATGTGGATGGTAAAATCGTATTGGAAAATCCCTATGAGAAGACTGAGTTCATCGCTTCGACTGATCCGCTTTTCCGTCCGGTATTTACCAGCACGGGGCCTGATGGCAGTTTGTACATCGCCGATATGTACCGGGGAATTATCCAAGAGGGAAATTGGGTAGGAAAAGGAAGCTACTTGAGAGATGTAGTTGATGAATATGGGTATGATAAGTTTTTCCAAAGAGGAAGAATCTACCGGGTATATCATGAAGAAATGACACCTGGCCCAAAGCCGCAACTGCTTGATAAATCAGCGGGCGAATTGATCCAGTATCTTTCTCATCCAAATGGCTGGTGGAGAATGAATGCGCAGAAACTGATCATTCTGAAAAAGGACTTGTCTGTAGTAGATGAGTTGGAGTCAATCGTGAAGGATAATGAAGGTTTTTTCAGAACGCTATTTAATGATGACATAGATTATGGAATAGAGCGAGTTCATGCGCTTTGGACTTTGGAAGGACTGCATGCAGAGAGCAAGGAATTGGTGATGATCGCCATGAAAGATAAAGACCTACGCGTGCGTGCAGCGGCAGTGAGAATAAGTGAGCGATACCTGAAGGCAAATGATGCGGATATGCTGGAGGCATTAAATGCGATGGGATCAGAAGAAGACGCTGAAGTATTGCAGCAAGTGGTTCTGTCTGCTAGATCCCATACTGAAGAAACCAAGGCTATGGTGACGCAGATCAAGGATAACCATCCAAATAACGAACTTCTTATAGCGACTACTGCCGAGAACCTAAACCCTTCTTTTTCTGAAATCAAGATGCTTAAGGATAAGTACAAAATGATGAACGGAGGATCTCAGATAGTGGCGGGTTATGTGATCTTCAAGGATCATTGCTCTGCTTGTCATGGACCAGATGGTAAGGGAATTGATCAACTGGCTCCCTCGCTGGTAGGTTCACCACGTGTGACTGGAGATCCTATCACTACTACCAAAATCCTGTTGAATGGCTTGACTGGGCCTGTAGATGGGAAAGAGTTTAATGGACCAATGGCACCTGTAGCACAATACGATGATACTGAAATCGCAAATGTGCTAAGTTATATTCGTGGACATTTGAATGATGGAGGAACGGTATGGAGGGTGTCTGTGGGCTATGTGAGGGAAGCTTTCAAAGACCGAAAAGATTACTGGACGCTTAAGGAGCTAGAGGAGAATCCCGGACTTCCTGCTGAGACAAAAAGTAAGTAAATAGCAATTATTTGAAATCAACACTAAAGCCTGTAGCTAGATGCTACAGGCTTTTAATTTTCATTGCCATCTGATATTTACCCCGTTCAGGCTGACTATTAAGAGCATTTTCAAATCCAAGATTGAATGGATGACGTTAAGTTGAAAAGTAACTAATAATTCGTTTGAGCAACCTGTTGTGTATTTATCCCTGTTTTTGTACGCCTAAAAATAGTATTATCGCAAAACGAATAAACTAAACCCAAATATTATATGAAGAATAAATTCTTCCTTACGATGGCAGCAGCTTTAGCCACCACCATTTCTATTTCGCAGGCTCAGGACAAGTTAAAAAGCATGCCTGGCTTTGAACAATACCAAAAAATAGCTCCTCAACTCAGATCTGCTGTAATCCCAGGAAACCTGAATGTAAACTGGGCTGCAGATGGTAAATCCTTTGAATACGCAGAAAGTGGAAAACTTCAATCGTTTTCTGTAAAGACCAAAAAGGTAACAGAAGTAGGAGAAATCCCTAGACCTGAGCGAAGATCCTATAACCGTCCTGCCCGTGGTCGTCAGTTCGATTCGGCTGAATCTCCGGATGGAAAATACAAAGCCTTCACCAAGGATCGCAACATGTACCTCAGCAACGCTGACGGAAGCAATGTAATTGCAATCACTACCGATGGCAACGAAGAAAATCAGGTAAAATATGGCATTGCCACTTGGGTATATGGCGAGGAATTGAGCCAAAGTACTGCCATGTGGTGGTCTCCCGACGGTAGCAAAATCGCTTTCTACAGATTTGTAGAGAAAGATGTGAAGAAATACTACGTGCTGTTGGATCAGTTGGAATTGTATGATTCTCTTGAAGTAGAAGCCTATCCTAAAGTAGGTGAGCCAAATCTCCCAGTTGATTTGATGGTTTATGATGTGGCTACCAAAAAAGTGATCGAATTGGATATCCGAGATGGAAAGCCCTACAGTGACGGTGATCTGGGTACTTATATTTATGATATGTCTTGGACTCCTGATGGCAAAGAATTTCTTTTCCACAGTACCAATAGAAGACAAAATATCCTTGAGCTTCGCGCTGCAAATCCAGAAACTGGCAAAAGCAGAACAGTAATAAGAGAAG
>Ga0105054_10011790_pt1 | contig 10823 bp, 7 predicted proteins | sample BON02_FD_78091 | JGI IMG/M metagenome (GOLD analysis project Ga0105054, IMG submission 78091) | Freshwater microbial communities from Lake Bonney liftoff mats and glacier meltwater in Antarctica - BON-02 (megahit assembly) | ecosystem: Environmental > Aquatic > Freshwater > Ice > Glacier... | reverse complement strand
GTCATTATACAAGAATAACTTAAACTATATCGTAAAATATTTTCATATGGCTATGGATTTCCCCGAGCAGACCAATGATTGTAGATTTTTACGCCCTATCAGAGGCTTTTCGAGTAGGGTCTAGACTGGAGTTGAATTAAGAATAGTGCCAACCAGACGGACGTCGGGCATTCTAAAGGGCAGCTGGAGACTGGGGAGTTGCTTCAATAGTTCTGATTGGAGCGCATCGAGAGAGGGCTTTGAAAATGTCCGCGCAGGCAGTTCATTGACTGGTGGGTCCGCAAACCGAGAAGCCGGTAGTCGGTTAAGAATGCCGTTCAAGAATGCCACAAGCTCGCCATCGTTGATGAGGACGGCTTCTTCTTTCGGACGTTTGAGCAGGGCACAGCTGACCTGTTTCACCTGGCTACTGGAACCGGTGAGTTTATCCTCAATGGTGAAAACATATAGATCCGAGTGTTCGCAGTATTCTCCTTCTAAAACTGTGACTAGAGCGTCCAATTCCTGTGCTTCTGCCAAGGCTTGGTTTACGACCGGAGAGCCGACACCAGCCACTTTCCAACCACTGCCTTTTGGGGGATGGCGGTCAAAGACTAGATTCTCCTGCAGTCCCGTTACTCCCGGAGCCTTGGCCCATTCGGCAGGAGTCTTGAATGTAATGGCATCACCTGTTCTCCGGATTTGCTTTCGATGTCTGCGGAGCATCCCCTCGAAAAAAGGCTGTAGGTCATTCAGATCCAGTTTTGGGATCTGGCTGGAGATGCTTTGGAAATCAAACTTTTGGGCGTGGCCTACTAAATTTCGGACAGTATCCACGATGTCCTTACCTCCAAGAGTCGCAGTCTTCGCATCAAACCAATTTCGCAGGCCCGATGCTTCTTTTTCGGGCGACTTAAAGAATAGGTCGTCGAAGGTAGAGCTAGGCGTCATACCCAGCACCAAGGGAAGCAAGTCTTCAGGCTCATCCATAGAGGCGGCGAGGCTGGCGTTGATGTTGCTTATCTTGTCATTTAGCATGCCCCAGATCTGACCTTCTAATGTTTCTGGGTTACGGAAGAGAGTGATTTGAACGGGGTGCTTTTGACCATATCGGTTTAAACGGCCATGGCGCTGATGGAGGCGCATCGGGTTCCAGGGGAGATCCACGTGAACAAGGCAGTGACAGCTTTCTTGGAGATCAATCCCTTCACCGGCAGCCTCTGTGGAAACAAGAAAACGCTTCTTACCTTGATTAAAACTATCTGCCGCATTTTCGCGCGTTTCGCGCAGGCCTTGTTTTTGTCCAGAAGGCAGCTTAACGTCCGGCAAAAAACCGTCTCCGTTAATGAATGTCGCTGCGCTATCGCCATATTCTTCCAATAGGGCAGACAGGAGCATGGACTGAGTTGCCTTGTATTCCGTAAAGAATAGAACCGATTCGTTCGCGCTCAATGATCGCGTATAGTCCAAAATCTCCAGGATCTTCGTTTCAACATCCACTTGATCGGCAGCCTCAATCAGCTCTTCTAGAGCCTTTTGCTCATGATCCATGAGCTGGAGCATGAGTTGGGAAATTTTTTCCTCGTCGATGCGATTACGTTCGTCGGTTTCCGAACTCTCGGCTTCAGCGATGCGGGGAAGGTCCCTCAAATCAGTCAACTTTTCTGTGGCATCTTTAATTTTCTTAAGACGCTTCTGCAGTGTGTGACGGATCGCCGCCACAGAACTGGAGGCAAGCTTCTGCATGACAATGAGAACTAGTATGACCGCTTGCCCCTCACTCTGACTCAGGGATGACGCATAGGCTTTGCCCGATAGTATAAACAGGGTCAATTTATCGTAGAAAGCCTGCTCCGTTTCGGTGTAGGTATATGTTCTAGCTTGGACGGTGGGCTGTAGAAACAGGGGCTTTCCATGTAGATCGGTAACGGTCTGCTTGTTGTTCCGAATCATCACTTCCCTCAAATGGGACATCTGGCTTTGAAAGTCGCTATTGTGGTCGAATAGGTCGGGGCGCAGAAGTTCGAGTAGGGCAAAGAAATTGTGGTGCTTGCCTCGGTGCGGTGTCCCCGTAAAAAACAAAACTGACTCCGCACGTTCAGGTGAAAGGAGTTGCTCCAATAACTGATAGTTCAAAGTCTTTCCGCCTTGTGCGTCGAAGTTCACGTGGTGGGCTTCGTCGACGATGATTAGATCCCACTTTTCGGCTGAAAGGAGACGACCATGCCGACCATTATTGTCATCCCTCAACGTGTGTAATGAGGCGGCAACCATCGAGTGGGTTTCCCAGAAAGCTTGCTGCTCGGTATCCGCCTCCGGGTGGTAAACCGCCATCTTGATATCGAACATCTGTCGCATGCGTTGCTGCCACTGAGGAACGAGAGAAGCTGGCGCGAGGACAAGTAGGCGTTTCACTCGCTGTCTGGCTATGAGCGGCCAAAGGATCAGTCCGGCTTCAATTGTTTTTCCCAAGCCGACGTCATCGGCAACAAGCCAGCGGAAAGGCCATGTTTCATGGATCTTACGGCATACCCATAGCTGATGGGGCAGGAGGTCAATTTTAGACGGGGAAAAGACTCCCCAGGCGTCATTGCAGGAGTGGATAGCGTGCGCGACCAGTCTGAGTAAGGTGCCGCCTGCTGGGGCATAAACAGAGTCAAGAAGTGCGTTCGGAGCATCCAGGATGGCGACAAGTTCATTTCGCGCACATTGTTCGATACCGTGCCCAAATCGGGCAATTACGGTTTCTCCTAGGTCTGCTTCCACTCGCCCAGCACCAAAATGAGCATGGCGGATCGCTGTTTGAGGGGCAAAAGAGGATCTGGAGTCTTCTTGCATTTTTGATTGGGAGGGGCAGGTGCTTAGTTGAATTAGAAATTAGCGCACGATGACTGGACCATCTTTTAAGGCCTTCTTCAGTTGCTCACGTGCTTGCTCGATCCATGCATCAATTTCGTCGATGTCCTTCAAGGTTGCAGTTGGTAACGACAGAAACTGCGCTTTCGGCTCCATCAGTTTGGCAGCAGCCTGAATCACATTGTCGAAGCGTGAGGGCAAGGCTGCCACGCGGTCACTCAAGGCACTCACCGAGATAGTGCCCAGTGTGTTCAGAATCTCCGCTTGTGTGCCTAGCTCAATCGTTGGGCTGGTCGCTGCGGTTAAATTCTGTGGCAAGAGCAGTGTATGGCGTTGCTTTTGTTCTAGCTTTGCCCAATTCGCATCTGCTTCGAGTCGTTCAAAGCCAGCATCCCATGCGCCAGTGTAGGCCTCGCTTAAGGTCTTTAATGAATCACGCAGCGCCTGAGTTACATTATTTGCAAGTGGCGTAATGGGATCCGGGTCGCGCAGTAAGTGACGTTGCTCTTGAATCTGCTCCGCTTGAGCTTTAAGCACCTCGATACCACCGATGTCATTCGCATGGCTGAGTAAGTTCTTCAACTTCTCCCAGAGCGGAGCACGGGCTTGAATCTGCTTCGCGATTTCTTGATTCGCAGTAATCGCAGCAGTCAGTTCCTCACGTTTGTTATAGATGCTCAGTAATTGCTCGTTGCCTTGAGCGAGGCGAATGTCTTCGAGTGTTGCTGTATTTGGCTGGACTGGCAAGGGAGCTTCACCACCTGCGCGTTGGGCAAGCTCCGTGCATTGTTGAAGAAATTCCGGAATGCGAACCAACTCCTCGCCTTGCTTCATATTGGACAAGCCAGCCTTCTGCATGACCTTGCGAATTTGAATCCGCTGTGGCGCGGAGACCGTCGCGGACTCAATTTTGAAAGTGGTTTTACCAATTGCCTTTCGCTCTAAGTCTTTAGGATCGATGACTTGTCCTTTGTCGCCTTGTGCTCGAACCAGTCCAGCATTTAAGAGCACCTGCAAAGCACCATCAACCGCATCCTGCGACCAACCAAAGGGGGCGCTGTCGAAATGCACGCGCAGGTCTGCGCCTGATTTACCGCCTGCAATCAAAGCGAGGACCGCTTTACACACTCCGTTTTGAGCGGCTTCGCCCTCATCGCCAACCGCTTTGAGCGCATCGGGGGCACCTTGTTTCGCCTTCGCATACACTTTATCCCAACTGGCGTGATCCGCGGTGTCAAATTGCGGGTACAAACGAGCTAGGCTGTTACGTGCGCCTTCAAGCACCATGGCTTGCAAGTTGGCACCTAGAATCTCATTGCCACCGCCCTGGAAAACTCGTGCTCCAGAAATACAGTCGTCGAGTAGTTCGTTGATTCGTTTCTCGGAATGACTCTGCGTTGTTTCAAGCGCTGCGCGGGCTTCTTTGCCTTCTGGAGTATTCGGCACGCCGCGCTTCTCTAGCGTTGAAGTGGCGGCCTTAAATTCAATGAGTTGATGATACAGATCATCGCCAGAGCGCTTCGGTATAAATGTAAAGACTGTGGGCGCATGGTTGCCCGCTTGGCGTGCTTCGACATTAACTGTAGCCTCCGCAACATTCCAACCATCACGCACCCACACGCAGATCTTTTGGTCGGCATCCACTGGTAAACTCCCTTCAAAAATAGGATGGAAGACACGCGAGACTTTTGAGGTTCCTTGCTGTGCATTGAGCTTCCCGACCTGTTCGCTAAAACGCTTGCGAAGGCGATCATCACGCTCGGCATCAATCCGGTGTGCCTCATTTCCCAAACGATTACGCTCCGCATTAAACTCGTCGTTCCATGCTTGGCTCTCTTCGGTTTGAATGCGGTATTCCTCATTGATTTTCATGAGGAGCGAGCAGTCCCTCAATAACTCGGGTAGCTTACTGCGAATCGGAGCACTGCCTGCTGCAAGATTCTCGACGAGTAAATCTGCCAGCGTGTCGACGTTCGCTCGGATGCCGATATCGGTGTTACTCCCGGCCAACTTATTCACCAGGAAAATGAGACCGCAGGCACGGGCGAGCAACTGCTGGTCACTGGTCCCTTTGATCCACGTCATCGTCTTCTCATGGACTTTACGTGGAAGAATATGCGCTTGAAGCAGCTTATCCGCCGAATCGAAATACAGGTAGTCCGCTGCGATGACATGCGGCACTTCGGCTTCCAAATTTGTCTGCGCCACTTTGTGCACCATGCTCAGCATATTGCGAAGTTGGCTATCAGTTCCGGTTTGATCGAGGACGCGCTGCGCTGCTTCCCAGAAACGACGACGCGTCGGTAGGATAGGATAGTCCTGAGTGAAGTAAGCGATGTCATCCTCCTTGTGCGCAAGGGTCGTGCCTTGTATGTGGCGTGAGATTTCGCCCAGGTTCCGGCTCATCGCTTCTTCAATGATGGGAACTGCTTCCGATTTTTTCGAGATGATCACTTTACGGATGACCGAGTCCACGTCTGCATCTGAGAGTTCGACTCGAAGCGTGAATCGGCCTTCCTGCTTTTTTAAATTTGCAGTGCCCGTCACCGCAGTCTGGCCAGTGCCAATGACGAGCAACTTCGACCCAATCTCGCTTTTGCAGCAGGCTTCAATTACTTCACGCACTTCGTCGGAGCGCCGACCGTCATCTCCGATGAATTGCTGAATCTCATCCAGCACCACTAAAGTTAGAGGAAATTTGTCGTCCTTTGAGAGTGCGTGGCGTATCGCCTTAAGCATTTCGTCACTACTGACGTCTTGCACATTCGGATAAAGCTGAGTCATCACTTCCACCGCTGAAGAGGTAAGCGAAAAGACTTTCGGCTTCACGGTGCGAAGCGCTTCAAACAGCCCTTCAGCCACGTGGAGATTATCCAGCTCTTCTTGCCAATCATAGCCCTGCGATTCGACATCGGCCTTCACGGCATCGTAAATCCCTTCACGGCGGAGCCACATCACAAAACGTGCAACTGGATATTGCTCCGGGAGCCCAGCAGAACGGAAAATAATGCTTAGGAGCGCGAGACGCACACTGCCATCCGCTCCAGAGCCGAGTGTGCCAGAAGCAGCATGAAGACCGCCATGGCGCTTACCCTCGGCCGACAATTCGGTCAAAGAATCAGTTACAGAAGACGGTAGGCTCACGAGGCCTCTTGCGGTCGCTCCATCTTCGAACTTGGTATCGGCCCACAACGCGCGCATCATTTTAACCAAGTGTGATTTACCAGATCCAAAGAAGCCACTGATCCAGACCGCAGGTTGCTGAGCTTGATTGAGATTCTTGAGATAGGTCTCCAGTATTAGCGACATTCCAGCCTCATACTGCCCTTCACAGACAAAGGTTTCCAACTCGTAGCGCAGCACGGCCAATGCCTCGCTCGTGGACGAGTCGTTAACGCTAGCGACGCCCTCATTTACAAGTTTCCAAGCTGACGGGTTTTTTGAATAAATGTCCTTATTTTTCATATTTGAAATTGTTTAAATGTCTCGGCCTGCGGTGATTGGAACTGCGAGATAGCCCCAGCCATCATATGCGTCCAGTAATCGGTAATTGTTGCCCTCATAGCTACCAGGGAAGAAAACCACCAGCCGACCAGGCACCAGAGGCGCTAGAATGTCGACGATGCCTTTAACTTTTGTGAGTCCAAAGAGCGATCCCACGCCTTGCAGCGCGACGACATCGTTTTCGGAAACGCCCCGCTTGTTTAGGAAGTCTCTAAAGCTGCGCTCAATTTCTTTCTGGAATTTAGGTAATACCGTAGTGATGAGATCAGGCTTTTTGAAGTAGCTTGCTGCATATCGCTGTGATGACAGCCACTCTGCAAATGAATTGGTCAGGTCGAAAAGGTGCCAGTCATGACCAGCCTCACGAGTCGCAATTTCGAATTCATCAATGCGAGCGCGAAGCTTTAGCTCATCCGCTTCGTCGTAAACGCAAAAGATGACGCGCTGAAGTGCAGCAGCGTCGTCCCGCCAAGGAACTTGAATATGGCGGGAGTAATTTCCTACTAAACGCTTTAATTTATTACCCATGTAATCGCTTCCTTTCATCCTCGGTGATCAAATTCGGGAATGACACTTCAATCACACTTCCCAATCGCTTCATGACGATCCAGCCGCGGCGAGACGCTGATTTGGCCTTCTCCATCAGTTCCGAGGGCGACGTATCTAAAATACGGCAATATTGACTATGGAAGAGTTCTTCGCCTCGTATCCCGCTGATATAAGATAGATACAAGGCATAGGCGGTCGAGGCGGGAGTTGCAGTTGGCTTTTGGCGGATCTTTTTTGCGCGACCATTTAAATGGCCAGTCTTTGTCCAACTAGAGTTAACATTTTGAGCAATCGACTTCAGGGACGCTGGGCTATAACGATCAGGAAAATCAGATGCGAGTTGAGCCTCAATGGAGTCGCGTGTGATCTGCTCACCGACATTAGCATCAACAATCCAATCAAAGGACCGACGAAAGATTGGATCTCGCGGAAAGGCACATAATGCGGCAATGAGGGCGCGACCCTCTGGCTCACGATCCCAAAAGAATAACAGAGTCCTAAATAGTGGGGTCTCGGGGTTGAGTGAATACAGATCCCTCAGATGTCGAAATGTCAGTTCGCGAGTCTTGCCAGACTGTTTGCCGAGGCAATTATCCTCAATGATTGCCAGGCAGTAGCTGTCCAAAGAAGCACTGTCCGCGGGAACATACTCAAGAAGACTCGAAAGCTCATCCAGCATTAGGGTGCGGGCAGTGTGCGGTCCACTTCTCCCGTATAGAAATCCGAAATCTTCCAACCTAGACGCACTATTTTGATTATTCATTCTTTCCCTTAGATTCCCTTAATAAATTAATTTTGCGCTCTAAATCAGACAGTTTCACAACATAGCCCCCAGATTCGCGGACACGCTCCTCATTCGCGTGCGGTAGCGTGCTGTCATCTGGAATTAAGACGAGTGCGGTGTCACTTTCTAAGTTCCGAGTGAGCAACTTTACCGTCGTCACTGTTCGATCCCAGTCACGAGTCGGATTCGACTTACATTCGATCGCTATGCTCGGATTGCCTGGAATGAAGAAGTCGCAAATGATGTCGCGATTCTGGTAGGGGCCTTGGAAGGTAATGTCAGCCTCGGTGAGTGCCTTAGCCACCGACTCTCGAAAAGCGATGCTCTGCGACTTGGCTTGTAGGTAGCGACGGACGCGGGTTTCATCGATCCGGTCGAATTCATCTTTGTTGAGTTGCCCTGATTCCTCCTGCAACCCCTCTTCGATCTGGGCGTATGCCTTCAGTAGCTGCTCCTCCTCCTCGGAAGTCTCACAAAGTTCCTGAATGATTCGTGTCAGATTGGCCTGTCTGGGACGAGTCACGCCGTTGACGATCTTGGAAAAAGAGGTCGGACTTAGGTTGATCCGTTCGGCAAACTCCTTTGCTGTCAGGCCACGCTGGGCCAACAGGAATTTGAGAGTATTACCGAAGAGTTTCACTATATTGGACGTTAGTAATTGAAGATTCACCGACAAGGCAAAAATTAAACATATTTAACTTTAAGGCACCCAGTGGAAGCGCGAATCGTTAAAACTAAAAATTAGAATGAAGAAACTACTCAATAAGTCTGACTATCAACGCTTTGCCACTTGTCCCGCCGCTGCGTATCACGCTTGGAGCGGGATACCCTCTAAAAATGACGATGATCCGTTTCTCGATTTTCTCGCAGATGAGGGACGCATCGTGGGACAGACCGCCAAGCGATTGTTTCGGGATGCAATAGAAATCACCGAGCGGCAGCCTGAGCAGGCGGCCAAAGAGACTAAGCTAGTGTTAGAGACTGAAAGCCGGGCGATCTACGAGGGCTGCGCAGTCTCCAGAAATTTTATTGCTAGGCCGGATGTCCTAATCCGGGAGGGGAAACGACTCTTCCTAATTGAGGTGAAAAGCAAGGTGGGCGATATGCGAGCCCACCTCGACGGTCGAATGTTGCTCAATATGTATGACAACATCCGTGCCGTCTGGAAAGATTACGTGAGCGATCTATCATTTCAGGTGCATGTATTCGCAAAAGCCTTCCCTGATTATGAGATTGTCCCCTACTTTCTGCTGCCAGAAGGAAGCACGCTCGCCCATACTGAGGAGGTCGCAGCTGTTCGTGCCGGAGATTTTAATGCGACCGAACTAGATGATGCGGCGATGCGCAGTCGTCGCTCCAAGTCGGTGCTGAAGTTTTTTCCTGCCAAGAAAGCAATCGATCACGTTCGCGATGCGACCGCATTGAGGATGGCCCAAATGGAGCAAGTCTGGCGCTCGGGCGAAAAGCCCCCCTCCCCGCTCAAATACCAATGCCGGAATTGTGAATTCAGACTCCAAGATGGTCATGACCCAACGGATGGCTTTCACAAGTGCTGGGGCGATTTGGCTAAACCAGACCCACACCTGTTCGATCTCCATCAGCTATATTCGCTCAAAACGCCTGAAAACCGCCAAGCGCTACTAGCCGATCAAAAGATCGCAGCGGGACAAACCTCACTCTATGATGTGAAGGCCGAGGAACTGGACGGAGAGCATGCCGTCCGGCAACAAATCCAGCTCATACATCAGCGATCTGGATCAGAATGGATTGCTCCCGAGCTCGAAGAGGCAATGCAGAGGCTAACATGGCCGGTGGCATTTCTCGATTTTGAGACTTCGATGGCCGCGATTCCTTGGTACTCAGGCATGAGACCCTACGATGTAATTCCCTTTCAGTTTTCGGCACACATCGTCGAACAAGACGGTTCGTGGCGACAAGTGGAATGGCTCAACGAAGTGGATGCACATCCAACTTTGGAATTCATACGGCAACTTCGAGCAGCGCTTGATGGCATCGGATCCATCCTCGTCTATACCGATTATGAAAATAAGATACTAGGCGATGCATTGAAATTCCTTCGAAGTTTAGACTCCGATACACACCTTGAAGAAGGCTGGATCAGTGAACTGCTTTCCAGTGGACAGATTATCGACCAACATGACTGGGTACATCACTGGTTTTTCAGTGATACCATGGCTGGAAAAACTTCAATAAAAAAAGTTCTACCCTCCGTATGGAATGCGAATTCAGAATTGCATCACCACCCCTACTTCGAGCGCTATTTCTCGGAGCAGGATGGCGAGATCCTCAATCCCTATCAAGTGCTGCCGAGCGCACAGGTTGAAGGCATTGATTGGGAAGTGCGCGAAGGTTGCGCAGCCATGAAGACCTACCGGGAAATGATCCGTGGTGTAGGCGCTAAGGATGCTGCCATAAAAAGGCAATTGGGTGATTTGCTCCGGCAATACGTAACCCTCGATACAGCATCGCAGTGGATAATATTTGAGCACTGGCGACAGCACTTTGAGAAAAAGTAACTACTGGAAGGCCCGCTGTAACTGGTGTTTTTTGAAGGAAGCGATCTTAAGAAAACTCTTGGAGGGGAGGCTGCTAAAGAGTAATTTCGCTTCAAGTTGCAAGGCATCGAGGATTTTCGAGTTACGTTCTGCAGTTACAATCTCCAGAAGCGTGCCGAGGATGTTGACGATGTCGCGCTCTGTGCGGACTTCGGCGTCCACCGATTCAATCAATTGTTTTAAGTAAGCGGGAATTACCCGAAAGAGGATCATCACATGCCGTCCGTCCTGCCTCCCCTTCTGATTAATCGAAACAAGATTGGCAAGTTTGGCTTTTAGCAAATGGACTGATGAGGGCACTCGTACGGAGACTTTCTCCGAACCGATGCCCATAACAACAGAGTCTTTGAGTAATTCATCTTCACTGACACCATTGACCCAGCGTAGAACTTCGATTACCACCTGACCATCAGCCCCGTCTGAAGGCGCGATGTATCCGACCTCATTGCTGGGGAAAACGATGGGGTCAGAGTATCAAGATAAAAGATGAGTTTTTTTTGGTTGCTGGAAGTCGTACACGCTCCGCCTTCCGCTCAAAATTTGAGTGGTTTTTAAAGTCGTAATTCAATACGAAT
>Ga0105054_10011788_pt1 | contig 10824 bp, 9 predicted proteins | sample BON02_FD_78091 | JGI IMG/M metagenome (GOLD analysis project Ga0105054, IMG submission 78091) | Freshwater microbial communities from Lake Bonney liftoff mats and glacier meltwater in Antarctica - BON-02 (megahit assembly) | ecosystem: Environmental > Aquatic > Freshwater > Ice > Glacier... | reverse complement strand
GACAGACCAAGCGCGGCGGTGAACAGGGACAACGACGGATCGTTCGGCATGGCGGCGTGGCTCCAAAGCAGCTGGGTGGCCACCACAAGATAGTGTGGTCAGGCCACGCACCGCCAGCCCGCTGCGAACCGGCCAAACCCACACAGATCGCGAAGGAACCAGGTCTGGACAACGCCCGCGACCTGGTCGCGCATGCCGAACGCTGGGGCGACACCCGCTACTGGGCCCACGCCCAAACGAGGCTGCCGTACTCGGTGTTCGGGGTGTGGGGCCGATCCGGGACGGCGTGGCGCAGCTACAGGAGCACACGCAGTCCGGCAAGCTGATCATCGTTTCGACGTGCATGCGGACGCAGCGCGGCTGTGGTCATTCGGTTGATCGCGCAGGCGTGGCTCCAGAGGCATCAACATCCACACAACAGCCCAACACAGCGCTCAAGAGTCATGCTTCACGGACACTCTGAAACACAAGCTTTCGCGCCCACCGGCGTCGCCCGATCAGGCCACTTGCTGCAGAATCGTCATCATCTCCCCAGCCAATCGCTCGCGTGCGTATGATGGTGCCGCTGCCAAGGCCGACTGCCTGAGCGCCTCCATCCGGGCCTTATCCGTAGCCAGAAGCTCGATAGCCTTCGCCATGGCATCCGGGTCCTCCGGCTCCACACAAATGCCCGCACCGCTCTGCTTCACGATCGCTGTCGCCTCACCCTCCGGCAAGCTCATTAGAATCGGCACACCCATACCCATCGACTCGAAGATCTTCGACGGAATGACCGTCCCGAATACAGGCGTGTTGCGAAGCGGAACAATTGACACGTCGCATATGCTCAACAGCGCCGGCATGCGTTCCTTGGGCTGGCGCGGGATCAGGCGGACGTTGGTCAGGTTGCGCTCGTGCACCAGCCGTTCCACTGTGGCGCGCTCGGCGCCTGAGCCTGCAAAAAAGAACGCGATGTCCTGCCGGTGCTTCAGCAGTTCGGCCGCCTCCAGCACCTTAGGCAGTGCGTGCGCCATACCGTGGGTGCCCATGTAGCCGGCCACGAACTTGCCTTGCAACCCGAATTCCTGCTCCAGCGCCACATCGCGCGGACGCGGCTCGTAGCGATCCAGGTCAACCCCGTTAATGACCACATGGATCTTTTCCCGCGGTACCCCGCGCGACACCAGATCCTCGCGGAAGCTCTCGGTCACCGAGACTATCGCCTTGGCGCGGCGATACAGGAACAGCTCGATACGCTCCAGCATTCGAATGACCAGGCCCTTGCGCATGGCGCCCACCGCCATGATCGACGCCGGCCACAGGTCCCTGAGCTCAAAGACGAAAGGACGCCACTTCGCCACCGACAGCGCCCAGCCGCCGATGGCGCAGAAGAACTGCGGCGACGTCGCCACCATCACATCAGGACGACGCTCAAACAGGCCCGCCAGGAACCCCATCAGCATGAAACTCATGTAGTCCAACGTGCGCTTGAGGAAGCCCTCGTTGGCGGTGATATAGGTTTTCACCCGCACAACGCGGATGCCCTCCATCACCTCCACTAGCCGCCAGCGGTTGCTGTAGCCCTCGTACAACTTGCCCTCGGGAAAATTCGGCGCGCAGGTGATGACCGTGACTTCGTGCCCGGCCCTGACCCAGCGGATCGCGTGTTCCCACAAGCGCGTAGCGGGGGCATTGCCCTCGGGTGGAAAATTATCGGACAGAAAGAGAATTCGCATCAGTTGGGATCACCAGAAAAATTCAATGCGGCGCTCACCGCGCAGCACCGATGCCACCAGTACGTGGCACAGCTCCGCCGCTCCAAAACGAGGATGCCATTGGCCGAGCTCGCAGCGCACTCCAGCATCGGTTGCCCACCGCACCAGGCCCTTGATGTCGTGGAATGCCCCGCTCACTTCATCGCCGGCTTCGCTGGCCAGCGCAGGCGCGAACCGGAAGTACGCTGAGGCCTCGGCGTACCGGCCGATAAGACGATCGACCACCACCAGCCCGTCGTCCGTCAGACTGAGCTGCCTCTCGTGCGTCACCCGTCCCGGCAGACGCTGGAAACCGTCGTGCCGGGCGAGAAGCGTTACGTTGCCCTCTGCCACGTCGGCCACCACGCCGGAAACGCGAGCCCGCCGCGCGACCCGGAAGCTCGACCATACCTCCGACGAATCCGCGCCGTCCACCATCACCGCGTTGTGCATCGCCGTGCCACGCTCCTTCAGCCGCTGTGGACCGGGGGCGTAGGTCGACGTGCCGCCATTGACCAGCACGCGGCGGCCGTCGACCGACAGCTCGAGACTCAGCGTGTCGGCATGGGCATGGCCTGGCAGGTAGTCCGGCCCCACCGGGCCGATATCCACAATCGCCACTGCCCGACTTGTCTGCAGCCTGGCGTATCCCGAAGGCTCCAGCCGGGTCACCTCACCCAGCTCGCGAGGCTTCCACGGCACGCCCAGAGTCTCGGCGTACCTCGCCAGATCATCCAGATTGGCCGCGATGCCGATGGCGGCGTCATTGAACAACCCAATGTCTCCATCCGGATGTGTCATCACCTGCAGCCAGTCCAGCATGCGCTCCGCCGCTTCGTGCCAAGCGGTTGGGTCCGGTGGCGGCAGCACACCCGGATACACCCGGTCGAGCTGGATCAAATCGAGCAGGTCTTCCAGGACAATGGCGTGGTACATGGGACTGCGCTCGAAATGCCCGCCGTCGGAAAGTACCTGCTCGGCGAGTTCGCGGCGCAACAGGTGCAGTCCCTGCGTCCGCCAGCGATCGGCTTCCGGGCCTTCGAAAAAAGTCCCAGCAAACACCAGCGCCTTGAGATTGGCCCACAGGTGGTTGCCAAGCAGGTGATGCTCCAACCGCCGCCGCAGGAACCGCGTCTGGATGGCCATACTTTGCACCATGCCATCCACGACAGGGTTGCCCATCCCGATCCATTTGATCCAGTTCACCAACCGAAGCGAACTGGGATACGGCTCCCAGCCATTTCCCTTGCCGGGCGGATTCTCCCCCAGCCACCGCCGGATCAAGTCCCGGTGCCATTGGCTGCGACTGTCGGCACCCTCGGCCACCAGGTCATCAAAGTAATGCAGGTTGTACAGCCAGAGCTTGGGCCAGTCGGCGCGGTTCCAGTCGGCCGCCGACGACAAGGTTTTCACTTCGCCGATGAAACAGAACCTGTTTGCTCCATGCTGACGCGCCGCACGACGACACGGCACCCATGCCATCGCCTGTCCGCGAAGCGCGGGCGTGGCACGGCCATCCGGCCTTGGACGATAGAGCCTGAACCAGATGCGTGCATAGAACTGCACCGGCCTGAGCCAGCGCAACGTATGCCAATAGCGCCCCAGTGACACCCGAATGCTCAAGCAAGTACCAGCAGCCGCTCCAGCGTCGCGACGATCCGCTCGGCCGTCTTGCCATCCCAGAGCTCGGGGATACCGCCCTTCTTCCACTCGCCGGCAAACAAGCGGTCGAGGGCAGGCTTGAGCCTGGCTGGATCCGTGCCAATCAGCTCGTTGGTGCCCTGGGTGACGGTCTCCGGCCGCTCGGTGTTGTCGCGCAACGTCAGGCACGGCACGCCCATCACCGTCGTTTCCTCGGTGATGCCGCCCGAATCGGTGATCACCGCCCTGGCATGCTTCACCAGCCAGTTGAACTCCAGATACGGCTGAGGATCGACCAGGCGGATGTTGGCCGGGAAATCCAGCAGCGCCTGCAGCGTCCTGGCCGTGCGCGGATGCACCGGAAAGATGACCGGCAGTCCTCGCGCACCCTCCCCGATCGCCGTCAACAAACGCGCAAAGCCATCGCTGGCATCCACGTTGGCCGGTCGATGCAGCGTGGTGACGAAGTACCCACCAGGCGCCAAGCCAAGCTCGCTCACGAAGGCCGGTGCGCGCAAACGGGCCGTGTTCGCCAGCAACGTGTCGATCATCGTGTTGCCGACGAAGAAGATCCGATCATCAGGAATACCTGCCGAACGCAGGTTCGCGTTCGCCACCTCGCTGGTCGTGAAAAACCAGTTCGTGATGGCATCGGTGACCATGCGGTTGATCTCTTCGGGCATGCTCCAGTCACCGGAGCGGATGCCCGCCTCCACGTGCGCCACGGGCACGCCCAGCTTTTGCGCGGTGATCGCACAGGCCATGGTGGACGTCACATCGCCAACCACCAGGCACAGGGCGCTGCGCTGATCAAGCAACAGCGCTTCGTAACCAGTCATGATGCCTGCGGTCTGCTCGGCCTGGGTTCCGGAACCCACTTCCAGATTCACCTGCGGCTCCGGAATGCCGAGCTGTTCGAAGAAGTCACCGGACATACTCGAGTCGTAGTGTTGCCCGGTGTGCACCAGGCGATAGCGCAGGGCACCACCACCCGTCTTGCGCTCTTCCAGCACCTTGATGATTGGCGCGATCTTCATGAAGTTCGGGCGGGCGCCCGCGATGATGTCGATCAGAACGTCCGCCACGCTCAGGCCCCCAGCCGCTGTTGCACTTCAATACTCACGCGGCTCACCTCCAGCACCTCGTCCAGCGGAATCGGACAAGCGCTGCCATTCTTCACCGCGTCCACGAACGCCCTGGCGCACGCTACCTGCCCCTTGTCCTGCCGCCACAGGTTGAGCTTCGAGAAGCCCTTCCAGCCCCAGCCACGCAGCTTGCGAAAGTTGTCCAGCTGCAACACGCGCCCGGCACAGAACACCTCCAGGCGCTCCTTTGGAAACCCCTTATCGCCATTGGCGAGATAATGGATCGTGCCGACGGAACCGTCGGCGAACTGCAACGTGATCGTTGCCTTGTCATCGGTGATCTGCAGCGCCGGATGGCGGCCCAGTGCCACCGCATGGTGAGACACGATCGCCGCGCCAGCGAGATGCCTCAACAGATCGATGAAGTGGCAGCCCTCACCGACAATGCGACCACCGCCCACCGACTTGTCCTGCGTCCAGTGATCAGCGGGAATCGCGCCCGCGTTCACCGTCATCACGAAGCTCCTGGGCTCAGCGACAGTGGCCAGCAGTTGCTTGACTTTCATCACGTGTGGAGAGAAGCGGCGATTGAAGCCCAGCATGAGCATCGGCCTGGGACCATCGCCTTCGAACGTCTGCTCTATTTCCGCGAGCTCGTCCAGCGTCAGGCAAAGCGGCTTTTCACAGAAGACATGCTTGCCAGCCTGCAGCGCGGCCAGCACCTGGCGTCCATGGGCGTCATGGCGAGTCGCCACCACCACCGTGTCCACGGCTGAATCGGCCACCACCGCAGCATCATCGGTCGAGGCCTGAGCAAAGCCGTGCTTCTTGCCGTAGTGCACCGCACTGACGCCCCCGCCGCTAACGACGGTATGCAGTGAGGCACCAGCGGCCTTGAAAGCCGGGATCAGCACACGGCCGGCATAGTTGCCCGCACCGAGGAACGCAACGCTCGCCTTGCTGGCCATCGGGACACTTTCCAACACCCTGACCGTGCGGCGCTCCAGCGCGCCCGGGGGTTGCGCCGCCGCACCGGGGTACTGCAGCAGAATACCCAGCGAAGGCTCGCCACTGGAAAGGAGCTCGTAGGCCTTGAGAGCCTGCGCCAACGCAAACCGATGCGAGATCAGCGGTTCGACATCCAGTTGCCCGGCAGCCATGAGGTCGAGCACAGCCTCGAAATTGCGCTGTTCGGTCCAGCGCACGAATCCGACAGGATAGTCGTGGCCACCCTCCTCGTAATCAGGGTCGTAGCGCCCAGGACCATAGCTGCAGCTGACTTGAAAACTCAGCTCCTTCTCAAAGAAATCGGCACGCGACAGCTCCAAACCCACCACTCCGACCAGCACGATGCGCCCGCGCTTGCGGCACATTTGCGCGGCCTGTGAAACCGGTTCGTTGCTCTTGGTCGAGGCGGTAATGATGACCGCGTCCACCCCGCGCCCGCGAGAAAACGCCTGCGCCACGGCCAGCACGTCCCCGCCGGCGCCGGGATTGACGACATCAGCGCCGAAGCGCCGCGCCATTTCCAGCCGCGTCGGGTCAAAGTCAATGCCCAACACCCGACAGCCCTGGGCGCGCAGCATCTGCACCGCCAGCAGGCCGACCAGGCCCAGACCGGTCACCACCACGCACTCGCCCAAGGTGGGGTTAACGAGGCGGACACCCTGCAGACTGATGGCAGCGAGTACCGTGAACGAGGCCTGCTCATCGGACACTCCCTCCGGAATGCGAGCGCACAAATTCTTCGGCACGCACACCACTTCGGCGTGCTTGCCGTTGCTGACCACCCGGTCCCCGACGGCGAAGCCTTCAACTCCGCCGCCCACTTCGGCAACGACGCCGACGTTGCAGTAACCAAGCGCCAGTGGCTGGTCGAGCTTGCTCTGGACGGCTTCGAACGTGGTCGCCAGCCCGTCGGTGCGCACCTTGTCCAGCACCATGCGCACTTTGTCGGGCTGTTGGCGGGCCTTGTCGAACAACCCTGCCTTGCCGAACTCCACAAGCATTCGCTCGGTTCCGGCAGAGATCAGCGAACGACGAGTTTGGATCAGCAATTGCCCTGCGGAAGGGCGAGGGCTTGGTGCATCCAGCAAATCTGTGGTGCCGGATTTAAGATTCTGGACAATTTGCTTCACAGTTCTATTTCTTCGCCTCGATCAACATAAATAGGCCAGCATTTGAAAGAAAACGGCGGATGAGCCAACGAGGCCAAAGCCTTTGCGCCACGGTGAGAAGCGGTCCACGGTGTCGCTGTCCTGCACCGGATTCCAAAAGATCCCCGTGGGTCAGCACGGTACGAATGTGGACTTCACTGAAGCGCCCAACAAGCTTCCTGGCCTCAGCTACGGAGTAGGCCTTTGTGCCGGGACTCTCCATATATCGCGCAAAGATCTCACGCAAGGATAACCAAGGCTTCAGCCCAAGCAAGGCATAGCGCACCCAGAGCATAAATCCGATGAGACTCCACTTGTGGTAAATCATGATTTTCGCTTTACCCCCAAGCTTCAACACGCGCCACACCTCGTCAATAGCCGTAGGTGTATCAGGGCTATGGTGCAGCACGCCCCAGGAATAGACCAGGTCGAAGGATGCGTCAGAAAAGTCCAGACACTCCGCATCGCCCACAGCCAAATTCGACGACAACCCGAACGCGGCCAGCCGTCGCCGCGTATGAGCTATCGCGCGCTCCGTGAGGTCAATGCCCCAAACCTCTTCGGCGGCCTCAGCAAAACGGAGATGATCGGCACCAAGCCCAACGCCAATTTCCAGAACTCGCAGCCCGCCTGCGTTCCTGAATCCAGCGAAACCAGGGATGTAAGGTTCCAACGAATAACGTATGTCGGCCTGAGCTCGATAGTGATCAATCTCGTGTCCCGATAGATACAGTTCTTCTCCGCAGGAAGCACGCTCCCAAAACTCATAAACGTGATTCTTTTCTTGACTCATTGAGTATCTATTCTCGTGACTGTTTTGACGGCACAGCGGCTCGGTCTAGGAAAACGCGACACCAGATTTCGATGCATAGAAGCGACAGCAGCGTATAACTTGCATCGACGTTACCGGAATCGTTATCAGAAATCATCCGTTGTACTGCATGCGGCTCGAACAGCCCTCGGCGCCTCAGGCTCTCGGCCGACAACAGCTCATCCAGAAGTTCGCGCAACTCATACCGCATCCAGCTTCTAAGCGGTGCACCAAATCCTGTTTTTGGTCGATAGATCACATCGCGGGGCAGAAAGGGCTCCATTGCCTTCTTCAGCACCCACTTGCCTTCTCTTCCCCGCTGCTTATACCGAGCGGGAATACTTGCCGCGAACTCCATCAGTTCGATATCCAGAAAGGGCACACGGACCTCGACGCCCGCAGCCATAGACATCTTATCGGTGTAAGTGCGATTATGATCGGTCAAGAAAAAGCGCTGTTCGAGCGCGAGCATGCGCTCCAGACGGCTCGTGCCTTCGGGCAACTCCTGAAGAAAATCCAGCATCGGTTTTTCTGCTACGGAATCAACAATCGCGGCGCGAAATTCCGCCGTGTAAATCTGCTCAAGATCCTGGCGCCGAGCCCAGCGAAAGTAATTCACCAACCGCGCGTCACCATCCAGCCCGGCACCGCTGAATAGTTTGGCCAGACGACGGTTTAGGCTGCTTCGCTGGTCCAATGCACGGCTGGTCCTCTCCAATAACTTTCTGACAGACCTAGGTGACCACGCCCACCATCTCTCCGCGATCAATGCCCGATGACGCCGATAGCCGGTGAAAATATCTTCTCCACCAGAACCCGAAAGCAGCACCTTGGCTCCTTGCCGTCTAGCCAACTGGCTGATGTAGAGCACGTTCAGCGCAGCTGGATCGGCCAGCGGCTCGTCCAGTTGTAAAACCATGCGTTCAAGGTCTTCTGCCATCGTGCCAGAATCAATACGCACCACATCAAGTGCAACATCAAGATGCCGTGCAACCTTGCGAGCATAGGGTAGATCGTCAGTTGTACCCGCCTCCTGCCTGCCAACTGTCTCTATGGTGAAACAGCGAATGTCTGGATTGATCTCTCGGGCAAAAGCCACTACCGCGCTGGAATCAAGTCCACCGGAAAGAAATGCGCCAACCGGGACATCTGCAATCATCTGCCGATGCACCGCCTTTCGAAGGTGCTGCTCGGTCCCGGCAATCGCCGCACCGCGGGATACAGCTCTGTGTTGGCGGAAAGCCGGGAGCCGATACCAAGTAGTCCGAGCCTTGATGCGCCCATCGCAAATTCGCAGGACTTCGCCCGGCCCTAGCTTGCGTACTTCTGCAACGGGCGTCAGTTCTCCCGGCGACCATTAGGAAGCTGAGATAGCGATCTAGTGCATCCGGGGATGGCGCACTCCAAGCTGGCGTTAAATGCAGAAGCGCCTTTATTTCGCTAGCGAAGGCTACCGCAGAGCCAGTAGAGCTGTAATAGAGCGGCTTGACGCCTAAAGCATCACGAGCAAGCCAAAGCTCCGCGCTGACTGAATCCCAGAGAGCAAAGGCGAAGATGCCATTCAATCGCCGGAGTAGCTTGCCTAGATCTTCGATTTTCCGGTTTTCAAGATAAAGCCTTAGAAGAACCTCCGTGTCGGAATGGCCCTCGAAAGTGTGGCCCGCTGCCTCGAGCTCCGCACGCAGCTCGCGGAAGTTGTAGATCTCGCCGTTGAGCACCAGCACCACGGAGCCATCGGCGCTCTCCATCGGCTGGTGGCCGCGCGATGACGGGTCAAGAATGGAAAGGCGACGGTGGCCGAGACCGATTCGAGAATCCGCATCTTGGAAAATCCCGGCGTCATCGGGACCACGATGAGCGATTGCATCACAGGCCGCTGTGAGTTGCCGGGGATCAAGCGGACCACTAAACCCAACGATTCCACACATCAGTACACCGCCCATTCACGCAAAACTTTTTTCCCAGGTCAGGCCAAGATCGCGCAATACAATCAGTCAAAATTCCGCACCCTCGGATCAGGCTTCCCGACACCATAAATTCGCTTGCTGGGACGACACCCAGTTAATTCTATCTCGCGATGCTTGAACTGCCTCAGCCGCATAACATCAGAACGCAGTCTTGCCCAGACATAGCCAGGCCACCCCGCTCGCCAGGCACCTTGTAAAATCCAATGGTAGAAAAACAAAAAAGCGTAACGAAAGGGAAGTCGTTGAAAGTTGAATTTCAGCCACATTCGTCGCTCGAAACTGCTTCCAAAAAGCCGCGGATTGCCTGACAAGGGATGCCCATCGGCACGAGCAATCGCTTCGGCCGTTGAATACCGATTCTGCTTGTCGAGCCAATGCTCAAGATCTGGACTGTCATGATGTTCAATTTCCCCATCTACGTGCGAAACTTGGCCTTTGACGATAGGGTGCTCATTCACCAGGACGTCGGAGAACCGGCAGTATCCCGTTTTCCAGACTCGAACTATTTCCTGACGGATCGGAAGGGGTTGGCTCATAAACCACAAACGTCTCTGCATAGAGAAGCCGTCTGCTTCATCCATAGCGATGCCTTCGCTAACTGTAATTTAAGCTCATTTGTCAGGCGCTCATCTGGATCGAGCTTCATGGTCCATGGAGCCGAAATCGGCATATTCTCCAGGGCAAAATTCCACTGATCGCCAAACCCCTGAAACCGTCTCTGCACGACATGGGCTCCGTGCCGAAGCGCGATATCCACCGTGTCGTCTCTGCTGAAACTATCGACAACGAAGATTTCTTGCGCCCATCCTTCAAGATTTTTTAGAACCGCCTCCATGTTGTGGCTTTCATTGAGGGTAATCATGACCACCGCGACCGGCGCTGGCACGGTCAGGGGCTCTGACGTCAAGGGACTCAGCGGCTCAAGCATTCTCCGGGACCTTTGCAGTATTGGCGGCCAAGTAGTCAGCCAGTTTGTCCTGTGGAATCGCCACCGTATTGGTCGTGGCTAACTGGATGCTAGGCTTATCCGAGCCATCGAAGTCCTGTCCACTCCACATTCAATAATTTTGATCGCGCAAGAGTTATGAAACCACACTTTTGGAATGAGCCGAGACCTCGCAATAGATAACCGGCCGGACGCGCCCCAGCACTTGGCGTGCACCCTGGAGCACGTCGCACTCCGCCCCCTCCACATCAATTTTAACCCGCCTAATTCACGGATTCAGCACAGAAACTGAAACGGCGAAAGGTTATCTCCTGTAGAATCAACGTGTTCCGACAAGAACATGATTCCAGGAGGCCATTCGTCGTGGGTGAAACCGTATCCTTGTTTGCACCGTCGTTCAATGGCTCCGTTCAGGTCGAGGCTCGCCCCGATCGGACCAGCAGCGATGCAGGGGCCCTTGCGGCCCGCGAAGTCCTCGAACGCAG
>Ga0105054_10011787_pt1 | contig 10824 bp, 9 predicted proteins | sample BON02_FD_78091 | JGI IMG/M metagenome (GOLD analysis project Ga0105054, IMG submission 78091) | Freshwater microbial communities from Lake Bonney liftoff mats and glacier meltwater in Antarctica - BON-02 (megahit assembly) | ecosystem: Environmental > Aquatic > Freshwater > Ice > Glacier... | reverse complement strand
TTATATAATATATATATTATCGGTCATCGGGTTAACCCGAGGTGCTAATAAGTTCAGTTATACATTCAATCTTATAATCGATGCTTCAACTTCAACTTAACCTGCTCAATCTGTTAAAAATAAAATAAAAATTGTATTGTATGTGTGATAAATGTGTGTACCTATTATATAATATTAGGTATGGGTATGGTGTTTGAGGATGAATGTGAATGAATCTAGCAGAATCTACAATCTACGCATTTATTAGCGTATAATCCACTGGAGAACAGAGAGCCAGAGAGGAAGACACTAACCAAAAGACATATCGTCGTGGATAGTAGACGAGTAGTGCCCTATCGCGAATACTTTGTTCGGGGAGGAGGCCGGGGAGGAGGCGCAGACACCGCACCCACACCCACAATATTACATCAGAGACAGTCTGATACTTGCAAATAAAGAACTTGGAGACCCAGAACGCCGGAGCTGGAGCTGGAGACAAGGATGGAGTGGACCCGGTATGGGCATGGGCGCATGGTCGCGGCAAACTACAGAGAGCGACACGACACACCACATTCTGATGATAGCTGCAGCCACGAGCTATAGCGGCCAGCATCGAGCATCCGCCCACTCACCACCTGAGGAGGCACAGAGACTGTCCAGGCAGGAACAGAGAGGCTAGAGCTTGCGCAGCACCGATCGACCACCCGGAGCTCGCTCGCATGCACTGCACCTGCCGCATGCGCAACAAATAGCACGCCCGCCGCGCCATCTACCCGACGACGGTGCTGACCACGGCGCCGGGCGCCCGGTCGATTTTGGAGAGGAAGCGTACCATCGCCACCGCCGCGACGAAAAAGCAGATTTCGCCGCCCACAACCCACACGGCGGCGTTGGCCGCGAGGTACAGGAAGCGAAGCCCTGCCCACTGGGTCAGCTCGGAGCGGCGCATCACGTCCCCCACCGTGGAGGCGATAGGGACCGCGGTACTACTAGGACCGTCTTCCGGCTCGATACCGCCACCGCCTGTGACGGGGCCGGCCGCGGCGGCCCGCGCTTCGGCCTCTCGGCCGTCCATCGCGGCGACTGGGAACATAAATCCCGCGTGGGTCATCAGCCTGGCGGATTGTAGGAACTGGTAGGCGGAGCAGAGGAGGAGCGTGGCGACGGAGCCAAACTGAAGAAATATCCGCACAAGCGCGAGCTGTGCAGGGCTTGGGGCGCAAGCTGCACCGGGGACGAGCCCCCCTGCGGCGGTCAGGGCTAGGGCGGCGGGCGACTGACTGCTCTGCCAGAGGAAGCCGACGGTGAGAGTGAAGAGCGAGATTTGCGTCGAGGCGAGGAAAGTGTTGGCGGTGATGGCGTTCCGCAGAGTCTGCACCGCATATAAGTAGCCCTCTGTATTTAGGACGTGCACGGCCCAGCGTGCGCGCGTCAGCGCCTGCTGTGTGCGCCACGTCGGCACGCCCTTCTCCTCGCGCCGGGCGAGGCGCACGTGGTACGCGGCGTGCAGCGAGGCGCCAGCGCAGGCCGCAAAGGCACGCACCGCCGGCCGCGAGCAGAAGACCGCCGCCGCCGCGGCGGGAGCCGCGAAGCCGGCGCCAGTCGGCACTAGCGCCGCGCTGGCTGTGAGCATCGCGGCGGCCGTCGGTGGCGTCGCCGCGAATAGGAGCACCGCCACGATCAACGACCTCATAATAACGAAGCACTTGCGCGTCGCGTTTCTATTCACACCTACTACATATCCCTTATTCACACCAACCAGGGACAACCCTAGTAGATTGCTCAAGAATCAAGAATGAGGGCATATGTGCAACGGCGGTGCAGTGTGCCGCGGACTGGCTGGAACGGTGGGAGTGCACGGCCCAGGGCGTCCGCTCCCGAACCCAAGAATTGGGTTTTAACCGCGGTCGAATTTCATTCGCAGGTTGTTAACCTTAACCCTATTATATATATATAGCTATATTATATAAGTTATTAACCCGATCGATACAGATAATCTAGAGATACAGAACAGAGTGCTATATTTAATATATGTAATAAATAAAAACTAATACGAGTACGAGTAGGGGCGTCTACGCGCTTAGTTTAGCCTCCTACGCCCCCTTAGTTTAGCATGTCTATATTTGCTGAACAGCGTAGAATTAATTCTCGTTCGGTGGCTAATATAATAATAATTAGCCAGCAGCCGGAGCCCGGAGACCCGAGGAGACGGCGGTATAGATAGACGGTATATAGACCCGTTCTGATAATATATATTTAATATGATTCTGGGAATGATTCATTATTTAATGTGTTCGCGGGGCGATATATTTATTGCTATTGAATACGCCGCTATTGCCGTTGCCGTGTGCTTTCGCTTTATATTTTTATTTTTAAGTCTCCAGAACACACACTATGTAATATGTATAATAAATATAAATATATAAATATATATGTATATGTACATGTAAGTACACTTATACTGCTTATTTCACTGACTTTTACTTATTCATTATTATTCGGGTTAGCCCCCAAGTAAAAGTTACTTTTATTTTTATGCATATGCATATATGCATACTGCATACTCATACTCATGAACATGAACATTAAAAAATTGAACACCGCTACTACCTCGAGCCTGTACCGACCGCCTCTCCAAGACCAAGACCAAGACGGACAAGCTGACGCAACGGCTTGCCGAGTTCTCCTACATGCACGCATACCACTCGTTCCAGTCGGAGCTCTGCTCTCTGCGCTGGCTGCCTCGAGCGCAATTATTGGGGCATCGCGCAGAGCTTGAGCTCCTACGCTCGCTCCCTGTTCCGTATCATAGGCACCGCTAGCTCGGCCGGTTCCCTTGGGCGTCGGCTGGGCAGCAGGTCGGCTCTCCGCCGGCCGCCGGCCTGCTCTGCGCCTGCGCTGAGCGCTGCTGTGTGCGCCTGCGCCCTGCTGCTACCTGCTGTGCTTTCTTGTGTTGTTTATTAGACCAAAAAGTTGATCATTTCCATCTCCATCTCCGTCTCCGCATACATATATATTTTATTTTCAAAAGCAAGTCGCTCGGGGACACACACCACGATCTGCACAACACGACGACCAGACTACACAGCAACGACGGCGCCTCCATGCCACCGGCCGGCTGTTCGCGCCACTGTGGCGTCTGTACAGTAGTCATCCTTTTTATGTCCGACCGAATACACATATATCTAATTGCCCCCCCCCCCCCGCTGCTTCTGCAGACAGACACCACTACTCCAGCTCCATCTTCGACCCCTCCCCCACGTAGTTCCTAGTGCACTACGTCCACTCTCATGAGTCACAACCGCCGTGCCGTGTTCACTTGGCTCCTTCTCTGCTAGACGTTCGGCCACGCACACCCCACAGCTCCCCGCACGCGCTTCCGTCACAGGACCTCCCCCCCCACCCCTCCCCGCCTCCCCCCCCCCCCCCCCCCACCCCCCCCCCGCCCCCCGCCCGGCCTCCCTCACAGGGCCTCCCCCCCCACCCTTCCCGGCCTCCCCCCCCCCACCCCAAATGTCTTCTCTTTCGCTCCTTGCCACACGCCCTACGGCCAGCTACTCTCTCGCTACTCTACCTCTACCCCCCTCAGCTCGCCCTACGCACGGGCGCTTATATATATATATATATGTATATATATATATATACACATACATATATATACACACACATATACATATATGTATATATACACATATACATATATATATACACATACATACAAATACATTTATATATATTTATACATGTATATAATATATATATATATATACATATATGTGTGTATACATACATAGATGCATATATATATATATAGATAGATAGATAGACGGCTATAAAGATAGATAGATAGATAGATAGATATGGTCGGCCACCCCCCCTCTCCCTTCCTCACCCCATCTTGTTTTGGATCTGTCGGTGGACGTGGCAGAGGAACTCGACGTAGGTCATGCTGGCCTGTGAACAGAAGAGGGTGTGAAGAGGTGAGCGCGTGGGCAGGAGGGCGAGAGTAAGAGGAGCTCTCGTGAACAGCTCATGTGAACAGAAAGGTGTGAAGAGGTGAGGGCGTAGGCAAGAGAGCAAGAGTAAGGAGGAGCTCCAAGCCTATTCGAGCAGGTGCGCGGGTGTTCTGTTATTCTTGTAAGAAGAGATACAGGTCACAGACACAAACACACAACAAGAACACGACACGACACGACAAAAACAACACCACGACAAACGACCACACGAAGAGATATTCTTGTGAGCATAAGTGGGTGTGCAGAGAGCAGACGCAGGAGTGCATAGGGACCCGCTGCTTGTTTTGCGCATCTGTCGACCTGCTCACCGAATCCAGGTTGAGCAGTTCTTCTCAATAGAAGAGTGTGAAATGAAGTGTGGGTGAAGAGGAGGTGGAAAAGGATCCACTGGAGGCTCTCATATGTATACATAGTATATGTATATATATGTTCGCATATGCAAGATTCAAAAGTGCATCAGCGGGCGGTCCTCGGTGAGCGCTACTATATCGATCGATCTATATCTATCTACATTGATATCTATCTATCTACCTATATCTATATCTATCTATATCTACATCTATCCATATCTCTCCCTCTCTCTACATATCTATAATAGAGAGATAGATGGTCGCACGCATGTGGGCCTCGATGAGCGCCGCGAGAAAGCGCGGCTCGGCCGGGTCCTTGATATGTATATCCATCTCTATCTACAGATGTATCTATATCTATACCTATATCTCTCCCTCTCTCTTCCTCTCTAACTATATATATACATATGCAGGAAGAGTATAGATTTCTATTCTATCTATCTATAGATGTATCTATATCTATACCTTTCCCTTTGTATCTCTCTCTCTCTCTATATATATACACATATGAAGGAAGAGATATAGATATGTATCTATCTATCTATATGTATCTATACCTATACCTATGTATCTCTCTCTCCCTCTCTGTCTCTCTCTCTATATATATACATAGGAAGGAAGAGATACAGATATATCTATAGATGTATCTATACCTATATCTATGTATCCCCCCCCCTCTCTTCATATATATAAACATACAAAAGAAGAGATATCTATGTAGGCACCCGGGCGCGGTCCTCGGTGAGCGCGGCCAGGAATCGCGGCTCGGCCGGGTCCTTGATATGTATATAGATATCTATAGATGTATCTATACCTATATCTATGTATCTCACTCTCTCCCTCTCCCTCTCTATCTCTCTATATATACATATAAAGGAAGAGATACATATATCTATCTCTATCTATATCTATACCTATATATATGTATCTCTCTCCCTCTCCCTCTCCTCATACATATATATATATACAAACGAAGAGATATATATGTAGGCACCTGTGCGCGGTCCTCGGTGAGCGCTGCGAGAAAGCGCGGCTCGGCCGGGTCCTTGATATATGTATATCTATCTCTATCTGTAGATGTATCTACCTATATCAATCCCTATCTCTCTCTCTCTCTATGTATATATACATATGAAGGAAGGGATATAGAGATCTATATCTATCTCTATCTCTATCTATACTTATGCCTATATCTATCTCTCCCTCCCTCTATATATATACTTATAATGGAAGAGATACATATGTATAGGATAAATAGGCACCTGGGCGCGGTCCTCGGTGAGCGCTGCGAGAAAGCGCTCACCGAAAGCGCGGCTCGGCCGGGTCCTTGATATATGTATATCTATCTCTATCTGTAGATGTATCTACCTATATCAATCCCTATCTCTCTCTCCCTCTCTCTATGTATATATACATATGAAGGAAGGGATATAGAGATCTATCTCTATCTCTATCTCTATCTATACTTATACCTATATCTATTTCTCCCTCCCTCTATATATATACATATAGAGGAAGAGATACATATGTATAGGATACATGGGCACCTGGGCGCGGTCCTCGGTGAGTGCCGCGAGGAAGCGTGGCTCGGCCGGGTCCTTGATATGTTTATCTATCTTCATCTATAGATGTAGCTATACCTATGTCTATATATCTTTCTCTCTCCCTCTCTTTATATATATATATACATATGAAGGAAGCGATATAGATATAGATATCTATCTCTATCTATACCTATATCTATACCCCCCCCCCTCTTCATATATATATACAAAAGAAGAGATATATATGTAGACACCTGGGCGCGGTCCTCGGTGAGCGCCGCGAGGAAGCGCGGCTCGGCCGGGTCCTTGCTGCCCACCACACGCACCACCTGGTGCAGCTCCGGCCGCTGGAAGCGCACGCTCTCGATGTGCTTGAGCAGCGCCGCACAGCCTGGGCAGGAGAGTCAGAGGGTTCACCCGAATATATATATATATACACACACACATAGAGACAGACCAATACAGATGATAGATCGTTGGGTTAACCCTGGTGCAGCTCCGGCCGCTGGAACCGCACGCTCTCGATGTGCTTGAGCAGCGCCGCACAGCCTGGGCAGGAGAGGGTCGGAAACAAGCCGGTGAGGTGCCCTGTGCGCCGAACTGATTCGACTCTCGACTCAAAAACGACGAAACTCGTTGTCGAGACTCGCTCATGTACATGAGCAAACCGAACGCTTCCTATACTCAAAAAGACGAGACTCGTCGTCGAAACTCGCCCATGTACATGGGCAAAGCGAACTTACCTATAGGACCTATAGGGCTTACTTGGTAGCTGCAGGGCACTTTTAGCCCAAATGAGGTGTGGTCAGAAAGGAGACGGGGTGAGAGTTAGCCTTTACAAGATGTTCGTTCATTTCAAAGCTATCGTGTACGAATCAATCATCCTTTGATTCTTCCTTCCCACATGCATTGCCCACCCTAATGCAATACTGTTGCACACATATTGGACAGTATACGACTCCCCTTCCGACCTCCCGTTTGTATGCTATACACCATGCAGTATTGGTAGTAACAATATCGTGTAAATGCCACGGGTTAACCCGTGGAAGCGCACGCTCTCGATGTGCTTAAGCAGCGCCGCGCAGCCTGGGCAGGAGAGGGTCGGAAACAAGACGGTGAGAGGTGCCCCCCCCCGGGTTAACGTGGCGCAGTCTTCGTCCTCGAGGCTCTTACATATGTAAATGTATATCTATCTATCTATATGTATGTATCTAAAACTAGGTCTGTTTATATCTGTATCTATTTAGGATCGTACCCGGCGACCCGTTCGACCGGAGTCGCAGCCTGACGCAGTCCTATCGAGGCTCTTATCTATGCATGCATGCATGGCATGTATGTATGCATGTATATATGCAGGCATATGTGTATCTATACATGATCGTACCCGGCGACCCGTTGGGCCGGAGCCGCAGCCTGGCGCAGTCCTATCGAGGCTCTTATGTGTGTATGTATGCATGCATGCATATATGTATGCATGTATGTATGTATGCATGTATATGTTTATCTATTGATAATCGTACCTGGCGACCCGTTGGGCCGGAGCCGCAGCCTAGCGCAGTCCGATCGAGGCTCTTACAGATATAAATGTATATAAATCTATCGATATGTATGTTTCTATCTACCTATCTATCTATATCTATATCTGGATCTATACAGGCTCGTACCCGGCGTTCCGTTGGGCCGGAGCCGCAGCCTGGCGCAGTCCTCGCCCTCGATGTCGTGCAGCCCCAGGATGGTCTCGAGCAGCTCCGCTATCTATTCTATCTATATCGATCTAGATCTGTGTCTACATAGGACCGTACCTGGCGAACCGTTGGGCCTGAGGCGCAGCCTGGCGCAGTCCTCGCCCTCGATGCTGTGCAGCCCCAGGATGGTCTCGAGCAGCTCCGGATCGCACTGCTTGCCCACCCACAGCGTGAGGCTCACCTGGCGAATTTGGGAGCGATTCGCATCGGTTAAGTAAAAAGATCAACAGGTCACAACACACACCGACAGAGAACAACAACCCCGACACCGACACACACACGCACGCATCGGTTAGGTGAGGGTTAACTCTAACCTGCTGCCTCACCTCGGGTTAACTTAATCAGGGTTAAGGGTGAACCCGAGGCCCAACGAACACAAAAGAAATTCGAAACAAGGCCATACATAGACGTGCAGGTGCCATAGGCGATTGATGCTTCAAACAAGAGAACGAAAGTGTACCAGAGCGTCTCAAGCGGACAGACACGCAATCGATCAATCCCATTGCGAGCATAGGCCTTTACAAGAGATTCGTTCACTCCAACGCTTTCTTGCACTAGTCAATCATCCTTTTATTGCCCCCTCCATCTGCATTTCTCACATTATTTCAATACTATTGCACGACTCATGCGCAATATACGACCCGCCCACCCAACCCCCCTTGTGTATGCCATACACCATACAATATTGGCAATCAAATATTGTGTAAAGGCCAAGTGCGAGCGGGGTCATACCGGGGTTGGCCCGTCCCGTTATTTTTACCCTACCCTTGTCTGCTGTAGCGGTGCGCACTTGCCCACCCACAGCGTCAGGCTCACCTGGACAGACACGCAATCGATCAATCCCATTGCGAGTTGGCCTTTACAAGATGTTCATTTGCTTATTATTCGGAGATTGTGCACTAGTCAACACTATTTTTGGCGTTCAACACCTCCTTTATTGCGCCCGCCTCGTTGTATTTTGCAATCGATATAGCGCAATATTTGTTCCCTGCCCCCCGTGTTGCCATTCAACATGCGATATTGGTAATAGCAATATCGTGTAAAGGCCAAATTGCGAGCGGGGTCATACCGGGGTTGGCCCGTCCCGTTCTTTCTTACCCTACGCTTGTCTTCTCGGGTTAACCCGAGGGCAACGATTTCGTTGTTTACAGTGCCGTTGAGAAAGGCTCCCTGATCGCGGTTCTTAGGGTTAACCCTATACCATTCAATCTATCTCTGTCTCTATCTCATGTCTCACCGCGTCGTCCTGTAGAAAGATTCGATCTATCTCTATCTCTATATTAGAAACATTCGATCTCTCTCTATCTCTATATCATATGTCTAACCGCGTCGTCCATTACAAAGATTCTGTCCATCTTGATCTCTATCTATATTATATGGCTCACCGCATCGTCCAGTAGAAACATTCGATCTCTCTCTCTCTCTCTCTCTCTCTCTCTCTCTCTCATACGGCTCACTGCGTCGTCCAGTGGAACATTCGATCTCTCTTTATCTCTGTATTAGAAACATTCGATCTCTCTCTATCTATATATCTAAGTAATGTCTCACCGCGTCGTCCAGTAGAAACATTCTCTCTCTCTCTCTCTATCTCCATATTAGAAACATTCTCTCTCTCTCTCTCTCTATCAGATGTCTTACCGCGTCATCCATTAGAAAGACGAACCCCCTATCGCACATCTCGTCTGCCGGCTTCATGCACCACACCTGGCCCGAACTCGGGTGAACCCAGTTTACCCTACCCCCCCTGCCCCACCCACCCCATCTACCCCCACTGTATCTTCCTACGGGTTGACCCGGGATCTCTATCATATGTCTCACCGCATCGTCCAACAGTAAGATGTCGGTGAGGTCGAGCTTTTCGTGCGAGAGAGGCAGCGTTCTATCTATCTATCTCTATCTCTATAACATGGCTCATCACGTCGCCCAATAGAAAGATTCTATCCATCTCGATCTCCATATCATATGTCTCACTGCGTCGTCCGGTAGAAACAATCTATCTCTCTCTATCTCTATATGAGAAACATTCGATCTCTCTCTCTATCTTCGTCCATTAGAAACATTCTATCTATATATCTCTATCTCTGTATCTCTATAATATGTCACACCGCGTCGTCCATTACAACCATTCGATCTCTCACGATCTCCATCTCTATATCGTATGGCTCACAGCGTTGTTAATGAGAAACATTCCATCTCTCTCTATCTATATTAGAAACACACACACTCTCTCTCTCTCTCTACATATATATATGGCTCACAGCGTCGTCCATTAGAAACATCTCTCACTATCTCTATCTCTATCATATGGCCCACAGCGTCGTCCATTAGAAACATTCTATCTCTATCTCTCTATCTATATTAGAAACATTCCATCTCTCTCTCTCTCTCTCTCTCTCTCTCTCTATCATGTCTCACCGCGTTGTCCAGTAGAAAGATTCGATCTCTCACTATCTCTATATTAGAAACATTCGATCTTTCTCTCTCTATCTATATCATATGGCGGGGTTAACGCCGTCCATCAGAAACATTCTATCCATCTCTCTCTCTCTCTATATCATATGTCTCACCGCGTTGTCCAGTAGAAAGATTCGATCTCTCACTATCTCTATCTCTATCTCTATTATGTCTCACCGCGTCGTCCAGTAGAACGATTATCTCTCTCTATACTATATTAAAAACATTCGATCTATCTCTATATCATATGTCTAACCGCGTCGTCCATTAGAAATATTCTATCCATCTTTATCTCTATCTATGTCATATGGCACACCGCGTCGTCTATTATAAACATTCGATCTCTCTATATCTCTCTATATTAGACACATTATATCTCTCTCTATATCTCTACAATATGTCTCTCTATACCTATATATATATTATGTCTTACCGCTTCGTCCAGTAGGAAGATGTCGGTGAGGTCGAGCTTCTCGTGCGAGAGCGGCAGCGTGGCGTTGAGCTGCGGAGGAGGCGGCGTGCCGTCGGGACTGAATAAGAACGCAAACGAGGTCAGAAGAAGTACTCATATATATATACACACATATATACACACATATATATATATATATATACATATATATATACGCGCTGCGGCGGAGGCAGCGTGCCGTCGGGACTGGACACGAAAGAAAACGAGGTCAGAAGAATACTCATACACACATATATATATATATATATATATATATATATATAT
>Ga0105054_10011781_pt1 | contig 10825 bp, 7 predicted proteins | sample BON02_FD_78091 | JGI IMG/M metagenome (GOLD analysis project Ga0105054, IMG submission 78091) | Freshwater microbial communities from Lake Bonney liftoff mats and glacier meltwater in Antarctica - BON-02 (megahit assembly) | ecosystem: Environmental > Aquatic > Freshwater > Ice > Glacier... | reverse complement strand
TCTCATATCTCTCTATGTGGGTCAAATTTTTATATATATATATATATATATAAATATATATATATATATATATGTATATATATATATATATATATATATATATATCGGGTTAACCCGAGATCCGTTATCAGGAGAGGTACTTTAAAGCTTGGGGATCGATGCATCTTCTGGTCTTCTCACTACCCAGCGCTGTTGCGCCGGATGGTTCGGCTCTGGGCTTAGCGTGCGTAGTGTGTGTGATGATGACATGCGGAACTAGAAACGAAACTCAGCCCAAGCGCATCGCGCCCGGGCTTCCTGCCTCCCTGACTCCAACCCCTACGGCCGTGACGGTCTAGCACACAGTCGCTCTCTCTCCACCGCGCTTTGCGCTTTGCGTATTGCCTAAGTCGGTGTCGCTTCTTTTATTAAAACCAGTTTATATAAAAACGGGCCGCGGCTTACCTGCAAACGGCGCACACTCCGGAGAAGGCGCATATCTTGACAAACTTCTCCCACATGAGGCTGTGGATGCCGCCATTCTCATGGGGCGGCACAACCGCGTTCATGTTGCCCGCCTGCGGTATCACGGGGAGGGGAGGGGAGCGGGGGGCTTGAGGGCGTGGGCAGTAGTAGGAGTCTAGGATTCCAGTTGTAGGGCTACCCTCACCAGGGTAGACGCCTCGGGTTAACCAATATTGTTTTGGCCTGGGGTGCTTTGCCCACCTCCAGCAACGCGGACCGCAGCCTGGCGACCACGTCGGAAAGTGGGCCTGGCGCAGGGGACAGCTCCCCAAACGTGATCGTCGGCGGCTCCCTCCGCAGTAGGATGGTCCCGGGCGACTGGATCTCGGCGAGGATGAGGCAGAGGCCGCCGAGCACCGCGTCCGCTGAGCCGAGGCCGCGGGCAAGGATCGTCGGCGCGTCCATTCCGTTGAGCAGCGGCAGGACCGCCGTGGGCCGCGCACCGGCCGGGCGGAGCAGCGCCTTGATGACGGGCAGCACCGCCTCCAGGTGATAGCCCTTGACGCAAACGAGCACCACATCAAAGCCGTCCGGGGCCGCTGCGCCAGCGAGCAGCTCGTCGGTGGTCACCAGCCGCGGGCTGGCAATGGTGAAGTCGCGGCTCGGCTCGATGACGCGCAGGCCGGTGCTGCGCAGCGCGCGCTCGTGCGCGCCGGGCCGCACCACAAACGTCACCTCCACCTTGTCGGCGCCAAGCAGCGCCAGCCGCGCACCAAACCAGCCGCCGACGCCGCCCGCTCCAACGACTGCGATGCGTAGAGGCATTCGTTTGCTGTGGTTTGTCGCTCTTCTCCTCGGCCGCTATTGGAAATATAGAACTGTTCACAGCGGAGCCTTCACAGCGTGGCGAGTTTGCGATTTTTCCGCCCCGCCCTTTTCAGGCCTGCTGTCGGAGCACCCACCCAGGCATGCGATGAACTCGACACTCGCAGCGCAAGCGCTGCCGATGCACATTGGCGTGTTCCACGTGGTCGAGGTCCAGGGACCCGCCGGCCTGGCGCTGCTTCGCGAGCTCTACCAGACTCTGGGACTGACGCTCCGGCTATTCTACCGGAAAGGAGCCACCGATGCCTGGCTCGATGTGGTCCTGGTCTGCGAAGGTGAAGCCGACAGCGTGGACGGCTTCCTCTCTGCTCTGCGAGCTCATAGCGTGCCCTCCGAGACGGAGACTGCAATGATGCGAGGGGTCTCGACGCTTCTTCGGCAGTGGACGTACAACCTCCCTGGGACCGGGCTGGATGACGCTGCGACGGAAGCGTCCGCCTCGGAAGGGCCTTCGGAGCTGCGGCATCTGGGCCCGGTCGGGCTCAAGGGCGCCGCGTACGAGGACATGAAGGTGCTTGCCAGCAAGCATCTGATAAAACTTGCCTTGGGCTGCGACTGGCAGGAGGTCTTGATGGTGGCCGAGTTGAGCACAGCGATCGCCAATCGCGGCGCCGCGCCGGCGTCCGACGGGTCGGGACCGTCGAAACGCGCTCGGAAGCCTGCCGAGCGGGCCGGGGGCCGCTGCGCCATCGAGACGGAGATCAGCAGCCTGCGCTTGGGGAAAAGGCGGTGATCTGCTGTGGATTACTCTAGGCTATGCCGTTTTGTTTGTGAGCACGCACGCGCGCGTGGAAGCGTCGAGTTGCGCGTGGCGTCAGCCGGGCCGCCGCCCGTTCGGCTCTCCGCGATCTCTCATCCATCATCCATCAGTCCAAACCGTGACGCCGTGTCGCGGTTGTGTGTTAGTTGTGTGTGGGTTTTGTGTGTTTATTCCTGTGGGTTGAGCAGACAGTGGAGAGACGAGTGATTGAGACACGGGAGACGGGTGTTCTCCAGGTTTCTGTGTGCGGCGGTGGGGTGCGCCGCTAACGTTTTTTGGAGGTGCTTTATTTGCATGATGAGCAGGGTCAGCCTTGGCGCCTTGGCCTTTGGCCTTTAGTCTTGAGTCCTTTGGCCTTTGGCCTTTGGGCTGGCCGTTGGCTATTATAGTTTTTAACTAATTATAGTTCTGCTTTCAGACCGTCCCTTCCCCACTCTCTCTCCGTCTTTCTTTTTTTCTTATATACCACTTATATACGACTATTCTCGTTCTCCTGTTCTCCTCGCTGCCTCGTACCTCTGCGTGGGCTCTGCGCTCTGCGCTCGCTCTGCGCTCTGTGCTCTGCTGTGTGATGGTTCTGTGTGCTCTGCTGTGCTCTGTCTGTGCGCTCTGCGCGCTCGCGCGCTATGTGTGTGTCTATGTGTCTGGAAACTTCATCCATTGGCGGCTTCGAGAGCCATGGGCAGGCGGCAGGTGCACCATTCACAGCTGGTAGTTAATATGTTAATGTTATTTGTTAAATATTATATTAACCATTTAAAAAAAAATATACAAGAAGCGTTCACCTCGACTTCCCCACCCTTTTTGTAACTGAATGGCAATGCCGAACGCCCTCGCGCTGCCGCCGGCCACGCTTACTGTCAGCCGTGATGGAACGTTGGTGCTCGAGGGACGGAGCATGCGAGCGCCGGGATTGCGTCCACCGGCTGAGGTGCAGCAGCTGATGAAGGCGACGGAACAGCTGAGCTTCTTTCGAGACCTGCGGGCAGACCTCAAGGCGGACTTCCCAGCGGTGCACTATACTATGTGCGCGGGGATGCACGGCGCTACCTTCCAATCTGGCGAGTTCCTCTTTCGTGGCGGTCAGTCACTCCAGTGGCCCATGCTTCTGCTCGCCGGCCGTGCCACGTTGCTGGCCAGTGCGACCCACGGCGCTCTCGACCTGCCCCCCGAGCTGGGCCCGGGCCAGTGCCTCAGCTTCTCGTCGATGACGTGGCTCGAGCCTCGTGCAGTGGCGGCAGCCGCGTGTTGTCACGTGCAGCTGCTGCGCCTTCCTCCGGCGGCGTACGCCGAACGGGCAAAGCTGTCGCACCTTCGCATGCTCTCGCGCCGCGCCGCCGCGCTTGGCTCGTTGGCGCTCCTCAGCGGGTGCACCGCGCCGGCATTGCGCGCGCTCGCACACGCCGCATCCGCGGCCAGCCACCGGCAGGGCACGTTGCTTGCGCGAGAGGGCGCCGCGTGCCAAGGACTTCTCGTTTTGCTCGCCGGTGGAGCCGAGGTTGCCACAGAGCTCGCGGGCGACCGCCGCTCCTCCGCGCCGAACCGCGTCGAGCGGACCATCGCCTTTATCTCTGCGCCGGAAGTCATCGGCGTGATTGACCTGTTGGATGCGCTGCTCAACTATGGGCAGCACTCGCCGGCTGCTGGTCACTGGCGCAGCGCCGGCCTCGCTTACGCCGCGCACGCGCCAGAGCGCCACCGTCCCGGTTTGGGGGCGAAGGACGATCTTGCCGAGGTGGAGAGCTATCACACGGTAGTGGTAGACGCAAGACACGGCGTGACGGTACGAGCGGCCTCTGCGGGAGAGACGCTCCTCCTCCCTACGGCGGCCATCGTCCGGCATCTCGGCGCTTCAACGCTGGCGACGCTGGCCCACACCGCCTTTGATCGGAAGATTGTGCGACGCGCCCTCAAGGAGGAGCTGCAGGCGCAGTTCACGCGGCAGCTCCAGGAGGAGCAGCTGCGCGCGCAGGCCTTGCTGGTGCTGCCCCCCGAGGAGCCCGTCCTGCTCGGCAACCGTGCAAACGCCATTGCCCGCGCCTCTATCCCTCGGCCGCCCTCGCGCCCACAGACGGCTGTGCCACGCAAGGGGCCGCGCCTTGTTGTCTCAATGTCCAGCCCACGTCTGTCGGGTGCCGCCATAGAGATGTTGACCGCGCCGACTACGCTTCGCGCCAGTATGGGGTCGCGGCGTCCTTCGAGCTCCTGCATGAGACCCTCGAGTTCGAGTCCGTACCTCCCGCCGCCGCTCCGGTCTCCTGGCCGTGCCGTGCAGCAGACCGCACCGCCGCGCGGCCACGCCGTGGGCCACGTCCCGCAGCCGCTGCGGTTGAGTCACTCACTGAGCGGCTTCGCGCTTCGGCATCTTGAGAGCCCTGGTGCTCGGAGGGTTCAATCGAGCTCGGTGGGGTCCGACAGTCCCGGCAGCACGAGGCACAGCACTGGGCGAGCGCTGCCGCCGACTTCTGGTCGCAAGCCTCGCTTCGCACTGCCATTCGAGCAAGCCGAGGATTTCTCGGGAGCTGCTGAGGCCGGGTACGGCCGGACGCCGACGGCGGTGCGCCCCCCAACTACGCAGAAGGCGTGGCGCCACCGGACAGAGGGCGAGCAGGGTTTATATGAAGACCTGTCCGCGTCGCTGAGCGCGATCGAGTCTGATCTCAACTCGGGGCTCCGGCCGCCACTCACGCCGCAGTTTTTGAGCATGAGGTGAACCGCGGTTTAACCCGCGCCGGGCACTAGTTTCTGCGCAAGTTGGAGGTGGCGGGGCTGCGCCAGTACCGGCGCGCCAACCGCGATGCCTTGCACATGAGATGAGGCCGAGGGCGTACGGGCTTCGTTTGAAGACTTGCCTGCGTCGCTGAGCGCGTTTGAGTTTGCCTTCGGACCCTTGACCCACGCGACAGCGCACAGCGCAAAGGATGGACGGGAATGTGTGTTTATCGCGGCGCGTATACACGGCATGCGCTCAAAATCTAAACAATTGCCACACACACATATATGTATATGTATGAGTGAGATATAATAAGTATATAAATATAAGATAATATGGATATTAGATATTATAAAAAAATTGATATAGATATAGATATAGATATATGCGTCTCATACACATTTATCTACGTGTAACATCTTCATATACGCACATGTACGACATATACATGTTTATGTGTATATTGAAGTATACACCTGAGCATATACGACATATGCCATATCGACTGTATATACATGGAATGGGAATGCACATGCTGTGCAATGCTGTTGTGTGTGTGTGTGTGTGTGTTTATATGTTATATTATTTTTTTTAAATAAACAATTAGTTAAATATATTCTATAATCATCTATATATGCGTGTATGTTTAATAATGTTATATTATTGTAGTTGTAAGTTAAATAACGACGGTACGACGGTAGTCTCGATCAATATTATAAATAGATACATATATAACATTAACATTAACATTTAAATAGATATATATTATATAGATATATAGATATTATATAGAAGACACAGTAATCAAATCAATCGAATCCATAGCAAACAAATCAAAATCGAAACAAACAATAATATACAACGAGCAAATACAAATAGCACCACATGGATATGCATATGCATGGCCCCACACAGTCGCACATGACACGACACGCATGGCACATGGCTTGATTGATTTGCTGAGGGTGGCTTGCTGTCCCTGTTGAGCGCTGAGCGGTTCGTTCATGTCCTGAACGCGTTCCGCGGCAATAAGCAATTCGTACGTTTCCGCACACCGTGTGGCCGGGCCAGCCGCCCAGACGTCACTCTGCTGGCGCGGCTGGCACGCGCGCACCGCGAAAGTGAGCATGCGACTTTGGCTGTTGCCTCGCGCGTCGAGCCACCGCCGCGCACGCCCCGTTGCCGCCGTCACTTGAAGAGCCTGGCGAACCAGCCCGTGGCGGGCTCGCTGTCATCCGCCAGCTCAACGTCAGGGGGCATGCCCTCGGGAAGCGGCGTGAGGTAGCGCCCCTCCCTCAGCGAGGGCACACCGATGCCGCCGCTCCGCGCCCTGCTCTCGGCACTGCGGAGGGCCGCCACACGCTGCGCCGCCGCCGCAAGGGCCCCTGGCGCACAGACGTTGCTGGCGCGCGCCGGCCTCTGGTGCGGCGGCTCGAGCGAGGCGGTGCTGCTGCGCTCGAGGCCGTCCGAGGTGATGCTCGCCCGCAACGAGCGGAGCGAGGCGGAGTCCGCCTCCGAGGCCGTCGCGGCGAAGACAGGCTCGGCCTCGGTGAAACCCTCGCCGGCGCCGCAGCTGGCTGCGCGTGGTGAGAGCGCCACGTCGTCGGCGCTGTGGAAGCTGCGTAGGTCGGCGAGCGTGGCAGAGATGGAGCGGGACCGCTCATGGTTAGGCGTGGCCGGGGGCGAAGCAGCGCAGTTGGCGCCGGCGCCCCGCGGGCTGGCCCAGCCCAGCGAGGCCGTCTCGGCATCGGCACCCGTCGGGCGAGACGAGCCGATCATCGTCGATGCCAGCAGCCGGAGCGACGCGAGCGCCTCACGGCAGGTGTGGGTCGTGTTGCCCGTCGCAGCAGAGATGCCCGACTTGTTGGACTCGGACCAAGACGCCGAGTGGCCGCCGGCCGAGAGTGGCGAGTCGGGAGGCTCGTTGTTGCCGCGCGGCGACGCGCCCTGCACCTCGTGGGCGGCGTGTTCCGCGTGTGCGCCGCCACACTGCAACTGCGAGCGCAGCAGGTCCTTTTCAAGCAAAGAGGTCGTGCGCGCGTCCATGATTGAGCCGGGAGAGAAGGGGCCCTCCGAGTCGGAACCCTCCTCGGGTCCCAGGCCCAGCATCGGAAGCGGCAGCATGTCCATCCCAAGCGAGGAGCGCGGCCGCCACGGCGAGCGCGGCGACCAGGAGGCTGACCACGAGGGCGAGCGGCCGAGGCCAGCCAGCGCGAGGCTCGAGAAGGTTGGGTCGTCGGCGCCGTCGAGGCAGCTCCCCAGCGTTGCGGGCGGCAGCGACCTGGGCGAAAGCGCCCGCGACGGCAGCGCTGCGTCGTGCGCGCGCGCCGGCGCCGCAAAGCCGAGCTTGCTCTGTAGTCCGGTCGAGAGCGCGACGGGCGCGGCGGGGGGCACCGTCGGCGGCGAGCGCGGCGAGGCGGGCCCGTAAAAGTAGCGGTAGGAGGGGTTGGAGTGTCCCGCCCACGGCTTGGAGGAGCCCTCGCGCATCTCTCCAATCGAGCTCGCGTGCACGGCGGCGGCGGCCACCCGCGCGGCCGAGGCGGCCGAGTCGACGTACTTGGACGATGGCGAGGCGGCGCCCGATTTGGCGCTGCGGGGCGAGGCGACGACGCGGCCGTAGGGGCCCGAGCGGCACGTCACCTCCTGCGGGTCCGCACGCAGCTCGAAGTTGCTGCTGCCCTCCTCGTCGGGCTCGTTCGTGCTGCGGTCGGCCAATGGCCGCGGCCGCCAAAATCCCCAGAGGTAGCCGGGCACGCGGCGGAAGCCCAAGTCGGCGGCGTACTCCCTCCGCATGGCCTCGGGCATGTAGAGGGGCCCCAGGGCGGGGTTTGGGTGCGTGAGGAGCAGCAGGCAGAGCTTGCGCGGCCGGGCGCAGCAGCAGAAGACGAGCAGCAGCAGCAGCACGAGCACCCCGCCGGTGGCGGAGGGGACCACCACCGTGAAGACTCGCTTCTCGAGCCAGGTCCAAAGGCTCACGGAGGCGGCGGCAAGAGGCAAAGGTGACCCTGTGGGTGTCCACGGCGGCGGCGCGAGCGGCGCGAGCGGTGGTCGGGGCGGCGAAGGTGGCGAGGGCGGCTCGGGCGGCGGCGGCGGCGGCGGAGGCGGCGAGGCGGGTGGCGGAAGCGGCAGTGGCGGCGGCGGTGGGGGAGCGGGCGGCGGCGGAAGAGGATGCGGCGGAGGCTTCGGTGGAGGCGGCGGCGGCGTGGGCGGCGACGGCGGTGGGGGGGGGGGGGGCGGTGGCGGGTGAGGGGGGGGCAAGGGCGTCGGCGGTAGGGGTGGTCTAGGAGGCGGGCTCGGCGGAGGCCGCGGCGGCAGCGGCGGCGAGGGCGGCAGCGAGGGTGGTGGCGGCGGCAAGGGCGGCGGCGGCAGCGGCTGCTCCGTCGTGCCGCCGCCGCAGACGCAGCAGGCGTCGTCCGACGCAACCGTCACCCAGTTGTGGATGGCGCAGAACCGCAGCCGCGAATTAAAGTACTCGCATCCCGCATACACGCCCACCCACTGGCCGTTGCTCGTCAGGTAGCCCGCCGTCTCGACGGGATCGCCGTTTTCGTCGTCCCACGGGATGTCGTGGCAGAGGCTGGGTGGCGGCCGCGGCGGCGGCGGCGGCGAGGGCGAGGGCGGTGGCGGCCGCGGGTCTGGCGACCTGGGCGGGGTAGGCGATGGCGGCTGCCGCGGCGCGGGAGACGGCGGCGGCGGCAATGGCGCCGGCGAGGACGGTAGGGGAGAGGACGGCGGCGAGGGCGGTGGCCGTGGAGGCAGCTGCGGCGGTGGCCGCGGAGGCGGCGTTGAAGACGGCGGCGGCGGCGATGGCGCCGGCGAGGACGGCAGGGGAGAGGGTGGCGGCGAGGGCGGCGGCCGTGGAGGCAGCTGCGGCGGTGGCCGCGGAGGCGGCATTGGAGACGGAGGCGGCGGCGATGGTGCCGGCGAGGACGGCAGGGGAGTGGGCGGCGGCGAGGGCGGCGGCCGTGTAGGCGGCTGCGGCGGTGGCCGTGGAGGCGGCGTCGGAGACGGAGGCGGCGGCGTCGGCGGTGGTTCCGGTCGAGGTGGCGGGCTGGCGGGTGGTGGCTGCTGTGGAAGTGGCGGTGGCTGTTGCGGAGGCTGTGGAGTCGGGTGCGCCGGCGACGGCAAAGACGAAGCCGGTGGAGGCAATGAGGGTACCGGCGACGGAGGCGGCGGCCACGGCGGAGGCGGCTGCAGCGGTGGCCGCGGAGGCAGCGTCAGAGACGGAGGCGGCGGCGATGGTGCCGGCGAGGACGGCAGGGGAGGGGGCGGCGGCGGCGGCGGCGGCCGTGGAGGCAGCTGCGGCGGTGGCCGCGGAGGCGGCGTCGGAGACGGAGGCGGCGGCGTCGGCGGAGGTGGGGGTGGTTCCGGTTGAGCTGGCGGGCTGGCGGGTGGTGGCTGCTGTGGAAGTGGTGGTGGTTGTTGCGAAGGCTGTGGTGGCGGGTGCAACGGCGACGGCAAAAACGGGGCCTGTTGAGGCAATGAGGGCACCGGCGACCGGGGCGGCCACGGCGGTGGCGGCAGCGGTGGCGGCGGCGGTGACAAGGGCGGCGGTGGCCAGGGCGGCGGCGGCAGCGGCGGCGGCGGCGGTGACAACGGTGGCGGTAGCCAGGGCGGAGGAGACGGTGGCGGCGGGGGTGGTGGCAAGGGTGGCGGTGGCCAGGGTGGCGGCGGCGGGGGCGTGGGTGGCGGTGGATATGGCGGCGGCGGCGAGGGCGGTGGCGGCCAGGGCGGCGGCGGCGACGATGGCGGGGGCGGCCAGGGTGGTGGCGACAGCTGCGGCGGCGGCGACGGCGGCGGCGGCCAAGGCGGTGGCCCTGCCGGTGGACCAGGCGGCCACAGCGGCGGCGGCGACTGCGCGTACGAACCTCCACCACATCCGCAGCACGCGTCGGTCGAATCGATGTGCTGCCACCGATAAGTCGCACATCGACTGAGATCCGCCTCGAAGAAGCTGCAATTGCTTGCACGCACGCCCTCCAATGGCACGCTTGCATTGACCGTCTGGTCTAGAAGCAGATCGTCCGGCACCGTGCCCAGCGTGTCGTAACACGGCACGGGCGCCACTGGCGGCGGCGGCAGCGGCGGCGGCGGCCGCGGTGGAAGCAAGGGTGACAGCCGCGGCGCGTCAAGTGGAGGAGGAGCCGTCGGCGGCCACAGCCCGAGGGCCGGTGGCAGCGACGGCGACGGCATGCACGGTCAGCACGCCGGACGCGTACGACCTGTATATATTTGCTATTTTGTGGTGAACGGGTAGTGCTATTTTCGGATCGTATTCGGGTAAACAATTGGGTTTCGGGTTTACCCGCGTTGTATTAAAAATGTGTGCGTGTCGCTTCTTCTATTAACCATTTATATTATTTGCGTGTTGCCTAAGTCGGTGTCGCTTCTTCTATTAACCATTTATATTAAAAAAAATGTGTGCTCTTCATTTATATTATCTTCTATTAACCATTTATATAAAAAAAAATGTGTGCGCCCGCCGTTTTTGAGCCGACTCGACTTCCGGTGTGAATACAGTACCATGTTGCCATGGCTCTGTGAGCCGGGCACAGTCGCAGTGCCTGCCGCTAATTCGCAGATGCTCTTCAGCCGTGCCGTCCACCAGCAGTCTTTCTGACCTGCTGCCCATATCCATATGCATAAAATGCGCATCGCGCCCGAGCAGCGAGCAGCATCCAGCATCCTGAAAATCATCCGCCTCGTCGCCCTCGTCATCTCCTCATCCCTCATCCTGCCTGCCGCCTGCCGCCTGCCAGCCTGCATCCTTGCCTCCCTGACTCTGTGACTCTTGACTCCAACACCTATGGCCGTGACCGTGACGGCATACAGGAAACCGTTTTTACGAATCCGTACTCACCTCTCTCTCTCCTCTCTCTCTCTCTCATCTTCATCTGCTGTCAGCTGTCACCCCCTCCGCCAGTAGTGGCATAAAAAAGTTGACGAGTTTTAGGCTTAATTCCCGTCATCCATTTCAACGAGACGCGTTTTCCCGCGCGGTGGAGAGAGAGCGACTGTGTGCT
>Ga0105054_10011777_pt1 | contig 10829 bp, 12 predicted proteins | sample BON02_FD_78091 | JGI IMG/M metagenome (GOLD analysis project Ga0105054, IMG submission 78091) | Freshwater microbial communities from Lake Bonney liftoff mats and glacier meltwater in Antarctica - BON-02 (megahit assembly) | ecosystem: Environmental > Aquatic > Freshwater > Ice > Glacier... | reverse complement strand
GCAGTATGTGCAAGTCGACATGTACGCAGGACGGCCGGTGAATTATTAACCGTCACGTATTCCTTAGCAAAAAGGGCGACTTGGATGTCCCGTTTTTGTATCCTAAGGATCGTGACTCGCTTGCCAAGGCAGGCAAGAATTATATTGAAATAATGCCCATCGTATCAGCCAGTTTGAAATTTTAATAGGTCAAGATTAAACGATAGATAGTTAACGTATAAGAAGGATAATGGGATTTAAATAAACAAATTAACCGGGTTAGACCAATTGATCTTTTAACGCTTGTTTAATCAAAATAGTCAGTAAACTATGTTACATTTTCTCTCGTCGTACGATAGCAATTTACATCGGCATTTTTGCCCTCATAGCCCAATGCCATGTCACATAACAAATTTTAACGCTGCTAGCGTTACGCGTAAGAAAAACTGAGGTAGCATCTGAGTTTTTAACCTTGTGACACGTCATCACATTCGGCTTAGATCTCGCTATTAGTCGGTCTTAGCTAAGTTTTTGTCAATGTATGTATGTGCAGCCCAATAATATTCACACGCGTTGTACTCCGCGATCCTTTCGCGAAGTACAACCGACAATAGGTCTTTAACTAGAGCTCAGGTTCAAGACAGATGATCTCAAGCACCGTCAGGCTATTTCTAATAAGCTTTACTAGATTAGGCGCCAAGCCAAGTTATTTATTTCTTGCGTCTAGCAAAGACTGAGAAGCCGAGCAGGCTTGTTTTGTTATTGGCATAACTATTCTAACCATGATAGTCCTACGTCAATTTTAAATTAAATTTTGTTGGATTCACCGCATTTAAATTATCGGTAAGCTTGATAATTTAAAGCCGCAAACTCCCAGTTTCAGTCGTTTTACGGTTTTAGTTTTGGATATCCTTGAGTGTATATCCAGTCGGTTTTTTTGGCGGGTACGTGGCAAGCAAGGCAAGTCTCGATATAACCTTTTGATACGTTTTTTATGGGATCCTTCGCTTCATATAATGCCCATCCCCAACCTTCGCCCCAATGAGGATTTTCTTTGAAACGACCCTCAGTGTCTTTGACCATTACAAACCAAACTGCATTTTCTGACGCCCACTCTGCATGACCGGTAGTTAAGTCGCCCGATGCAATTTTACGGATTTCCTTGACCAAAACTGCGCCATCGGGAAATGTTCCGTTTTTTTGAAATGATCTTGCTGCCTCTGGCTGAGTATAAACGTCATGAAAGCCATATCCTGGTGCTTTGGTATCAGACACAACCCAAGAACCCAGATGTACCCAGTTTTGACGAAAATTAGAGGGTAATGTGATTTCACCTGTTTCACCTACATATTTACTATAGGTTGTCTTTTTCATATCATCTATAGTGTGTATTTTATCATTAGCAGCATCTGCCGGCTGTTGAACAAAGAGTGTGATACCAATTGCTATGCCGATGAATGCGACTAGCGCCGTGTTTTTGAAAACACGGCGCTGTGTGGAATTGTTTGAACGTATAGTCATTTTATTCTCCTGTCATTAAAAAAGTGCAGTAATGCACGGAAATAATTATAAGATAAAGATTGAATGAAATGGTATGGTATTGTCTCAATAAATTAACAATTAGTATCAAACTATGGATAAATTGGCTGATTTTCTAAAGCACTATAGCTTTAGTGCCCACATGTTTTTTTCTGGTAAGTTGTGCATAAGTGAAAGTTTCGAGGAAGGAGATGGTTGTGGTTACCTGCATTTGATTCTGCATGGAACAATGACGGTGCATTCTCCAGCACATCCTCCCTTATTGATTACTGAACCAAGCTTGTTATTCTATCCACGCCCGACTAATCACCGCTTCGTGTTCAACGACGTTGTATCCAATGCTGATTTAGTGTGTGCATCTCTAGATTTAGGCGGCGATTCGGGCAATCCCTTGGCAAAGGCGCTCCCCGTCATGTTGGTCATTCCACTGAGTAATCTGTCATCATTATCTACGACGTTGGAACTGATATTTTTCGAAGCCCTGCAAGTGCACTCCGCTCATCAAGCTGCTATTGATCGCTTATTTGAGTATCTTCTAATACAGTTGCTACGGCATGTGATCAATAACAACCAGTCCAGCATCGGGCTTATGGCTGGTTTGGCTGACAAACGACTTAGCTTGGCACTTACTGCAATGCACAGTGATCCACGGCGCAATTGGTCACTGGAAGTATTAGCAAGAACTGCAGGGATGTCACGGGCGCGTTTTTCTGTTCATTTTCGTGAAGTACTGGGGATTACACCAGGTAATTATCTTGCTATTTGGCGTATCGGCATAGCACAGACTCTACTGAGGAAGGGTAAACCTGTTGGATGTGTAGCCGATGAAGTAGGTTATGGTAGTGCTGCTGCATTTTCTAGAGCATTCAAGATGATAACGGGGCATACCGCTAAGGAATGGTCAAAAGCCAGCCTAGATTATGAGTCTCCAATCTAGTTAGGCCCCACTATCTTTAACTTGGCAATATCCACATCATAATTCTCCACTTCTTCTCTGGTGGCGCTGATAGGTGTCCGGTAACTATTTATATTGGCATTTCCCATTACTACAGCAACTTACCAAGGTTGTGGGTATTTACGTCTGAAGGCGCATGGCGAGCGGCATCAAGAATGACATTAATCTGTTCTTTTTCGACCGGTCTATCTAAATAAACCGGTAACGGCTTTTCGTTGTTTCAAAAGTTCAAATAGTTATCAGATAATGGGTTGGGTGAGGTTCAATATACAGAGCTAATAACTGTAATGAGATTAGTCTGGCAGGCTAATTCTGAGCTGCGTGCCTTGTTGGACTAGGTGTAGGTGTTTTAAGAAAGACATGCCTAATAGAATTTCATCAAACTCCATTCCCGAGCTGATGCTTGCGGGTACGTTGGTCATCACAATATTACCTAAGGCGAGTCTATCAATGGTGGTGGCATATGATTGGCTGCTACCATTTGCTGTTTGTGATTGAAAAGCCCGCCCCTTCTTTAAACTTAATTGCGTTGCGATGTGTTCGGGTATGGCGACTTGTGTTGCGCCGGTATCTAACAGAAATTCGACCGATTTATCGTTAATTTCACCGCTTGCTACATAATGACCATAGCGGTTTCTCTCTAAGATGACTTCTTTATTGCCAAGCTCATTAGTGGTGACGGTTAGTTGTTTATTAGGATTGTTAATATCATCCAATACGCCATTAAAAAGAACGGTCGTCACACCTAATAATGCAATCCATATTATGATGATAATGGGTTTATTGAGTGTCGGTGGGCCAGCGTTTTTTTCCATGGTAGATTCAGATACTTAAGAGATTATGATGATAATAAAGCACAGGCTTAATAACAAGCTGTATAGGCGAATAGCGCTAAAAGGTTGTTATCATTACCGACCATTAATGAGACCAAAACTGCCTTTTTCTTCAATATAGATATAAGGCATTAAGCCACCGACATCTAGTCGTGCTTTGAATAGATAGTTAAGTTTGTCACGTTGACCAGAGAGTAATTGATTGAGCAAACGCGCGCTACCAAACAAGTCGGGGCTAGCTTGAATGACAATATCTGCCGAACTATAACCCTCAATACGAGGTAAGTTTGGCTCGGCGCCGCTTAAAATTCGGTTACTTTCAACCTCAACCGAATAACTCATGCCGGCTAAAGATAATGCACTGCGATTTGGATTAATAACTTGTAAACCTATATTAAAGCGAGGTGCTAATCCGGATGAATCAGGCGCTAGGGTGAAGGAGGTAACGTTGACGTGTGGTTTTTCATAATTGGGTGTTAAGCCGGCACAAGCGACAAGCAATATCATCAAGAATAATATTGAGAGGCGTTTAAATAGGATCAAGGTGATACTCCTGATTTTAGAACACGCTTTTAAAATGTATGGCTAGTCTACCTGCTTTAGATGGGCCACCGTTGAATTAGTTCAATGACAATAGCGGTATTATTGGCTATCTATTGAGGGTGTTTTTTTGTTTATTGATACCTTTACCGCTGAGTTTGAAACGCAAAGACATTGTTAGTTTTGATTATTTACTATAAATAATAATTAGGAATGAGCCTAGTTTTTTTGTATAAATTTGAGTGCAATCAACATGTTTTTGCAATGAGATGCGGTGCGAATAATTATGCATAAATTAACACTAACATGTTCGGATTAATTACTGTATTATTCCGGCTTCTTGATTGGGCTAGTAACGTTTAAGCAAGTAGTGTGGAGCGGTAGTTCAGCTGGTTAGAATGCTGGCCTGTCACGCCGGAGGTCGCGGGTTCGAGTCCCGTCCGCTCCGCCATTTGCTTTTCAAACATATTTGTCAGCTCCACCCTTCTAAAATTCTGAAACAAAATCCTTAATACGCTCAACGATCGCACGGATCCGTTTTGGAGTTTCGTTTATAGCCTATTTTTCGACATTATGATGTTTTAAAGATTTAAGATGAACGATTTCAGTCAAAAAACACGTATTGAATGGATGTTATTTTTGCTATGACTGGGCGTGTTTATCGTAATGTTTGCATGGACGCTAGACAAAGTTATCTCTCCTGAACACTCCGCCAATATTTTTGATCATTTTTGCTTCATCGACGGTATGGGGTCGCAAATATTCATGCTTATTGGTCGCTTGGAAATGCTAATTATTCTAGCTTTGTTGGGCAGGAACGAACATTTAAAGGGTCATACCGATTACTCGTTCATTCAGCAAGATGGCGTCCTAGTCTTAAAAGCGCATTGTAGTGGAACAGCTTCGGCTTTCTATAGGTGGACTGAGGTTGATCTCACCAAGACGCCAATCCTGCATTGGTCGTGGAAAATAGACAACATTCATGCTGGATTGGATGACGTCAGCAAGAAAGGGGATTATTTTGCTGCTCGCATTTATGTCGTCTATAAAGGAAAACTGCCGTGGAGTGTCAATGCCCTTAATTACGTCTGGCCCAATCCCTTTACAAAACGCGCCGTCATGATCGCTCAAAAATCAGGTACGCCGACACAAAAAGGTGTCTGGATTGACGAATCACGCGATGTCCGAAAAGACTTTAAGCGATATTTTGATATGGATATCAACAAAATAGATGGTATAGCTGTTATGACTGACTGCGACAATGGTGGCGGCGAGGCGACAAGCTATTATCGTGATATACACTTCGCACCTGCTCCATAAATTTAGTGTTTAACTGGCAGCATAGTACAAATGTAACACTTATCGAACTACTTTTTATCTGCGTGAAAATGGCGATAACAAAAGCGCTACAAAACCTTTGTCTGTCAGTCCTTCGACACCGATCTTCATCGTAGCAAACCGCGTTGTTGTTGATTTTGTATAAAAGACGCGATCCCAAAAACTAAAAATCGTACCGTAATTGGAGTCCGTATCTTTGCGAACAGCGTGGTGATGCACCCAATGGATGGAGGGCGTAATAATAATTTTTGACAAGACATTTTCAAACCGCGGTGATAAAGCGATGTTGGAATGATGGAAAAGCGTACAGGCCAGCACTAAAATTTCAAACATCACCACGGAGGTAAAAGGTACTGCAAAGATAAGGATGACAACAGCACGAACAAAAGTGGCGAAGAATATTTCTCCGAAATGAAAACGAATAGCTGATGTGGTGTCTAAATGCTCATCCAAGTGGTGCACTTCGTGAAACCGCCAGAAAAAAGGGACTTCATGTACCGCGCGATGCCACCAAAAGATAAACAGATCAAGCACAATAATATCCATTATCAGACCTGAATAACCTGATAGCGATTCTGGCCTCACCCACAATGGATTTTGTGTTGCAAAATAACTGACAGGCAATATAACGGCGAGCGAAAGTCCTATATTAACTGGCCAAAATGACAGGTTTTTAATAATGCGTGAAAGCCAATGAAGGTCGGTTTTTGCTGCAGGATGTAAATGTTCAATCGCAAACAGCAGCAGGAAGATCGCGCCAACACTCCAGCCTTTATATTGTAGTATTTGTTCTATTTCAGGCATAACATTTAATCCACTCTACGATCAATAATTCCAAGAACAACGTCAATTAGAAATTGGTCATTTTCTTCTATATGGGTAGTTTTTGTAGCCAGCCAACAATCCGCCGGGTTTTATCGCTGAACAAACTTGCTGTGTACCATGCTCCAGCAGCACGTTTACTGATTTCCCCGAGTGTCGGGTAGGGTGCAATCATGCCCGTCACGGCCGCTATTTTAAGACCACTTGAAATTGCCAGTGCCCACAGGCCAATCAGTTCACCTGCCTGAGGTCCAACAATAGACGCCCCCAAGATCAGTCCTTTTTTATCAGTTATCACGCGTATTTGTCCTTTTGTAGTACGCTCGGCAATCGCGCGGTCATTTTCATTAAAATGCCATTCAGTGACGTTAATATCATCACCATATTGTTTGCGAGCAAGCTTTTCTGTTAAGCCAACCTGAGCAAGCTCGGGATCGGTATAAGTCACCCACGGTAGCGCTTTGTAATCAACTTTTGCCCAAAACATTTTAAAACAAATCTGACGAATTATGATTCCGGCATGGTAACCAGCCACATGCGTAAATTGTGGCCCGCCTGATACATCGCCGATAGCAAATACTTTTTTATTCGATGATTTCAGATGTGCATCGACGGTAATACCTTTTTTATCATAGCTTACACCTGCTTTTTCGAGATCTAAACTATCTATATTCGGCGCTCGTCCTGCAGCAACGAGTAGATGAGAGCCTTCAAACGCCTCGATCTTCCCGTCTTTTTCAATGACAATACTAACGCCCGATTCGGTATGTTTGACCTCTTTAACAGCAACGTGCTCGTGCAGTTCAACACCTTCTGAAATAAGGCATTGCCGAATAATTTCAACATTGCTTTGGTCGTCGTGCGGCAGGATCGATGCTCTATCAAAAACGCTCACCTTACAGCCCAATCGTCGATGCGCCTGTGCCATTTCGATACCAATTGGCCCACCGCCAATTATCAGCAAATGATTTGGCTTTTCTCTAAGACCAAAAATAGTTTCATTGGTCAATGCTTTATCTTTATCAAGACCGACTATCGATGGCAAAACAGCGCGTGATCCTGTGGCGATAACAAAATGCCGCGCCTTGATAATTTGGCCGCCAGCTTGCACCGTGTCTGGTGCTATAAAACGGCCTTCTTCCAATATGACGTTAACGCCCAAACTTCTAAATCGTTCAGGAGAATCATTAGGTTCAATCGTTTTTATGGTATCGAATACGTGATCTTTAATAGCAGAGAAATCTATCTCAGGTTCATGCGGCGCGATACCTTTGATGTCGTCTTTACGGTGCATCTGAGCTCGTTTTCCGGCCGCAAGCAATGCTTTGGAAGGCACGCAGCCAGTGTTCAGACAATCGCCACCCATTGCAGCACGCTCAACAAGCACCGTGTTCAAACCAAGCTGCGCTGCACCAGATGCTACGCTCAAACCTCCTGAGCCCGCGCCGATAACACATAAATCTACTTCGATTGATGTTGTCACTTTACTTCACCTTGTTTAATGACCAATCATAGTCCATGAACTTAAGTTCATCATGCTGATTGATTTGTTGGTATCTACCAAGCCAGCCTTTAATATCACCGCTGTCAAAATCTTCTGAAAACCAGTCGAAAATTTTACTGACATACAGTGTACCGTCCGTTTCCTGTAGCCCTTTCCTTTCATTCGCTAGTGTCAGTTTTACTTGTTCGGTAAGCTGCGTATTCAATTTATCGACTTGATAACTTTCCATTCGTAAATCAGGACAGGAGAGAGAGGCACAATTGATTGCAAAATGAACTCGTGGATCGTTCATTGGCCGTAAAATTTTGTGCTCGATGTCATCAAGTGTGTAATTATTTCCGCCCACTATCCACGAATTTTTTTCCCATGCGCTGCTAAAAAAGCTGCCAAGATTCTTTATACTCTCACGTTCATTTTTGCTGACGATTAAATCTATTGTCAGGAAGTTATAGGTATTGATCCAGAAGGCTTTTTTTTCTTCGCCTTCAAAACTGCCAGGGCTTTCAGCTAACAGTATTTTTAAAGCCTCATCATGTCGAGGGTCAGCAGCCCAGCGGTCATAGTTAACGCCGTTATAGACAATGCCTTTGTGATTAACGGGCATGACATACTCACTTAACAAACCATCATAGAGCTTTAGGAATCGGTTATTGCCATCGCCTGCTTCAGACTGTGGCGATGAAAAAAGACTGACTGCTAATATTACAGATAAAGCGGTATTTCGATTTTTTATTTGTTTATAAATAGTGGGGATTAAAGCAAACAGACCGAGTAATAAAAAAGCCAGTAAGGTTTGTTTTGAAACTAAGTCTCCAAGATCGGTAATCGTTGCCAGTTGCTTACCCAGATTCACAAAAACAAAGCTGCCGGGTATAATGCCAAAAAATGTTGTTAGGATAAAAACACGTGCTTTTACATTGAAAAGTGCTGGCACGATGTTCACCAGAAAGAAAGGGAAGATAGGGACAAGACGCATAAACAAAAGATAGCCAACAGCATTATCTTTCATATTGCCTTCTACCCGTTCATATAGCCCTCCTACTTTTCTTCGCAAGACTTCCCCTAGAGACGTTTTTGCAATAAAAAAAAGGATAGTGGCGCCTATTGTTGCCGCTGTCACAACATAAAATGTGCCAAGCCATGTTCCAAACAGAAATCCACCCGTTAATGTAAGGAGCGTTGCAGCGGGAAGGGAAAGGGCAACAAAGACTATGTAAATAGCCATAAAGCTAAGTGCCGTGATAACGGGATAGCTTTTTACCGCGTTCAACATAGCTTCTTTGTTATCTTGCAAAACCTGCAAAGAAATCTTTTCATGCAAGCCACTCGCAAAAACCACTATCATCAGAGCGATAATTACAATAAGTGGAAGCCAACGTTTTATGTCTTTTATATTCATAGTATTGTCCAAACTCTTACGGTTGTTATTTTGGATTGGTATTCGAGTATATTATGCTTAAAGTTACTCGGGATAGCATGAAGCTCCGTTTTAAGAATGCTATTAAACTTAAGCATTTCATCCGAGACTGTAATTAATCTATTTATCATAACCCTCATAATAGGCTAGGCTGGCAGTGCCACAACAACGTAGCCTCAAGGTCTAAGTATCTGCTGCTAACATCTAAATATCACAACAAGGATAATAAAATGGGCTCCTCTTCACAACAGCAAGTCACTTCACACAGCATCGCACCTAAAATTGTGAGCACAATCGCCATATTATCTTTGGTGATTGGCATCGCTCTTGGTATTTACACTCTTTTTGCCGCCGTTGGCGTCTGGTTTGGGATGTGGGATTTCCGCACTGGCTTCAACATGTTGAGCATCGTTAACGCTAGTGCTAGTTGGCTTGTCGCAATCAGTCTGGCCATCGTCATCGGCGTCTTCTTTACCGCGCGTCGTTTAAGGCTCGATAATGTCGTACGCCTGACAAGCTTTGCCGCCATTGGTGCCATCGTGGCAATTCTAGCTTATGTTGTGCCAGAAACTTATCGACCCGTCGAAGGTATTCCTCCTATTCACGATATAACGACCAATACCGACAACCCGCCGCAGTTCATCGCTATTGCCCCGTTGCGAGCTGATGCGGCCAACAGTATGGTGTATGGTGATCAAGCGAACTGGGACAAAATACGTATGGCAGCGGCACAGCGTGAAGCTTATCCTGAGATTGTTCCGCAAGTCTTCAGCGAATCTAAAGAGGTGATATTCAACCGCGCTTTAGCTGCTGTGAATAAACTAGGCTGGGAAATCGTTACACAAGATCTTGCGACGGGACGTATTGAAGCAACAGCGACGACCTTCTGGTTTCGCTTTAAAGATGATGTGGTCATCGAAGTGTCTGCGTCCGCTCAAGGATCCATACTTAACGCCCGATCATTATCGCGCGTCGGCACGAGTGATGTTGGCAAGAATGCCGCCCGTCTACGCGAGTTCTTTACCTATTTACATTAAGAACATGCAGCATAATGCCAACAAAGACATAGCACTTGAGAATTTAATGCGCCTTGCCCAGCAAGGTGATAAACAGGCGTACGGACACGTTTTTCAACAAATTACACCGATCTTACGCCGCTTTGTCGGAAACAGTCTTAACCATCCCGAAGATGTTGAAGATGTCGTGCAAGAAATTCTTATTTCAATTCACCGTGCCAGCCATACATACGACACGGGCCGTCCTTTCAAAACATGGATGTTTACCATTGCCCGATACCGTCTGACTGATCATTTACGAGCCATCTATGCCAAAAGTGAAAAAGGCACAGATGTTGATTTTGATGATATAACCTATCAATTGACGAGCGATGAAAATGTAACTAAAAGCCATGAAGATCGCGAATATCTAAGCAAGATCATGCAATCACTTCCTGTGAAGCAAAGAAAGATTGTTAGTATGATGAAAATCGAAGGATATAGTGTCCAAGAAGTAGCTACGCTTATGAATATGAGCGAGTCTGCAGTTAAAGTTAGCGCCCATAGAGCTTATAAGATATTGGCTTTGAAAGCGGCATAAATAGTTGAAAAAGAAGAGTGGAACAAGAGTCATGAAAGAGTAATGAAAGAGTAATGGAAAAAGAGCAAATGGATACCAAGCAGCTTATTCTGAACATGCTAGATGAAGGCCCGAAAAAGCCACTACTGCACCCTATGAAACAAACATCGTTGTGGTTAATGGCTACTTTTTTCTATCTCGCGGCGGGGGGTGTTCAAAAATCTGTGTCAATTCCTTAAACTAATGCATAAGCATATTAGGAGCGACACATGGCACAATTATTTGATTTCGATAAAGCGTTAGAAGACCTGCAGTCTGGGAAAGATC
>Ga0105054_10011771_pt1 | contig 10832 bp, 11 predicted proteins | sample BON02_FD_78091 | JGI IMG/M metagenome (GOLD analysis project Ga0105054, IMG submission 78091) | Freshwater microbial communities from Lake Bonney liftoff mats and glacier meltwater in Antarctica - BON-02 (megahit assembly) | ecosystem: Environmental > Aquatic > Freshwater > Ice > Glacier... | reverse complement strand
ATATATATATATATATATATATATATATATATATATATATATATATATATATATATATATATATATATATATATTTATATATTTATATATATATATATATATATATATATATACATATATACATATACATACATACATACGTGAAATAGTATATGTATATATATATCGCGATTGCGTTGAAGCAGGGCGTATACATACATATGACTAAAACATATGGTGTGTACATTTTATTCGGCGCAACTGTTGCGGATTGTATACTTCTTGTACAGAGCCGTTATATATATGTATATGCATATATATATATATATATCATGTATATACATATATATATATATATATATACATATATATATATATATATATATTTATATATATATATATATATATGTGTGTGTACATTTATTTACATATACATGTCTATTTATTTATTTATTTATTGATATATATATCGGGTTAACCCATGTGTGCGTGGAGGGGGGGGGGGGTAGGGGTTGTTGTTGGCACTCATGGAAGAGGACATTGCCGTGTTCATTATACCGACCTATTTTCTTGTACAGATGGGTAACAAGGGCGCTCTGCTGCGGTTCGACTCTGACCTCGAGTACGTGGTCAAGCAGTTCGACGCCGTGCCGCACCCGACGCACATCCGGGCCATGCAGTACGCCGGCAGCATGGGCGGCCTCTTCGGCCTATGAGTGATACCTAGATGGGGTTTTGTTTTAGCGTTTTATTATTAATAACGGTCGAAACGGTCATTTGAAAAGTGTCGAGGCGTCTGTCCCTTCGCGCTTCATCAACAAAGCTGCACTAATGACTACTAATTGCTTTGCTGCTGCAACTCGTACTGAGCGGCGGTTTCAGTTTCGGCGTATCAATCGCCGGTCACAGCCGTATTTTTCTTATGTTCTGAATTGTTCCAGTTTAAATTGTTCGGTTTAACCGGGTTTAACCGAAGAAACAAGGCCTCGACACTTTTGCTTACTAGTTAAAATTGCATCTACGTATCACTCATAGATCTACCTGTTGAATACGCGGAGCGGGGAAGGAAATACGCTGCTCTATTCATATTTAGCCTGGTTTGTGAATGCATCTAGATATATTCCAGGGAGCACCCCGTAGGCTCCCAAAGCCACTTTCGGATCAGTTCCCTGTGCGTGTGTGCTCGTGTCCCCTTTGTATTATAAACCGTCTGTGAACACGTTAGCCTTGAACATGTAAGTATGCAGGCAGCATGGGCGGCCTGTTCAGCCTATAGACATACCCGTAATCTACAGAAGCGGTTTCAGAGATTTGGAATGTTGCGTCATTTATGCGCTGGGGTACCCACACATTTAGGGCAAGGGTTAGGTTTACTTCGGGTCGAGAGTTTACCCGGGGTTGATCCGAACCTCCCGTCTGGTCTTATTTTTGGATTCGATGGTGTTGAATACGCGGAGCGAAGAAGAAGATACGAGATTCTACTCATATTTAGCCAGGTTTGTGAAAAAATTCACCTTGAATATGTTTGGGATACAGGGTTTTAACCAGGTGGAACACGTGATTCGTATTCTGGTGGCTGCGTCACCGGAATACGTGAATACATATTCTACACGTAGGCCTATATACCGCCTCGGGAACCCGTCTTGTGGGGGGGGAGGGGGGGGCGTTAGGCGTAATGAGCAGGCAGTCCCTAGTTTGCCTTCCTAATAAGTAAATTCTCGACGTGAGTAGAGGTGCACCATTTCACTAAATCATGGCGAATAACCGTTTTTTTTTATCTAATTGTTTTGGCCTAATTCATTTCGTTATTTAGCCGCCTTCAATGATAATGTCCCTTGGTTAACCCCCCTCCACGTTCGCCGGCGAGTTATTTTACAGTGAAACTAGGGCCTGCTCATACCAGGGCGGGCATTTTCCCACGATTCTTGACCCAAGCCGAATCACGCCCCCTGCGAAACGTTGCTGACTGCGACTGCAACTTACCGTGAAAAGACAACTCGTTGATTTAGCCGACGTTTTCACTTTTGTGCGCGTGCTTCCTTCTTTTCGGGTACACTAGACTAAAAGTCTTAATACCCCAGTTTTTTTTTTCGGACGGCCTGTTTTGATCAATCGTCCGGGTAACCTTCGGGTCAACCCGAGAAATAGAGAAGAAGCTCGCGCGAAATAATTCCTAAAAATCGGCGAGCTTTATTTTCGAGGTATTTCGCAGTCAACAACAGGGTTTCGAGTTGGTCTATGGTCGTGCTGCAGCCTCGGGCCTGGATTAGCCGCGGACCGTGGCCCTGCCGTCTCGGCAGTCTGCGCGGTGAAACTAACGTTGGACGGCGCGCACGATCCAGCCGAATAAGTGGTTTCTTTTGTGCTGGGACGTCCTATGGGGTGGGGCCTGTGAGCGCGTGGGGGGGGTAGAACTTGGAGGCATGTGTGTGCTGTGCAGGAAGGCGCTCTGCGATGCTTGCATGTGTGAGTGGTGCGTTGCTTTGGGTGTGTGGTCTTGTGCGTCTTGCGTCTTGCTTTATATTTATAAATGATACATATACATATATTTCGGAATAATTATAATTATGTATGTAATGTATATTTATATTATAATAATACTGTATATATATATATATATATGGAGATGGTGTTGTCTTCGTGTGTAGGAGAGGCCTGGGGGGCACGAATACCATTCTAGTTCTAGTTCTGGGTGATTGTGTGTGTGTGTGCAGCAGGGCACTGCTACAGTTACGACATTTATATAATAAAAAAACGAAACTACTAATAAAATCAAAATATATATGTATCTATATCTATATCTACAGTCATTGTCGGGCATTAAGAAATGTGTCCCCAGAGCCCAACGCGCCATTTCTTAGCGTTGCGTAGCCACTTCGCGGCGGCAACGCTCCATTTCTTATTAATCCGCGACCGTGCCCGCGTCCGTGTACATCTTTTTACTTTCTTATATTATGTAATATTATATATATAATATATATGCACGACATATATTCATGTTCATGCGACCGTATTCTGACCCAGCGCCAGCGCGCGACAAAAAAAACAAAAAAAGGGTGCACAAGCACAAGCACGAGCACGACAGGCACAAAGAGAAAGAGAAAGAGTGTTTTACTTATTGCAAGAGCTTGCTTGCAAGCTCTCTCTCCGCTCTCTCTGCTTGCGTGTACTGGGAAATACGGAATACGAATACGCTCTCGCCTTCGCACCCCGCCCGCCCCTGGCTGGCCCTAACTACATGGTCCACATGGAGCCATTTCTTAAATGCCTCCCGGCCCAGGCGTGCAAAGCGCAAAGCTTACCCTCGGCTGAGCTCCAACTCCAACGCATCATCTCTTAAAAAAATCTCCGAAAACCCAACGCGTCATTTCTTAATAATAGTGGGATTTCTTAATGCCCGACAATGACTGTATGAACTTGGACTTGGACGTCTATTATGCTATATAATGCTATTATATGACACACTATATATCCTATAATTATAATAGCTAGCCTATAGTACGTAGCCTAAAGGCCTTCTCTCGTAGTTCGTGGCAGTTCTAGACGGCCAAAAATCTACGACACGATGTACGATGTCCCTTCACGGCACGTCCCCCTGCTCTCCTCCAACATCAACACTATCACTATCACCAAGCAACGCAGCAGCACACATCACAACAGCAACAGTTAGTCGTAGTAACGACGCGGCCAAAAAAACGAAAACAAACGCGTTAATTATGTTTTACACGTTACACGCGACGGCGCACCTACACCCACACCCACACCCAGCACCTCAACGTGGGTAGTCGTAATCGTAACAGATGTTGTTGAAATACACTATTTTAACTATTTATATAATCTAAGATTTAATCTAATATATTATTTAAAAATATACAATATTATTATAAATATACGATTTTACTTGTACTTGTGACTTTTGTAAAACGAAATAGTCTCTCAACTCTCAGCCTCAGCCTCAGCTAACAAATGCTATAACATCAGCCACGCGCGCGCGCACCCGCGTGTCTGCTATATGGAATACACGCGTGTATGCTCTCTTGTCGCACGAGCCGCGATCAAACAGCAAACGCCCGAATCCAGCGTGGTTGGATCTATCCTCGTGCGGATGAGGCATTCCTCATCAGAAAGTCGTACGTGCCAAAGATGACCGCCTGCCCAATCCCAATCTTGATCGCACGCGGCAGGAGCCCGCGCGCTAGAACTCGAATCCCTTCCGTCGCCACGAGCGCCCGGAGCGTTACCCTCTCGGCGCCGCTGCTGGTCTGTACGCGCGTCTTGAGCACGTCGATTGGGTTGGTGAGCAGGACGGACGCGACACCGGTGACGCCGCCCGCGAGCGGTGCGAGCATGACCGAGGTGGCGCCGTCATTTCGTCGCTTGTACGTGGCACGGAGGCTGGCAACCACGCGCTCATAGATGGCAAAGCGTGTACCTGAAGGCAGGAGGGGCGTTCGTCGTGGCGCGGTGCCACTCCCTCGGTCGCTATGCGGGGTGGCGGCCGCTCTAGCTCATCTGCCGAAGTCTGATAGTTAGCTAGTCCGGTGTTGGACACATTAGGATTTGCTAGCCATCCAGGGTGACACAAACGCAGGAGCCGCAGCCTCAGCCCAGCTAGATGATCCGAATGAACAAGAACAAGAACCCCCGCCAGCAGACAGATACTTGAGTTTATTGTAGTGTGTTATTAGTTAGTTCTACATGCTGTGCGCAGGCGCAGTGCGCACCATTGGCGATGGCCTGGCGGAGCACAGTGGGACCGACTCCGACCCACAATCCAGCCACGCCCTGGTCACGAACAACGTGCGCGACACTGGCCAGAAGGTTGGAATGCTTCCGCTGCCCTGCGCTGGCGCTGATTTCAGCCTGCCGCAACATCTTGAGCCGTTCGGTCGGGGCGACCCAGATCAGGGCCTCGGCGACTCCGGCGAGGGTGCCTGCGAGGAGACGCGTGGCAGGCGGTCGCGTCAGACAAAGCTGCACAACAGTGCACCAGTCGCGACACGAAGACGCGCGCGCAGCGTCCGAGTCGGAGCCCGGCTCAGGTGCACTCCGGCCCTCGCGGATGGCTTGCAGGCGCATCGAACTCGCGGGGCCACAAATAAAGAGGAAGACAGTGCGAGGGCCAGCGCACCGGAGATGAATGGCTGGTTGGGCACCACCCGCTGGAGCTGGTCGTACACTGCGAACCGTATGCCGCTCTTCCCACACACCTGTAGCATCTGCGCCTGGACGCCGTAGTACAGCCCAGTGGGCCCCGCAGATGCGATCGTCTCGGCCATCGATTTTATGACGGACTGCGACGAGCCAGCGCCCGCGAGCTGCATCCGGTTTTTCGTTACTTCGAATGGCATGGTAATCATCACTTCCGCCGCGCCGGCCGCGGCGCCAGCAAGCGGGGCGCGGAGTCGGTCCACCATGCCGCGCGCGGGAGAACTCGATGATTTCACATGTGAACATAATTTCTATTAGCCCGAGTATAATATACGCTGTTCAAAAATAGACGTGCTACGTAAACGCAGTTCCAGCACGTCTATTTTTGAACAGCGTAAGTATAATACTATGAGCTGGTTGGTCCAGTTCGTGCGTGTCGGGTTAACCCATGGTACTGAGTACTGGGCTAGACAGAGTGTTCAAAAGAGTGTTTGTTGCGCATCGCGCATAGCGTGTTACGTTTGCGTGTTATACTGTATACCGCGCGTGCTGCTGTGCGGAGGAGTGTGCGAGTGCGCGTGCACCCCCCGCCTCGGCCTCGGCCTCGCCGTGAGAGCGTCGCCGCCTGTTGCAGACCCACGTCCACGTGCATATCGATATCATCGCATATCCCGCAGTTCTCTCCTCTCATATTCTCAACTGCTGTAGAGCACCCTAGAACTCGAAGTCATGCCCCGCGACACTTCGCCCAGGGTGAGGGCGCAGGTGCCCTGCGCCTCTGGCCTTTCAGAGAGCTCCAGACCGCTGGCGACGCGGTGGCGCCGAGCGGACGGCGACGGCGGACTGCGGCGCGCCCCGCACCTTCTTTGGAAAGATGGACGGCGCCAAATAAGCCGCAGCACAGCGCGTAGGCTAGGAGCAGAGCGGTGGACGCGTGCAGGAGCAGCGCAAAGCTGCCGCCGGAGCAATCGTTACAAAGCCGCCTACGAACCGAGAGGCCCGGGTAGGCAGTGCAATGGACGGACGTAGCATGTCCGCTCCAAGCAACCCGTCGATGCTGGGGCCGGGTCAACCCTCTTGCTTGTTTAAAAGCAAGGTCATGGTCATGGCGCAGGTTTCCAAGGCGTCGTTCACGCCGCCACCTTGGCGGCCTCGATCTCGAGCGGCTCGGAAAAGTCGTTGAAGCGCTGCACGGATAGGCTCTTCGCGTAGTCGAGCTTCCCCCCCTTGTAGACGTGCACGCACGGCATGAAGCGCACGTTGCACCTGTGGTGGCCAAGGGTGGGTGAGCGCGGGCCGGCCTTTGCTGCCTGCCCACTGTACCCTTACTCGACGAAGGGCGACAGAGTGTGGCAGGTGGCGCACCGTTCGCAGAAGGCCTTGTGGGCCGCGTAGTCCACCTCGTAAAAGTCGCAGCTGTCGGCGAGCTTGATGACGAGACGCTCGAAGCGAGGCTTAGTCGCCTTGCAGGACTTGCACCACCTCGCATAGAACTTAAGCACGACGAGGCGCGAGTCGCCAGCCTTCTCGAGCGCGGCCTCAAGCTCCTCCACGGTCCGCAATGGGCGGACCTCGGGCAAGGTCGACGCGCTCGGGTGAGGGCCCTCCGCCAACGCAGTCTCTAGATCGATGGCCTCCTGCCCGGGCTTCCTCTCGTTCGCCGGCCGAGGATCGCGTCCGTAACTTCGCACTTCCGCTGGGCTCGAACCCACGGTACCAGTGCGCCCCCGCCGCATGTCGACGGTTTTGCCCCCGGCGCTCTCCGCGCTTGCCTCGGCCACCAGGTCGCACTCAGCACCGACGCAGGCCTCCTCCCCCGAGGCGTCGCGCTCGGTCGAGACCATGGCGGGGTGGCCCCTGCACCACGCGCTGGTGGGCCGCAGTGACACGCACCCGGGCCGATATGACGCGCCCACTAGCCGGTGCGGACCCAGCAAGGCCAGGGCCCAGACGTGAGTTAGCATGTTCGGCGCCCAAAATTGCAGCGCGCTATTTTAGGTGATTTCATACCTTGGGGAGGGGGCTAAGCTGCACTAACGCTACACAGCGTCTGGCATGGGGCGTCGTGGACCGCTGCCCCAGTCGGTTGGAGGAACGGGCACACCCTTGTAGATTGTTTGCGCGTGCGCCAGTGGGCAAGTAGGGCTATGTTTCTTTGCTTCTGTGAACGCAAGCCATTTCACAGAGAACCCCTAATTTGTGTTAATTTTCACGGCAGACTCGCTGGCTGAAATGCTGCAGCTCCTCTTCTGGTCACTGACGCTAGCGCCGTGTGCGCGGCACGTACCGCAGCAGCTCGCCCGGCCAGCGTTGTCATGGCGTGCCGCTCGCATTACGGCGATGGTTGCGGATGAGGTCTTGGCCGAGAATCCAAAGGGTTTGTCGGGCCCGCTCATCACCTACGCTGGAATCTCGCCCGAGATGCGCATCCTCGTCGACGAGGCCTTCACGAAGCGCAATCGCGAACGCACGATGACCGACAAGGCCGCGTACGAGTCGATCGACAGCATGATCGAGGCGTATGTCGAAATTGGGGCCGAGCAGAGCTGGACGCGGTTGGATGCCGAGAGCGAGGTTGTTCGTTTTTTGCAGCGCCGCGCGCTCGTCAACGAGGGTGGGTTCACGGGAGCGCCGCAGGACTACGCCGCGCAGGTGATGCTTGTCCTGCTGCTTGGAACGGCCGGCTATTCCACTGCTTCTGGCGGCGCCGTGGCGTGGGAGAATCCATTCTTTTGACGCGATCACGCGATCACCGCCGCGCGCAGTGATGTTGAGAGTTGTGCAAGTCGCCGGCCGCGTGTGCGTTCAATCCATGCTCTGCAGGGCGGCGCGTTTGTTCTATACTCTATATATAGGGCGCTAGTTTTTGCATCGCCCCGTTGCTCTACTTCTTGTGCCTGCCCCGCCTGGCCAGCTGCTGACTCCTTTGTCCTGATTTGTCTGTCTTTTCCGTTTGCTGATGATACTGATTCCCAGTGCGGGAATCGTGTGTCAAGCAACCGCCTTGAGAAGCCACACACGGGCATGGAGAAGCTACATTCCAGCACCACCACGGGGGGCAGCAAACCCTATACCTGCACCTGCTGCACTGCACCTGTGCTGTATCGTCTGATCGTCTGTCGTCTGTGTATATATCTTTTATTATTTAATATCAATATCTAGATATGATAGATGATAGTACATAATGGCGTATATTCGTATTCAAATTCAATTGTATTCTTTGCGGTTTGCGATTCACGCACAATTCGCAATAAAAATAAACAGCGGGTTATTTGCTAACTTTATTCGCTGCTAATTGTGCGGTTGTTATCTTTATTTTTATATAATTGATGATTGTTATATTAAGATTAAGTTATATATATATATAATTGTTTTAGTCTTTGAGTTAATTGTAGTTGTATATAATATTATATAGTTATAGTTGGGCCAGGGATAGGTAGTATTGTCAATTATTATTAGATTTTAGAATTAGAATGTAGAATGAGAGAAAACGTAATTATATGTGGTGTGGCGGGGTTTTAGATATTTTAAAAAGCCGTAGTCGTAGTCTATTTATATATATATATCATATAGCCATAGTACTCGTAAACGGAAACTAGGTAAACAATAACAACAGGCAATAGGCAAGCAATCAATAGCGTGTGCTTCAATAGCAGTATTCAATTCAATTTCAAATTGTCAATATCAATAACTTTTTATTTTGCTGCTAATTGAAAAACTCATTCTCATTCTCAGTTGTGATTGTTTGTTTTTACATCAAAAAATATAAAACCCCAGATCACCTATTAACCACTGATAGAGCACCGAGCCCATAGTCATCCAATAACAATAACAATCACCACGCTATCTATAATTATAACATACATACCAATACTAAAACACCACCAAAAACTAATATAATATACACATTATAAAAGGAGGGCCCGCGTGCGCGCGTACTCGGCCACGCGCATAATATAGATTTAGTCACACCAATCGTTGACTTGTTTCATATTTATCTCTATCTTGATCTTGATCTCTTTACTTATTATCATTAATATAAACTAATCATTGACATTGAAATCATAAATAATATATAGATATAGATAAATCACAATTACAATTATATATAGTACAAATACAAATACACACAACACGACTCGTGACTCGTCGCCAAGCTCAGTCCCCTCTAATTAGAATTAATACTTCCTCGAGAGACCATTCCCCATTCGCTCTCTCAACTAGCAATCTGAACCCGCATTCTCAACCCCCCGCTGCCAACGTTGGCGCGAGCAACACCGCATTGGCACGGTCTGAGACGACCGTCGCCGCCTCAAGATCGCTGGCCGTGAGTGTGAAGAGGCTCGCGTTGCGCGCGTCGCCGGCCGGCGCACTGGGCCCTCTTTCGGGAGTGCGCATAGGCCGTTTGAGTGGGGTTAGCGCACTGTGGGACTGTGTTCCCCGTGTCTGTGGTGGTGGGGGCGGCTGTGCCGGCGGCGGTGTGCCGCTGGGGGCTGTGCTCGTGCTGTGCTTGTGTGGGGAGGTGTCTCTGGCGGGTATACTAATCATCATCGCAGCCCCGTCCCGGCGCGAGCCGCCCCCACACGAACCTACCGCCTGCCCACACTCACTTTCGCAGTGTTTCGTATTCGTAGTCGTATTCGTAGGATTGGTGGTATGAGTGTGAGTGTTGTGAGTGCTATGAGTGGTATGAGTTTACTATTCTGGTGTGTTGTTCTTGTCGTGTGTGTGTGTGTCGGGGGTGTTGTTCTCTGTCGGTGTGTGCGTGTGTGAGACCTGTTGATCGTTCTCGTGTGCCTCAGCGGCGAGCCGTGAGCTCTGGGCCGCGATCGCCGCTTCGATTCGATTTTCGACCGTGTGAGTGTTATGAGTGTTATGGTTGTTGTTCTGGTGTGTGTTGTTCTTGTCGTGTGTGTGTGTGTCGGGGGGTCTTGTTCTCTGTCGGTGTGTGCGTGTGTGTGACCTGTTGATCTTTTGGGTGTGAACTCTGCGCCGCGACCGCAGCTTCGATTCGATTCTCGACCGTAGAATTGGTGGTATGCGTGTGAGTGGTATGCGTGGTAGGACTGTTATTATTCTGGTGCGCCTCAGTGGTGAGCCGCGAGCTCGGGTTAAGGGTGAATCCTAATTCCGCCGCGATCGTATGGCTGTTATGATTCTGGTGTTCCTCAGAAGTAAGCCGCGAACTCTGTGCCGCGACCGCAGCTTCGATTCGATTCTCGACCGACCTCGCGTTGCCGCAGGGCACCTCCGCCGCAATCGTATGACTCTTACTATTTTGGTGTGCCTCAGTAGTAAGCCGCGAACTCTGCGCCGCGACCGCAGCTTCGATTCGATTCTCGACCGACCTCGCGTTGCCGCAGGGCGCCTCCGCCGCAATCGCATGACTGTTATTATTTTGGTGTGCCTCATCGGTGAGTCGCGAACTCTGTGCCGCGACCGCAGCTTCGATTCGATTTTCGACCGACCTCGCGTTGCCGCACGGCACCTCCTCTACAATCGGCGCCACCATCCGCACGAGCGCCTCCGCAGCCGCAGGGTCGGCCAGCTCGAACTTCATCGACTTGATCATAAGGGATGCAATCGAAAGCAAAAAGAGGAGGGCAACGCTATGAGCAGGTTATATACATATATATATATATATGTATATATGTATATATATATATATATATATATATATATATATATATATATATATATAT
>Ga0105054_10011765_pt1 | contig 10835 bp, 7 predicted proteins | sample BON02_FD_78091 | JGI IMG/M metagenome (GOLD analysis project Ga0105054, IMG submission 78091) | Freshwater microbial communities from Lake Bonney liftoff mats and glacier meltwater in Antarctica - BON-02 (megahit assembly) | ecosystem: Environmental > Aquatic > Freshwater > Ice > Glacier... | reverse complement strand
ATGGCTGTCTACTCACTATTACTGGGTCGTCAGCGGTTTTCTTGCCCTCGCGGTCTCCCTCCGAGGAATCACTGCGACCCCATTGAGCCACGACGAGTTCTATTCACTCAACGCTGTCACTGAAGGAATTCACGAGCACCTTTGGGAAGCTCCAATAATCCCCCACTACGCCTTTCTTTGGCTCTGGACAGGTGGGGGGAATTTCACAACTGACTTTTGGATGCGCCTTGCAAGTGTGCTTGCCATTGCGGGGCTTGCAATAACAACTGCTGTGATCGCAAAAAACCTCATGAACAAATGGGCCGGGCTGGCAGCTGGGATTATTATCGCTATTTCCCCAGCGTCTCAAAAGTTCGCACTTCAAGCGCGGGTTTACGCCTTAGCCGTATTTATTCTCACACTCGCTTTGTACTTCCTGATTAAGGCCGTTACACAGAACCGCGCTAAATTCTGGGTTTTCTATTCGGTGACACTCGTCGCGGGTGGAGTCTTGGCACCGTTTGGGCTAGTCGTGATCGCGGGTCACTTCATCTTTCTGATCTCACACAAGCCCCTAGATCAAGGTCAAATCAAGAAATGGCTCATTGCATGCAGCCCACTTGTTCCAATTCTCTTGGTCGGCATTGGACTTGTTCGCTCTTTCGCGGGACTACACGAATGGACAACCAAACCCACGCTAACCAACCTTCCCAGCGCCATCGAGTGGCTTGGAGCCTCGGGAGCCCTCCCCACTCCAGCGGCCGGAGCATTTGGTTTCGGGTTGGTCATACTTGCTGCAGTTTCCAAAGCTGGATCTAGATGGTTGTGGTCGGGGATCATCGGTGCGACCTTGATCTGGCTTGTCTCATTGGGACCAATGACCTTCTGGTCTGGGAACTACTTTTTCCCACTCATGCCGCTGATAGCGATCGGGGCCGCTCTCACTCTTGCCAATCTCAGTTCCCTGAGAATTCTTGGATTTCTAACTCTGTTTGCCATTATGGCGTATCCATCATTTGTGGAACTCAGAACAATCAACACCCGTGAACCAGATTTGCGCCTTGCCGCCCGCTACGTAGTAGAGAATCAAGCACTCTCAACCGAGGTTTTTGACGGTGGTGGCTCATTTGAACTCGGCAAAGCTATCCGTCACTATTACCCAGATGAAGAGGCCTTAATCTTTACCCCTGAACCAGCCACTCCCTATTGGGCTATATACGCGAATGACGAGTGCACGAGTAGTGGCATTTTATCAATATCCGACGACGTTATTCTTCAACTGTGCGAGTCCCAATGACTCGGACCCACTAGCCGAAGTGAGTCAAGCCAAGTGCACTATTCGTACCGAGCGGATCAGAATTCGCTTAAGACTCCATCCAAATGAATCGGAGAACAGTCGGCAGCTTGACCTTCACCCGCACCGACTTTGATTCCGATTTCATGATCTTCGTGCGGCGATAGTCGAGAGGCTTCCACTTCGCATTGACGTTTTGCGTACACTCGGTTAAAGACAAGCTCGGGGCACTCCCTCAGACACGAGGGTACGAGGGTACGAGGGAAGGATGGTCTGGGAATGGAAAATGAACAGCTTGAGTCCCAGTGTCAAGTAGTCCGAGACTCAATTCTCGATATGGCTTTCAGAGCGAGTAAAGGGCATGTAGGTTCCGCTCTCTCAGTGGTTGAGATCGTGGTGTGCGGATTGAGTATTACCCGCGGCCTTGGCTCAGATTTGAATTCCCGGGACCGCTTCGTGCTATCGAAGGGGCATGCAGCGTCCGCGCTCTATGCAGGTCTACTCGCTCAGGGCTTGTTAACAAAGGAAGACTTGGAGACGTACTGTGTCTCCGGCTCAATGCTCGCAACGCACCCTTTAACACAGATTCCAGGTATTGATTTCGCTACAGGTTCCCTTGGACAAGGTATAACCTTTGCTGTTGGTGCAGCCCTCGCAGCGAAAATGCGAGCTGATGGCGGCCAAGTCTTTTGCGTACTTAGTGATTCAGAAATCAACGAAGGCTCCACTTGGGAGTCCTTTATGATCGCGTCTCAACTCCGACTAGACAACCTACTAGTGGCACTTGATTACAACGGGCAACAAGCCCTTGGCTTTACAAATGAAGTATTGAATATTGGAGGAGCTCCTAAAGCAATCGAGCTGCTTGGTTGGAACGTTCAGCGTTGTGCCGGGCACGATGTGAATGCCTTAATGGATTCAATCGGGAATGCTAGGCATAGCAAACTACCCTCTTTGATTGTCTGCGACACTAAGTCAGGGCACGGAGTGGACTATATGGAAGAGAAAATCGAATGGCACTATCTGCCCATGACCCAACCCCAATACGAAAGTGCTAAGAAACAAATCCGTTGGGAAAATGTTCAATGAGAGCCGAGTTCCTGGACGGATTGGCTGAGTTAGCACACAATGATCCTCGTGTTGTCTTAATCACAGCAGACCTTGGCTTTGGATCAATTGAAGTTTTTGCTGAACAACATCCCACGAGGTTCTTCAATCTTGGCGTAACCGAACAAGCAATTGTTGGGGTGGCCACTGGTCTGGCTGAGGGAGGGTACCTTCCGTACTGCTATTCAATCGCGTCCTTTTCTATCGCTAGAACATTTGAGTTCCTGAGGAACGGACCGATAGCTCATCGATTTCCAGTCGTCGTAGTCGGAATTGGACCAGGACTGGATTACTCCTTTGATGGATTAACCCACTTTGCCCTAGAGGACATAGGTTTAGTTGGAGGACAACCAGAAACCACAATCATAGCGCCAGTTGATGGTGCTAGTGCGCGACGATTTGCAGCCAATGGAATCGATCATGCCGGCCTCACCTATTTTCGCTTGGCAAGGAACGTCCCACCCAGCCAGACCGAACACTTTTTGGCAAGGTCCATAGACACAAGTTGCTTAGTGTTAGGTTTTGGTGATTCAAGTGCTAAATCGATTGAGATTTCCAGCAAACTGAGCACGCACGGAATAGCAGCAAGCGTTCGAATGGTCGATATTTTGAATGAGGGTTCCCTTCTCGCAATCGTAGAAACACTCATAAAGTCCCAAGTCAGGGTTCTTGTAACCGTCGAGAACCACTACGTTTCAGGTGGGTTCGGCACCATGATCGCTGATGCTCTTATGGCACAAAATTGGCGCGGATCTCTTGTCAAATGGGGAGTGGAAAAACTACCTGTTGGTCCTTTAGGAGATTCAAAATTTGTAATAGAAAAATATTGCACTCCAGTAAGCACAATTCTGGACAGAGTTCTTAGTTCCGTTGAGATCTTAAGGTGAGCGCTCGTAAAGATCTCATTGCCAGTATTCCCGGACCCGTAGCCGTCACAGGAGCCACAGGTTTTATTGGCGCTAACTTGGTTGGCGCGCTTCGCAAGGAACGGAACGATGTGATTCCAATCGGTAAAACTCAGAATACTTGGCGAGAACAAGCAATTAATCTCGGAAAGATTGAAATCTGCTCGAATAACAGAGATGTCGTTAAGGTATTGGAAAAATATAAGCCCAAAACGCTAATCAATCTTGCTGCCTATGGTGCGTATCCAGTTCAAACCAATGTGGAGATGATGCTCAAAACAAACTTTGAACTTGCTCGCGACCTGGCTCAATGGTCAATAACAAATAATTGTGCGCTGGTGCAAGCCGGCTCATCAAGCGAGTACGGTTGGAATGCTGCGGGACCAAGTGCGGATTCAGTTCTACGCCCTAACAGTATGTACGCAGTAACGAAGGCCTCAGCGTCGCAATGGGTTCACCATTTGGCACGTTCGGGAGTATTGGCAGCTACTACTCTGAGATTATATTCTGTATACGGACCACTTGAGGACCCAAACAGATTATTTCCAACGATTATTCGCCAAGGATTGCGAGGACAATTTCCTCCGTTTGCGGCGGAGAAGATATCGCGAGACTTCGTTTTCATAGATGATGTAATTGACGCATTTTTGATCACTTCGTCTCTGGTTCGGGCCGGTGCAAATGGCTATGAAATTCCCATATGTACAGGTATTTCTACTTCTATGAATGAGTTGTCTAGCACCGTATCATCCGAGTTTGGAATTGAGGATTCACCCGAGTTCGGCGCTATAAGACGCAATTGGGACCTTGCGGATTGGTTCGGAAATCCAGAACTAGCTCAACGCATTCTTGGCTGGCAATCAGACATCTCCGTTGCCGAAGGTCTTCGGATGACAAGGAATTGGTACGAATTTTGCAACAATGTTGAATTTCTAAATCAAGACCTCACCGCTAATGATGATAAGTCTGTGAGGTCAACAGCCGGAAATGACAGATCGGGTTCTGGTTCATCAACGCCAGACGTATCGGCGGTTGTCGCTTGCTACAAAGATGCAGAGGCTATGCCCGTACTTTACGAACGATTCAAGAAGACTATGGATCTGTTGGAACTCTCATTCGAGTTGATATTCGTAAACGATGGAAGCCCCGACAATGCTCAAGTTGTTGCGGAGTTGCTAAGTGCTGAAGATGCACGAGTAATCGCTATAAACCACTCTAGAAATTTTGGTTCCCAGGCGGCATTTCTTAGCGGCATGAAAATGGCCAGTGGAAACTACGTTGTCCTTATGGATGGGGATCTCCAAGATCCACCTGAATTGATAGCTCAAATGTGGCAAAAGAGCCAGGATGGATTTGATGTCGTTTACGGACATCGAGTAGATCGAGAAGCGCCTTGGTTAATGAATCATGCTTACAAAATCTTTTACAAGGTATTCAACAAACTTTCTCCTTTCGAGATTCCGAAGAATGCTGGAGACTTTTCTCTACTAAAACGCAATGTTGTCGACGTATTGATTTCGATGCCCGAAAGAGATTTGTTCTTGCGGGCATCAAGGGCCTACGTGGGTTTTAACCAAACGGGTGTTGACTACGTTCGGCCTGAAAGGCCTTTTGGGAAGACAACCAATAATTTGAGCAAGAATCTCGGATGGGCAGCGCGCGGAATCTTGGCTGTTAGCAGAGCCCCACTAACGGGTCTAAGTATTTTCGCAATTGGGATGCTCGCTCTTTCGTCACTATTGATCGCTTTACAGATATTTGCACGGCTTTTCTTTCCAGAGCTAGCGCCCAAAGGCCTGACGTCCTTATCCATAATCATTGTGGGATTAGGAGCATTGAATCTTGTCGCTATTGCAATCGTCGGAGAATACGTAGGAAGAATTTTGGAAGAAACTAAAAACAGACCTAGATTTGTGATCAAGGGGCAAACCCGCAATGGCGTCACAGAGTACGTAACTAGTCGAGATGGAGAGTAACAAATGAATGATATTTATGCCACAAAAACTCCTCGCACCTGTCCTGTTTGTCGGAACTGCGGTGAAATCAAGTATCAGGAAAACATCGATCTCTCGAGAATAAATAGTTTTACCTATTCTTCTCGCAAAGTTCCGGAACTCATGCACTATGAGTATCGCGAGTGTCGCGAGTGCGAGTTGCTATTTACCTCGCAAATCCCGGCTCATGAGGACTTACTCGATTCATACGAACAAGCTGGCTTCGATGCCGCCAGGGAATCTAAATTTGCTGCTCAGACCTACATCCAAACACTAAAGAAGGCCATCACGGAAAAAATCAATTCAGTATTGGATGTTGGTTGCGGTGACGGTGAATTCATAAAAGCGTGTCTGAAAACTGGTATACATCGAGTTCAAGGAATTGAACCATCCTTAGCCGCGATGAGTGTCGCTGAACCCGGGATTCAGGAACGTATCTTCGTTGGAGGGTATGAAACGTATTCCGTAGAAGAACAGTTTGATGTTGTCACCCTATTCCAAACTATTGAGCACATCAGGGAACCTGTAGATTTCTTAACCAAAGCAAAAGAGTTCGTCCGCCCTGGAGGGTATATTGCCATCGCTTGTCATGACTATAAGTCAATTGCGAATCGAATGCTCGGGAAAAAGTCTCCAATTTTCGATATTGAGCATCTTCAAATTTTTTCAAAGCACTCAATTGCGAAAGCTATGGCTTCCGCAGGATTGAAAAACGTGTCTGTTACTCCGTACCGAAATGTTTATCCAATCTCCTACTGGGCTCGACTTTCTCCTATCCCAACACGATTGAAAGAGGGAGCAATACTGGGTGGGAGTTGGGCAAACGCAATAAGTCTGGGTTTGCCGGTCGGGAATGTTTTGGCGTTGGGAAAAAACCATTAGCGAAACCTAATTGTGACGAACACGAACACGAACTCGAACTCGAACTCGAACTCGAACTCGAACCAGGATGGAAATCGGTCATTCGGATCTTTAACGATGAATTCCAGGTTCGAGATGCCACGCAGTTCGTTGAAGTATCCGACAGCGGCTGTCACGTCTCAAATACAATTACCAGCACATGCTACGAAGTGCGCTCCCACATCCAGGTCAATTGCGTTACATTTCGTGTGTGGACTTTTCTATTTTTACTCGCAGTTTCATTGTGTCAAGATCTAAATACGGGTGGGGAGCGACCCGCGACTTCATGACAAGTGCAGGTGTTGACATAAAAATGCAGGAACGAAATAATAAAAGTGTGACTCGCCCATTCCAACCCGATCAGTCTGAAGACTTTAAACCGATATCGGTCAGGAGCCCTGTCGACCATCCAATCCTCTTCCGCGTCCGTTGCTTATTTGATCTTCAACTTGCAACCATCGTCAGGTTCTTAAGGCCAGCGCTAACCGCTATAGATGGGACGATTTTAGATGTTGGAGCAGGCGAATCCCCTTGGCGGTCTTGGCTTAACGAGGATGTTAGATACGTCGGGCTAGATGTAGATTCTTCTCATGTTTTCGGAATGTCTATTCGAGTACCTGACGTGCGCTATTATTCCGGAGCCGAAATGCCGTTTACAAATCAGGAATTTGATGCAGTCATGTGTATCGAGGTCCTTGAGCATGCTGTTGATCCAGAGCTTCTAATAAGTGAAATATCACGCGTTCTTCGGACCGGAGGAACACTGATATTAACTGTTCCTTGGTCTGCCAGACGTCATCATGTTCCTCACGACTTCCATCGGTTTACAAAAGAGCGTCTCGTGAAATTGTTCAGTGAATATAACTTCCAAGTTGTAGAAATGCGTGAAAGGGGCTCCGACGTCAGTGTCATTGCGAACAAAATACTAATCTTAAATATCCGTTTGATTAGGATCCGAGCTGAATGGTCATACCCTTTACGCTTTCTGTTGGGTCTTACTATCATTCCGCTAACGCTAATTTTTTTGTTGGCTGCACATATCTCGATTTGGAGAAATCTGGGTTCCAAAATGGATCCACTCGGCTACTTTGTATTAGCTCGCCGAAGCTGAGTTCATTTGTGGAAAAATCAGGATTGCCTTGTCAGGCGTTCTGGGTACCGGTAAAAATGCGGGTAAATGCCCCGGGGCCAAGTCACCCGCATTAGTGCATCGACCCTTCTGGTTGATCGGGCGGTCGCAATTTTTCCCAATCATGTGTGGGCTTTTGATTTCCAGCTTGATCAAACAGCTGACGCCCGAGTGTTAAAACTCCTCAACATTAGTGATGAGTTTGCTGAGACCACTCTTGCCATTGAAGTGGGACGCTCTTTCATCAGTGATGACATGGTTCATGTCCTTGAGCGCCTAGTCATGGTTCATGGAACACCAACATGTATTCGGAAGGACCACGGAACAGAAATGACCGCGCACGCGTTGCGTGACTGGTGCCGATTCGCACGATGCGGTGCAGTTTTTATCGAGCCAGGAACACCTTGGAAAACGCGTACGTTGAATCCTCCAACGGAAAAATCCATGACGAATTACTCGCCATCGAAGAATTTGCACTAAACTGGAAACGTAATAACTCCGGACTAAAAAGAATTTGACTCACTAACCGGGGGGAGGTGAGATTAGAACAGTCTTTTCATAACCGAAAGAGGAGCCCACGATCAGTAACGGCGGAGTAGTCCATTTGACGAAGCGCGTGAGTGAGTTTGCGTGGACCATTGGAACTGGCTTAGTTTCACTATCTCTCGGTTTGATTTCCATTGGTTTCAGGTTTGAGAAACTCGAGTCATACTGGGGGACATACGATTTAACCTTCGCATATGGTTTTGCCAAGTCGATACTTCACAGTGCGGGTAGCCAGTTCAACCCCTATCTCGGATTAGCGACTGGTACTGATTTATCACACTTTCCCGTCACAAACATCTGGTGGATCCTCGTCCTAAAGATGGGGGGCTTTATTGGATTGGGGCCGATTGGTGCGGTGAATCTATCGATCCTTCTATCGTTTCCACTCGTTGCCGCAACAATGTTCCTAACGCTCAGATTCTTTTCCGTTGCTCGGACAGTCTCAGTTGTACTAGCTCTTAGTTTTTCACTTATTCCATGGCATTTCGATAGAATCGCACATCCATCCTTGGCTTTCTATTGGATTGTTCCTATTGGAATTGTTTGGATGGCGTTCCTCTCGCGGGTACCTCGGGCACGAGTCGCTCAATTCAGCACGAAATTTAGAATTGGGCTCGGTGTAGTTTTGGGCGTTGTCATTGGATTGGGCGATTCCTACTACGTAATCATGTTGTCGATACTGGCGTTTACCGGCATCGCATTTCGTTGGCGTTGCCTCAAGAAGGATTGGGAATGGCTCAGATCTCTCATCGTTGCTTTCGTTCCTGCTGCTACTTTAGGCACTACTTTGGTCTGGATTCGAATAAATGAAACCGTTCCTTCATTGTTCCCTATAACTACAAGGACGCTTGAAGAGCAGCAATACTACGGGGGCTCGACACTTGCGCTCCTAGCCGACTCATCAGGATCCTCTATTAGTATTCCATTTTTTAGTGAGGCTCTCAGTAATGCGATTGCCTCGGGTGCAGGCCCAGGAGAACGGGTCACGGTTAATCTCGCAATGGCACTCGCAGGCATTACTGCGCTTGGATTTGTTCTCTTCTCACTACTCAGTGGGAGTAAAATAAAGAGAAGATTCGAAGCAGTCTCCACTCTTTCTGGGCTCTGGCTTGTTTCCGTCTTATTCACCGTCACATCCGGATTGGGTCTGGCATTTGGGGCTCTCGTCACAGCACAGATCCGTGTTTGGGGGCGGATGGGAATTATTTCTGTTGGTCTCGCTGCAGTAATTCTTGGAATCTTGCTCACTAAGTTTGTTCGCGGATCTAGTTTGACGAACCCTGGGCGCTTCAAATTATTTGGCTTATGGTCCGTGCTCGCCGTTCTCCTGTTGAATGCTGCCACCATTTCTCGGCCAATTGCGGCAAACAAAGAAACACCTGAAGAGCTCAAAGGAATGATGTCGGTCGCTGAATCAGCCCTTGGAAGAAATTGTCAATTCTTAAACTTCCCACCTTCTAGCTTTCCCGAAGGGCCAGACATAGTTGGAATGAGTACGTACGATTCTCTCCTGCCTTATGTCGCAAGCGAAAGCGCCTCGTTTAGTTACGGGGCGACCTGGGGCCAAGTTGGTGCCACGTGGCAGCAGCGCCTTTCAAACGAGCCAGCCTTTGTTGTTGATCAAGCCAAAGCCGCGGGGTTCTGCGGGATAGTTGTGGACGCATTTGGTTTCGATCAACCCGATGTCGTTCTTGATGGATTCACGCAGAGTCTTGGTGCACCGATTTCCAGCGCCGTAGATCGTTGGTTCGTGTTCAATGTTGCTGCAGGAAAACCCTTCGATCCCGAGGCTCCTCTATTCACCGATCCGGAATTGCGATGGACACCTGGAACAAGCAAGTTGGAATTCACCGAGGATTTCACCCCGGTGTATCGAACGCAGTTAGGGGAAACAACCTTCTTCGTTACAAATCCTGACTCAAGCAAGCGGAAATTTAATGTCAACTTGGAATTGTGGGCTGAAAATTGTTCGGTTTCAAGTTCCATCGACACGGGACAGAAAGAGACTGTAAATGTCGAATTGAACCGAGGCGATCGCGAGACAATCTCTTTTCCTTTGGAACTTGAATCCATGGGATTCCAAGAAATCATCCTTTCGCAACAATCTGCACAGTGTGGAACACCTGCGGAGAAAACCGGGGGTGGCCTGACGTTTGTTCGGCCTTCAATTGAGATTCTTTCGGATTCCGTGAATGACTGACTCCGAGACAATGGTCGTCGTCCTCGCCGGGGGCAAGGGAACTCGATCCGTTAATCCTGGGATTGCCAAGGTCACTCAAAAGGTAGCGGATAAATCATTACTGCAATGGCAGGTCGACTCCATTCCCTCACTCGATTCCTTTGGGATCGCCGTGATTGGCGGTCACCTAGCTGAACAAGTTTCAGTCGTGATTAACAAATTGGACACTGATCTAGCCGTCGAGCTCATCATTGAACAAGCACCGCAGGGGACTGTCAACGCCGTTAAAGGTGCTTTTCAAAATGACGCCCCAGTTCGCGCTCTCGTAATTCTGGGTGATCTTTTAGTTGCTGCCGACTTGGGAAGTTTCATGGCACAGTGGGCGAAGAGCGGCAAGAATGTTGGCGTGATGGTCCACCCGAGTACTCACCCACAGGACAGCGACGCAGTGTTTGAAAACTGGGATGGCTCAGTATCCGTTGTTGCTAAGGGTGGTGATCGTGCTGGGATTGCGAATATGTCCTCTGCCGGGATTTTTGCAATGACGAGAGAGTCCGTGAGCATCTATGGTGATTGCAAGGACATAGGCTCCAATGTGTTGCCAGCGGCTGCAGCGCAAAGCGATCTGTTCGTCTTTGTGACGAGTGGGTACGTGAAAGACACCGGGACACCTGATCGATTAGAGCGTGCGCGGCACGATGCTGAGTCCGGCGTAATTAAACGTCGCGGAAAGCAAGGAGATCGGAAGGTGCTTTTTCTCGATCGAGACGGTGTGATTAATCCCGTCTCACCCGAGATTTAT
>Ga0105054_10011764_pt1 | contig 10835 bp, 7 predicted proteins | sample BON02_FD_78091 | JGI IMG/M metagenome (GOLD analysis project Ga0105054, IMG submission 78091) | Freshwater microbial communities from Lake Bonney liftoff mats and glacier meltwater in Antarctica - BON-02 (megahit assembly) | ecosystem: Environmental > Aquatic > Freshwater > Ice > Glacier... | reverse complement strand
TTCCTTCCTTTCTCAAAGTGTTTAAAAGGGCAATGTTTACATTATTTATGCTGGTAATAAGTTCTTCATAAATACCCGATATAAAAGCAATTGTGCCTCCAGAGACACCGGGTACAACATCAGCAGCACCCATGGCCATTCCTTTTAATAAAATAACAATGTAATTTAAAAGATTGCGATTTTCCATAAATGATAAAAAAACAAAAATAGCTTATTTATCTGGAAGCATTTTTCACATCTTCAATTAAGTTTTGGGCCCAATTGGTATTGAAGAACTGAGGAAATTCGTCCTCGAATAAATGAAGTTGTTCAAGGTCTATCTTTAAGGCGTTTAACAATCGATATTGCGCTCTCGGGAAATCGCTAATTAGCAGATAGAATCCTGCCATTTTATACTGCATTTCACATCGTTGCGGATAAAACTCATGGCCTTGGAGCAATATTTCTATCGCGGCATGAACATCTAGGTTTTGCACAGCTACATCGGCCCAATGAAACCAGGTGTCAAATTCGTAGTTCCCTAAGTCCACTGCTTGTTGATAGGCATAATAGGCTTCATCATTGTTTTTTAAGGCAGCATGTATCTTGGCACATTTTTTCCAATACTTGGAATTTTCTCCATCAATATTTATAGCCTTATTTATATAGTGCAATGCTTTTTTATAATCCTCCTGCCTTATGTAATAATCCGTGATGGACAACCATCCTTTATCCAATAAAGGGTCTTCATGAACCGTCCTGTAATAATAGGATTTTGCCAATTCATCATTTTTTAATTTTTCGTGGCATCTTCCAATTCGTAAATAGGCATGGGAGGTTGGATCCTCAATAGTAATAGTGGTCTCATAGTTTTCAATGGCCTCATTGTATCTGCCCATTTTTTCCAATACTTTTCCTTTTTCAAAGTAGGCACCTATAAAAGTGTCATCGGAAATTATGGCAAAGTCAAAAGCAGTCAAGGCTTCTTTGTGCATCTTTTTGGTAAAATACATTTTACCTAATTGGTGCCATGCCACTTCGCTATAGGGGTTTCGTTCCAGATAGTCGTTTAGGTATACGATGGCTCCGTCAAAATCCTCAAGGAATTCAAAACAATAGATTACATTATAAAGAGAGGAATAATCTTCCTCATCAAAGGAAACGCACATCATGAAATTTCGTTTGGCGTCCTCAAAATTATCCATGAACAAATACTCCATCCCTAGAAGTGAATGTATATCAAAACTGTCATCGGTTAAATCCAGGGCATGGTTTAAGAGCGATACAGCCGCTTCGTGATTATCTTTTTTGGAATAAATATTGGCCCTTTGGATGTATATTTCCTCGTTGCTACTATCTAATATCTGTAGCTCATCCAACATTTTTTCTGCCAACTCCAGATTGTTTTCAAAGACAAGGACCTCTATAGACAATAACTTAAGTTCAATGCTGTCCGGGTGCTGTTGCAACCCTATTTTAATGGCTTTTTTAGCCAATGCAATTTTGCCGTTATTGAGATAGTGATGAATAATATCTTGAAAATCTTCCGCATCAAAGAAGTAGACATCGTCTGTTTTGAGCATGGATTCAAACTTAGCAATTGGTTGCCCTGGTCTCTCGTTTGGTTCTAACGCCATAGGAACTTCTAATTATTCATTGGAACTAAAGTAGTCTATTGAAACCCTTAATTCCGACAGATTTGGTCTATAATATTAACAAATTAGTTAACAATTTATTGTTTCATGCCGTCCAATACCTCCAAAATCAGCTCACAACCTATTGTGATTTCTTCAGTGGTAATGGTCAATGGCGGGGAAATTCGAACCGCATTTGGTTCAAAAAGCAACCAGAATAAAATCAGGTTTTTTGCAGCACATTTAAGTATAACTTCATTAGCTATTTCCGGTTTTTCCATCATTAAGGCCAACATTAGGCCTTTTCCTCGAATTTCTTTTATTAGTCGGTGTTGTAAAAGTTTCCTTAATAGAATTTCTTTTTCCAGGGATTCCTGGATAAGTGTGCCCTCCGTTAATTCTTGCAAGGTAGCTAGACAGGCAGCAGCAATTACAGGATTACCGCCAAAGGTGGTAATATGACCCAGTTTTGGATTTCCTGTTAATGTCTGCATCATTTTGTGCGAAGCTACAAAGGCTCCTACAGGCATTCCGCCACCCATGCCCTTTCCAATTACAAGTATGTCCGGAACGCAATTAAAATATTCAAAGGCGAACAATTTTCCAGTACGCCCAAATCCAGGTTGTATCTCATCCAGAATGAGCATGGCGCCCATTGCTGTACATCTTTCCCTGACCTTCTTTAAATATCCATTTTCCGGTACTATAAAACCGGCACCCCCTTGAATGGTCTCCAGAACTACGGCAGCAGTTTTCCCCGTTATTTTTAATATATCCTCTTCATTATTAAAACGAATAAATCCTATGTCTGGAATTAGAGGTCTAAAAGCACTTTTGCGCTCTTCATAGCCCATAATGCTCAAACTTCCCATGGTATTTCCATGGTAAGCATTCTTGGCGGCTAGAATTTGGCTTCTTCCTGTATACCTTCTTGCCAGTTTCAATGCTCCTTCAATGGCTTCAGTTCCAGAATTAACCAGATAAGTGGTCTCCAAAGGAGCGGGGAGGTGATTAGCCAAAAGCTTGGTATAGGCAACAGCGGGTTCCTGAATGTATTCGCCATATACCATTACGTGCATGTACTTTTGTACTTGGTCCTGTATGGCATTTACCACTCTTGGGTGGCAGTGACCCAGGCTACAAGCGGAAACACCAGCAACAAAATCGAGATGTGCATTTCCTTTGGAATCATAAATATAACTGCCTTTGGCATGTGAGATTTCCAGGGCTAAGGGATGCTCAGAAGTCTGTGCCTGGTATTTATAATAATCCTCAATCATGTATCATTCGATCTATTTGTCCAATACTCTAAAAATCCAGGTTTCGTCCATGTATTTACCGTTGAAATTACTGTCACGGGAATTAAGTGCCTCTTGCCATGAATTAAATCGTTCTAAATATACGTAGTGAAATTGGTTGAAATTCCGAAAGAAATATTTAGGTTCCAAGCCTTTTTTGGTAAGGTTTTTTGAGAATTTCTCATAATTTTTCTTGAGTTCAAACACGTTGGCAATTAAATAGTAACCAGGAGCCAAGCCGTCTTCTTTGTTGCCCTCCTCATAGCGTTCTTTAGTTTTCTGATCTGTAAGTGTAGGCTTTGACTCTTTTTTCTGTTGGTCGATTTTTTTTGTTTCCAATTTTTTCTTCACTGGACTTGGCCCCGGTAATTTGGAGGAATTTATAGAATCGCGTATCCTTTGATCTTCTTCCGCCTCATCTGGATTTACGTCTATATCAATAGGGTTTTCCACACCTTTAATGGTGGCCAATTTAATATTATTATCGTTTTCGTCAAAAATATCGTCTTTAGTAAGAATACGCTCATCCCCACGCCAGATAAAACCTTTTAGTAGTCTGCTGTTGTCAGGGATGTCCTTCTCTGGGAAAATATCGCCATCAGGATTGGTTATAAAAGTAATATCCTCTATCTCGTTATTGGCAAGGGTCATTTTAATGGCACTACATATGGTTTTGTTGATCCCTATAAATTCTTGGTCATCATTGTACATGTAATAGATGACCTCAGTGTTTTTTACCAGATCTATAAGACTCAGTTTATTGTCTATAAACTTTCCAAAGAGGTCCTTGCCCTTGGCCTGGTTGTAGCCTACTTTGCTTACAGTGTCTATTGATATAACAAAGGCATTGTTGATTACCTTCAATGAGTCCAATTTTTCGGTTGCCAAATTGGAGAGTAAATGAATGCTATCGCCGGTCATTTGATTTTCGCCATTCCAAATAATAGGCTTGGTAATGAGTTCTGTAATTCCGGTCTTTTGGTTAAAATGTATGGAATCGCATTTACCACTTAAATCGGTCTTATAGAATTTTGCATTCCTAAAGGCCCTTAGTATACGCTGTTCGGGCTTTCCAGTGATCATTAGTGTATCACCGTGCATATAAAGGGAATCCTGCTCTACGAGATTAATGGATACGGCTCTTTTGGTAGCAAATACAGAATCTTGGGCCTTGTATACTTCAGCGTAGTGAGCCCTGATCAATCCATTATTTATAGTGTCCCTAATTGTAATATTGTTGGTAGCGGAGGCAAATTCGGTCTTCTTGTCAAAATACAGGCTGTCCCCCGTAATAATACGGTTATTATAGTCGATCCGGGTATTTTTAATTCCGTACCCATTTTCTATTTTGGTATCATAAAACCCACGTTCACAATACATTTTATAGGTTTCTCCAGTAATGGTAGACGGTCCGTATAAATAGGCATTTTTTGAAACCGTATAATAATCCAATTGTTTGGAGACCAATTTGAATTCTGGATTGACGAGGTTTACACTATCTAAAAATTGTGATTTTTTAAGTTGGGTAAAATAGCGTCCAATTCTACTAGTAAGGGTGTTGGACGAATCTACAACGGTTCCGTAATCTTTGTAATAAGCCTCTTGTTTTTCCCTGTCAAATCGTAAAGTATCCGTGGTAAGGGTCATGCTGGTATGATTCAAAACCACATTTTCCCAGGCTTTCGCTAGATTCAGATTGCCGTCATAGTCTATCTTCCCACTGGTTAATTGTACTGAATCTCCTTGTTGAAGTTTAATATTCCCTATGGCCTTAAGTCTATTCTCCTTTTGGTAATAAATGGCTATATCGCACCATAAATCGGCTCCTTCATGCTTAAATTGCACCTGCCGATCATCTTTGCTAAAGATGGCCGCACCGGGATATTGTTTTTCATCTTTGGTGAAGTTGGCTCCATAAACAATGTTTATTTGTTTAACCTCTGTCTTCGGTTCCTGGGCCCAACCGTTCCAACAAATGAATACGGTAAATAATAAGAATATGGACTTAAGCAATGTTTAAAATTTTGGTCAAAAATAGTATATTTTGAGGGAGGAAGTTATAGTTTGGGATAGTTTTAATAAAATGCCATTATCAAAAAAGCCATCTTAAAAGATGGCTTTTGTTTATCGATATATCGTCTGAGTCCTATCGGGTCCTACCGAAACAATCTTGATGGGGACTTCCAGTTCTTTTTCCAAGAACTTTATATAATCCATTAAGGTGTCCGGAAGTTCATCAGCCTTGCTCATTTTGGTCAAGTCTTTTGCCCAACCCTTCATTTCCGTATACACCGGAGTTACATATTCCGGTTCAATGCTATAAGGTAAATGTTTTATCTGTTTTCCTTTATAGTTGTATGCAGTACACACTTTTAGGGTTTTAAACCCGCTAAGTACATCTGCTTTCATCATCATTAATTCCGTTACTCCATTAATCTCAACAGCATATTTAAGGGCAATTAAGTCTAACCATCCGCAACGTCTGGGTCTTCCTGTGGTTGCGCCAAATTCGTTACCGACACGGCCCATGGTGGCACCGTCCTCATCAAAAAGCTCTGTAGGGAACGGTCCACTACCTACACGGGTAGTGTAAGCCTTGAAAATACCTATGACGTTGCCAATTTTATTTGGTGCCACGCCCAATCCAGTACAGGCACCTGCCGCTGTAGTGTTGGATGAGGTTACAAATGGATAGGTTCCAAAATCGATGTCCAACAAAGATCCTTGTGCACCTTCCGCCAATATTTTTTTGCCTTCCCTTTGTGCATTAAAAATGTACTCTTCACTATCTATGAAGGTCAATTTTTTTAATTCTTCAACAGCCATAAAGAAATCGGCTTCCAATTCCTTTAGGTCATATTGGATCTCTACATTGTAAAAGTTGATCATAGCCTCATGTTTGTTGGCCAATGATCTGTATTTTTCTTTCCAGTCCGAGAATTCCAAATCCCCAACCCTCATTCCGTTTCTTCCCGTTTTGTCCATATATGTTGGACCAATACCCTTGAGGGTAGATCCAATTTTGGCCTTGCCTTTGGCAGTTTCAGAGGCTGCATCCAATAGGCGGTGGGTAGGCAAAATTAAATGGGCCTTTCTAGAGATAAATAATATAGACTTAATATCTAAATTGAATTTCTTAAGGTTATCGAGCTCTTTTTTAAAGATAACGGGGTCTATTACCACACCGTTTCCGACAATGTTGACCGCAGTCTTGTGAAAAATTCCAGAGGGAATAGTGTGCAAAACATGTTTTATACCATCAAATTCCAGAGTGTGGCCAGCATTGGGTCCGCCTTGGAAACGTGCTATAATGTCATAGTTTTTTGTTAAAACATCAACTATTTTCCCTTTTCCTTCATCTCCCCATTGGAGTCCTAGTAGTAAGTCTACTGCCATTCTATATGTAATTGGATTAATTATTCGTGTTCTCTTCCTTGATTTTTGTCCCGTAAAAATAGAGTGAGTGAGTATTGATCTTAATTTTGAAAACTTCCTCAATAGTCTTTTTTATACTTTGGATTCGGGGGTCGCAAAATTCCATGACTTCACCAGTATCCGTTAGGATAACATGATCGTGCTGTCTGTCAAAATAGGATTTTTCGTATTGGGCCTGGTTTTTTCCAAACTGGTGTTTTCTAACTAATTTGCATTCCAATAGAAGCTCAATAGTATTGTAAAGTGTAGCCCTGCTAACCCGATAATTTTTGTTTTTCATAGTGATATAAAGTGATTCTATATCAAAATGTTCTTCACTATCGTATATTTCCTGTAAAATTGCGTAGCGCTCAGGTGTTTTTCTGTGCCCATTTCCCTCTAGAAAAGTGGTGAAGACATTTTTAACTATTTCTTGGTTCTTATTTTCGGCCATAGCATTTACCCAGCTTTAGGGTACAAATGTACAGTTAAAATTTAAATTCTGGACACTTTATCGATACCGTTAATACGCTTTAGATTATCTATAACTTTTTTAAGGATAGCATTATTTTTTACAACAAGTGTAATTTTTCCGGAAAAGGTGCCTCCGTCGGTACCGAAATTAATATTCCGCATATTTACATGTAAATTGCCAGAGATTACTTCTGTAATTTCACTGATCAAACCTAGGTTGTCTATACCTGTCAGCATTATTTCTACTGTAAATTCCTCTTGGGAAGAATCGATCCATTTGGCAGAAATAATCCTATAGGCGTAGTTGGACTGGAGAGATATGGCATTGGGACAGTTTTTCTTGTGTACCTTAATTCCATCATTTACACTAACGAATCCAAAAACTTCGTCTCCAGGAATGGGATTGCAGCATTGGGATAATTTATATTCCAGCTTATCCTCTTCCTTGCCAAAAACAAGCGTATCAAATTTAGTAGTTATTTCCTCTCTATGAATATCTTCAGGAACTGGGTTTCTCCTTATTCTATTCTTAAAGAAACTAATAAAAGCATTACTATAAGATGCCGCAAAATCCTTTAACATCTGATTGTCAATAACTCCTATGCCCACTCTATAGAACAAGTCCAAACTGGTTTTGAGTTTAAAGAATATGACCAATTTGTTTATGGTATCCTCGTTAAGGGTAATTTTTTGTGATTTTAGTTTGCGTCTAAGAATTTCCTTACCGTCCATTGCGGTGGACTTCTTTTCTTCCCTTAATGAAGATTTTATCTTGGCCCTGGCCCTTGCTGTAGTGGCGTAATCTAACCAGCTTTGGCTGGGGCTGGCGGTGTCTGAGGTTAATATATCTACTTGGTCTCCACTGTTTAGGGTGGTGTTCAATGGGACTAATTTACCATTCACCTTGGCTCCTCTGGTGTGCATGCCCACTTCCGTATGTATATTAAAGGCGAAATCCAAAGGTGTAGCGCCTTTTGGGAGGGATTTTAATTCTCCTTTAGGTGTAAATACAAAAATCTCCTTGGAATAAAGGTTAAGCTTAAATTCTTCTACAAAATCAACTGCGTTCGTATTGGCATTTTCCAATGCTTCCTGTAGTTTGTTAAGCCATTCTTCAATTCCTTGTTCTTTTTGATTGCCGTGTTTGTATTTAAAATGGGCCGCATAGCCATTTTCGGCAATCTCGTGCATCCTTTCACTTCTTATCTGTACTTCTACCCATTTGCCCTTTGGTCCCATTACCGTTATGTGTAGGGCCTCATATCCGGTAGATTTTGGAGAGGAAATCCAATCACGTAACCGAACAGGGTTGGGAGTGAAGTGGTCAGTAAGGATGGAATAAATTTTCCAGGCTATAAACTTTTCGTTCTGCCGGTCAGACTTGTAAATGATCCTTATGGCAAATTTGTCATAAATCTCATCAAAGGCCACATTCTGAACCTTCATTTTTCGGCGGATAGAGAATATGGATTTCATCCGTCCTTTTATATAATAATCTAACTGCTCTTTATCCAAAGATTCGCTGATAACTCCCGAAAAAGCATCAATATAGGACTGTTGGTCTTCCTTGGATTCTTCAATTTTACCCAAAATATCTTCGTAGACATCCCGTTCCGTATATTTAAGGCTAAGGTCTTCCAGTTCTGTCTTTATGTTGTACAGACCTATTCTATGCGCCAATGGAGCATATATGTACAAGGTTTCCGATGCTATCTTCACTTGTTTATGCTCTGGCATGGAATCCATAGTGAGCATGTTGTGATACCTGTCTGCAATTTTTATAATAATGACCCGGACGTCATCATTTAACGTTAAAAGCATCTTTCTAAAATTCTCAGCCTGTTGGGATATGTTCATATCCTTTTTTAGGTGGGCAATTTTAGTGAGTCCATCCACGATACGTGCTACGGTTTCCCCGAACATACGTTCTATGTCGGCCAAAGTATACTCCGTGTCCTCAACAACATCGTGTAATAGTGCGGAGGCAATGGACACGGCATCCAAACCTATTTCGGAGCTTATTATTTTAGCCACTGCTATAGGGTGAAAAATGTAGGCTTCTCCTGATTTTCTTCTTTGATTTTTATGTGCATCTACGGCAATATCAAAGGCGGAGCGTATCAATTTCTTATCCTCATCGGTAAGATTCTGATAGCTTATGCGGAGCAATTCCTTGTATTGCTTGGCAATCTCCTTGTTTTCTTTCTCTATTGCTGCTTCGGTCATCATAAATTAAAAATAGCACAAACTATACTAGTAGGCAACAAAAATTATGCCTTTAAATTTTGAATTCTGGACATTAGGGTTGGGTGTGAATAGTGCATAAAAACATAGGCCGGATGGGGAGTGAGGTTGCTTAGACTATTTTTTGATAATTTTTTTAATGAGGTGATCAGAGGTTTGGAGGCAAAAGTGTTTTTGGCATAATCATCTGCCTGATACTCAAATTTTCTAGACATAACGTTCATTATCAAGCCAGTAATTTCAGATATAGGACTGTAAAGTATTCCAAAACCGATAAGCGCGGCATGAAAACTTGGCTGTGAAACGCCTATGGCCAAAGATACCTCTGGGGTGTTTATGAATATTGATAAAATAAATAGGGTAAGGCCAGTTAGTAAAATGGAGGCAGATAAATTAAAGATAATGTGTTTCCTTTTATAATGTCCAACTTCATGGGCCAGTACCGCTACAATTTCATCCTCTTCAAGATCATTGATCAAGGTGTCGTATAAGGTTATTCTTTTTTCTTTACCGAAACCCGAAAAATAGGCATTGGCCTTGGTAGATCGTTTTGATCCGTCTATGACAAAGATATTTTTTAGCTCAAAGCCCACATTTTTTGCATACGCTTCAATTTTACTTTTTAAACTACCTTCTGCTAAGGGAGTCTGTTTATTAAAAAGGGGTACTATAAGTTTACTGTAAAAAAGGTTCATGAAAAGCGAAAATACAGCAACGAGTGCCCAAGCATAAATCCAAAAGTCGGTGCCAGCCCATTGAAAGAACCAAATGACCAAGGACAGTATCCCTCCGCCAAGAATTATCATCATCATCCATCCTTTAAGCTTATCTGTCCAGAACAACTTTTTGGTACTCTTGTTAAACCCAAATTTTTCCTCGATAACAAAGGTATGGTAATATGAAAAAGGAGTGGTTACTATATCATTCCCGATCATGATTATGCCAAAAAACATCAGGGCAATAAGGATGGGGCTTTGACTAAGGCTTCTCGCTACTGAATCGATCCATTCAAATCCTCCAAAAGTCAGAAATAACAATGTTAATAAGAGGGAAAAGACAGAACTGATTAGTCCAAAGCGATATTTGATTTTCTTGTACTCTTGGGATTTTCTATATTCCTCTTGGTCAAACACATCACTCAATTCGTTTGGTACCACATCGGAATAACGTTTGGCATTTAAGTATTCCAAAAAAGTTTCAATACAAAATTGAATAACTAATATGGCTATTATTATATAAAATAGGATGTTACTGTTCATGTAAATATTAATGGATTTCAATATTAATTTAAGCTGTAGTTCTTTTATTCTGATTCTTTTGTTAAAACCCTCTCTGCCTTCTAGCCTCAAAGATAAGTATTGCAGCGGATACGGAAACATTCATGGAGTCTATTTCTCCGTGCATGGGAATTATAATATTTTGAGAGGACTTGTTCAGCCATTCCTCGGATAGTCCAGTAGCTTCTGTACCCACTACTATGGCTGTTGGCTTAGTGAAATCCACTTCCGTGTAGGGTTTGGACGCACTTAAGGCTGCACAGTTGATGGCTATATTTCTATTTATTAAGTATTGAATTATCTCTTGTGTGGAGCCTAGGGCCAAATTGGTCGTAAATACACAACCAACGCTAGACCGGATTATATTGGGATTATAGAGGTCGCTTTTCGGATTGGCAATAATTACGGCATCTAGATCAGCGGCATCCGCAGTGCGAAGAAGTGCACCTATATTGCCCGGTTTTTCAGGTGCTTCTGCTATTAAAATCAACGGGGAGTCGTTTCTGAAATTTAAT
>Ga0105054_10011763_pt1 | contig 10835 bp, 12 predicted proteins | sample BON02_FD_78091 | JGI IMG/M metagenome (GOLD analysis project Ga0105054, IMG submission 78091) | Freshwater microbial communities from Lake Bonney liftoff mats and glacier meltwater in Antarctica - BON-02 (megahit assembly) | ecosystem: Environmental > Aquatic > Freshwater > Ice > Glacier... | reverse complement strand
CGAGACAGCTTTTGGAGTTTGCGATGAGGGGACGAGCGGCGGCAACCATCGAACTGAGCGCCACGGAGCGTTCCTTTCTTGAAGCGCAATTGCGCAGGCACAAGGCGGCGCGGTCGTTGTCTGATCGGTGCCGCATCGTGCTGAAATGCGCCGATGGGTTCTCGAGCAAGGCGGTTGCCGCCGATCTCGGCCAGAGCGCGCATACGGTTGGCAAGTGGCGCAAGCGCTTTGCCGAACACCGCATCGAGGGCTTGTCCGATGAGTATCGCGCGGGCCGCCCACGCACCGTTTTGGACGAACAGGTCGCGGAGGTGATCAAACGCACTCTGGAAACCACGCCGAAGGATGCCACCCACTGGTCAATCCGGTCCATGGCTGCAGCAATCGGACTGTCGCACACGAAAATCCGCCGGATTTGGCCGCCGGATTTGGCCGCCGGATATGGCCGCCGGATATGGCCGCCGGATATGGAATGCGTTCGGCCTGCAACCACACCGTTGCGAAACCTTCAAACTGTCCACCGATCCATTGTTCATGGACAAGGTTCACGACACTCCTCCCCAGACCTATCTCCGGGCACAGACGTAGCGACCAGATCCCGCCCCCTCACAACATCCCCGGCACCACCAGATCGGGTGGGCGGTGGCCGTCGCCGAATGTCTTGATGTTGATGATTACCTTCTCGCCCATCTCCACCCGGCCCTCCACAGTGGCCGATCCCATATGCGGCAGCAGCACGACATTGGGCAACTCGCGCAGACGCGGGTTGATCTCGACCCCGCGCTCATAAACATCCAGACCCGCGCCAGCGATCTCATCCGCGCGCAGCATCCGGGTCAGGGCATTCTCGTCGATCACCTCACCGCGGGACGTGTTCACAATGACGGCGGATGGTTTCATCAGCTTGAGCCTGCGGGCATTCATCAGATGAAAGGTCGAAGGCGTATGCGGACAATTGATCGAGATCACATCCATCCGGGCCACCATCTGATCAAGCGATTCCCAATAGGTCGCCTCCAGCGCCTCCTCGACCGCGGGGCGCAGGCGCTTGCGGTTGTGATAATGGATCTGCATGCCAAAGGCGCGGGCGCGGCGGGCGACAGCCTGCCCGATCCGGCCCATGCCCAGAATACCCAAGCGGCGACCGCCCACGCGGCCACCCAGCATCGCGGTGGGCGCCCAGCCGCTCCAATGCCCCGATTGCATCAGGGCCATCCCTTCAGGAATGCGGCGGGTCACGGCGAGGATCAGGGCCAATGTCATGTCGGCAGTATCCTCGGTCACCACACCAGGGGTATTGGTCACCAGAATCCCGCGCTGCCGGGCGGTCGCCACGTCGATATGATCGACACCCGCGCCATAATTCGCGATCAACTTCAGTTGCGGACCCGCCTGCGCCAAAACCCGCGCATCGATCTGATCAGACAGGGTCGGGACCAGCACGTCCGCCGTGGCCAGCGTGGCAACCAGTGCCTCGCGGGTCAACGGTACATCATCGGCGCGTAATGTGACATTGAACAATTCGGTCATCCGGGTCTCGACCACCTTGGGCAACCGTCGCGTCACGACAACACTCAATCGTTTCCCTGACATCCGTGACGCTCCCTTGCTTTCATTACCGGCAGTTATCGGGCAAATTGCCCGCAAGGGACCCGCGGCACAAGAACAACGCGCCCTGAGGTCGGGAATAAAAGGCAGTAAACAGGTGAAACCGATGCGGCATGCGGACCGGACGATCTGGGCACTGTTATTTTGCGCCATGGCAGGCGGTGCTGCGGCGCAATCCCTGCGACCGCAACTCAGACCCGAAAGCCTTGCCGTCCCGGCCACAGCCATCGTTGCGGTCTCCGAAACCGGTGACGTGGTGCCTGACGCAGCGGCAGATGCCGAACCCGTCGCGGCCCCGGCACCCGTGGTACCGCGCGACCCCGATATCGGGCCCGAGACGAACCTGCCCCTGCCACGCTACGTCTCGCTCAAGACGGATGAGGGCAATGTGCGGCGCGGGCCATCGCTCACGCACAGGATCGACTGGGTGTTCCGGCGCGAGGATATGCCGCTGCAGATCACGGCGGAGTACGGGCATTGGCGGCGGGTCATCGACCGCGAGGGGCTGGGCGGCTGGGTGCATTACTCGCTCCTCTCCGGCAACCGGACCGTGATCGTGGATCAGGACATGCTGCCGCTGCTGAGCCGGGCCGACGCGAACGCACCCCAAAATGCGCTGCTCGAACTTGGAGTCATCGCGCGTCTGGGCGAATGTCAGGCGGAATGGTGCTGGCTCACCGCAGGCGGCTACCGGGGCTGGGCGCCCCGGAGCGCGCTCTGGGGCGTCGAGGCGGACGAAATCCGCGACTGACGCCAGTTGCCGTTCCCCCGCGATGGGCGTTAGAGACGCGCATGACCCGCAAACCCCGGACAGACACGCAACTCAACCTTTCCGCCGGGCTGCTCTCGGTCACGGTGGCGCTTGTGCTGGTGCTGGCCAAGATCTGGGCCTTCTCCGCCACCGGCGCGCTCTCCATCGCAGCCACGCTGGCGGATTCGGCGCTCGACCTGATGATGTCGCTGGGCGGGCTTGCCGCCATCGCCTATGCGGCGAAACCGGCGGATGAAGATCACGCCTTCGGGCATACCTCGGCCGAGGATCTGGCCGCGCTCGGACAATCGGTGTTCATCCTGATTTCTGCGATTGCCATCGCCACAGCAGCGGTGTTCCGGCTCATGGCCGATGATCCGCCTGCGCTCGCCTCCGAAGGCATCGGCATTGCCGTCATCGCCTTTTCGATCCTGGTGACGGCGGCTCTGGTACTCTGGCAGCGGCATGTGGCGCGCACCACGGGCAGCAAGGTCGTGGCGGCGGACAGCCTGCATTATCTGGGCGATCTCATCCCCAATGCCGGGGCATTGCTGGCGCTCTGGGCCTCGGCGCAGTTCGGGCTGATGCAGATCGATTCCATCGTGGCACTGGCAGCAGCCGGGATCATGGTGATCGGGGCGCTCCGCATTGGCAAAGGCGCATGGGACGCGCTGATGGACGGGCGTGCCGACCCGGAAGTGATCGCCGGGGTCGCCGCCATCGCGCGCGGGTTTCCGGGGGTGCACGGGTTCCACGACCTCAAGACGCGGGTGGCGGGCAGCCAGATTTTCATCAACCTGCATGTCGAGCTCGATGGCTCGCAAACGCTGGATCAGGCGCATGCCATCGGGGCAGCACTGCGGCGGGCGATCATCGCGCAATATCCGCGCGCCGATGTGATGATCCACAAAGACCCGGTCGGCGTGCAACCCCACCCCGAGGATCACCGGCACGACCACACCCACGAACCCCGGCGCTAGACCGGCAAGATTCCGGCCATTGTCGGATTAAAGCAAACCAATGCCAACTTTCGGCACGCAAGCAATTGAATCCTGGCCAGGTGTCGCTCTAGCAGAGCAGAAATCTACCAGAGCCTGCGCAGCTTAATTGCTATGCGCGCCCGCCATCCGCTCCAGATCGACGGTAACTTCCACCGGCACCTCACCCGCCTCTTCAAAGACGAGGGTCATGGTAAAGACCGTGCCCTGCTCCAGCGGCGCAGTCAGGCCCATGAGCATGACGTGGTGACCGCCCCGCGCGAGCAGGAGTTCACCATCTGCGGGCAGGTCAAAGCCCTCTGTGACATGGATCATCTGCATGACGCCATCGGCATTCTCGCGATGGGTATGCAACTCGACCCGGGCCGCCGCATCCGAGCGGACGTCAATCAGACGGTCAGGCGCGCCGCCCTGATTGTGAATGACCATAAAGGCCGCACCGGTCGGTGCCGCAGGGCCCGCCGAAATGGCATAGGCATCCTGCACGTCGATCCCCTCAGCCCATGCGGGCAGGGCCAACAGCATCGCGGCAGTCGCAGCACACAAAACAGTCTTGAACGACATGTGTCGTCTCCTTGATTTGAGAAAATGGGTGGATTTTCAGGTCAGATCAGGACAGGCGGCGCGCGGGCGGGGGGCAGGCCCCGGACATGTTCAGGATGGATCAGCGCCGTCTGCGGCACCTGCACCGGCAACGCCCGGCCCTGCGGACGCAGCAGAACCAACGGCTCGACGGGAAGCGCCACCAGTGAGAGCGCGCAATCCGGGCAGAAACGGCCCGGCCCCGTAGGCTGCCCCTCGGCATCCAGCGTGACCGCAACCAGACCGCCGCCGATACACAGGACAGCATCCGGCCCCGCCAGCATCTGCATGCGCGCCATCGCAAACTGCGGCGCACTCAGCGACAAGAGCAGCGCAAGGATCAGGATGAGTTGGCGGGTCAGAAGCGACATGCGCCCCGTTACCACGGCACCGCGTCATGCGAAAGGCAGGGTGGGTTGAAACCCACCTTACGTGCCACAGCGGCAACCGGGGTCCGCGGCAAGGCTCTGGACACAGAGGCGCAGGCCGATATGAAGGGGCCATGCAGGCGCCTAATCCCTCTCTCTCCCCCGTCATCACGACCTTGGCGCAGGCCGTGGCCACAGGCGACAGGCGTGCGCTGGCCCGCGCGATCACGCTGGTCGAAAGCGCTCGACCGGATCACCGGGCGCAGGCCGAGGCGCTGCTGACACATCTGGCCCAGACCCCGCCCTCTGCCGGCAGGCAAGCCCTGCGCATCGGCCTCTCCGGCACGCCGGGGGTGGGCAAATCCACCTTCATCGAGGCGCTGGGACTGCAGCTCACCGTCGCGGGACAGCGGGTGGCCGTCCTGGCGGTCGATCCCTCCTCCGCCCGCTCCGGCGGCTCCATTCTGGGCGACAAGACACGGATGGAACATCTCGCCCGCGACCCGCGCGCCTATATCCGGCCCTCCCCCGCGCAAGGCGCACTCGGCGGCGTCGCCCGGCGCAGCCGCGATGTCGTGGCGCTCTGCGAGGCGGCAGGCTTTGACATCATCCTGATCGAGACGGTCGGCGTCGGGCAGTCCGAGACGATGGTGGCGCAGATGGCCGATGTGTTCGTTTTGCTGCTGGCCCCGGCAGGCGGCGACGAACTTCAGGGGGTCAAGCGCGGGATCATGGAGATGGCCGATATCGTCCTGATCAACAAGGCGGATGGCGAGCTTCTGGCGCAGGCGAACCGGACCTGCGCCGATTACGCCGGCGCGCTGCGGCTGATGCGGCACCGTGCGCAAGACCCCGAAGGCGTGCCGCTGGCCATAACCGTCTCTGCCGTGACAGGCGCGGGCATCGACGCCGCGTGGGAGCAGATCGCAAACCTCGCCGCATGGCGACGCAGCACAAGCCACTGGGACCGCACACGCAGCGCACAGGCCAGATACTGGTTTCACGAGGAATTACGCCACGCGCTCCTCGCACAGCTTGCAGGCGACGCCACCCTGCAGGCGCGCCTCGCCGATCTGGAGCAATCCGTCGCCAGCGGGCAAATGAGCCCCGCCGCCGCCGTAACCGCTGCATTGGCCCGCCCGCAATCATGACGCATGAGGTGATCTTCGACGGGGCGCATCTGCGCGCCATCCTGCATCCGGGCGCTACCAAACAGCTGATGGTCACCTTCGACTACCGGCAAAACGGCAAGAACGACTTTACCGCGACCCGGCACTCCACCCATTTTGCGCGGATGCAGTTCGCGCAACTCTCGATCAAGACCCGCGCGAATGATTGGTTCATTAATCCCGATACCGCCGCACTCGAATCCGCCCTGACCCGGATCGGGCCGCAATACCGCCGCGTGCATCTGCTGGGCTATTCCATGGGCGGCTACGGCGCGCTGCGCTTTGCGCGCGCACTCGGCGCCGTCTCTGCCGTGCTGATTTCGCCTCAGGTCTCGATCCTGCCCGAACTTGTGCCTTTCGATGCGCGCTACCGGACCGAGGGGCGGGGCATTGACCCGGTGCTGGGCGACCTGACAGAGCGGGCCCATCCGACGCTGGCCGGGCTCATCCTGCTCGACCCATTCGCGCGGGCAGACCTGCAGCATGCGCATATGATTCAGCATCTCTATCCGGCGCTTGCTGTGGTGCGACTGCCCTTTGGCGGGCACCCGGCGAGCCTCGTGCTGCGCGACGCGGGCAAGACCTGGACGATCAACCGGGCCGCCGTGCTGGCTCAGGCGAAATCCCGTGCCATCACGCAATCGCACCGCGAAGGGCGGCGCTCCTCGGCAGGCTACTGGCTGCGCATGGCGCTCTATTGCGAAAACCGCCGCCCGGCACTTGCCGCCCATGCGCGGGCTCAATATGCTGCTTTGGGAGGCTTTGGCGGACCAGCGGATGAGAGCGACGAGAGCGACTGACCCCAACGGCATCCGGGCAGAACCCGCGAAATCCGGTTGACGGCACCGGGGAATCCCCGTAATCCGCGACAACTGAATTCACGGCTCTGCCTGCGCAGGGTATGAGACGATTTGAGTGGACCCCCGGCAAAGGCCGGTCCGGTCCGGGACACGAAGGACAAATACAATGGCGCGCCGCTGCGAATTGACCGGAAAAGGCCCGATGTCTGGCAACAATGTCAGCCATGCCAAAAACAGGACCCGCCGTCGGTTTCTGCCCAACCTGCAGGATGTGACGCTGATTTCCGACACGCTGGGCCGATCGGTCAAGCTGCGGATTTCTGCGGCTGCGATCCGCACGGTGGATCACCGTGGCGGGCTCGACGCTTTCCTTGCCAAGGCGAAAGAGGACGAACTGTCCGACGACGCGCTGAAGCTGAAGAAAGAGATCGCCAAGGCGCTGGCCGCCTGAGGCAGTCTCTGCTTTGAAATAACAGGCCCGGCCGCGCAAGCGACCGGGTTTTTTCTGTTCGGGAGGGTGGGTTGAAACCCACCTTACTTTCCCGCCATCAGACCAGCGGACCGACAGGAGCCCATGCAAGACGCCCTGCCCATCGACCCGATCCTGCCTGATCTGATCGCGGCGCTGCGCCACGCGGGCCGCGCCGTGTTGCAGGCCCCGCCTGGCGCAGGCAAGACGACGCGGGTGCCGCTCGCGATGCTGAAGGCGGGGCTGACACCGGGCCGGATCGTCATGCTGGAGCCGCGCCGCCTCGCCACCCGCGCCGCCGCTGAACGCATGGCCGGCGCCCTGGGCGAATCCGTCGGCGCCACCGTCGGTTACCGGATGCGGGGCGAGGCGAGGATCAGCGCCGCGACGCGGATCGAGGTGGTGACCGAAGGCATCCTCACCCGGATGATCCAGTCCGACCCCGAATTGCCCGGTATCGGCGCACTGATCTTTGACGAATTTCACGAACGCTCGCTCAACGCCGATTTGGGGCTGGCCCTCGCCTGGGAATCGCGCGGCGCCTTGCGACCCGACCTCATGTTGCTGGTCATGTCCGCCACGCTCGACGCCGCCCCGGTCGCGGCACTCCTCGACGATGCACCCATCATCACCGCCGCTGGTCGCGCCTATCCGGTCGATCTGCGCTGGCGCGATCGGCCCCTGTCCGCAGGCAGCCGACTCGAGCCCGCCGTGGCCGACCTGATCCTGCAAGCGCTGCATGACACCACCGGCGGCATTCTCGTGTTTCTGCCCGGAGAGGGCGAAATTCGGCGGACAGAGGCGCTGCTCAAAGGGCGGTTGCCCGCCGGTTGCGTGGCCCAACCGCTTTACGGCGCCATGCCCTTTGCCGCGCAACAGGCCGCCATCGCGCCGCTGCACACCGGGCGCAAGCTGGTCCTCGCCACCGCCATCGCCGAAACCTCGCTCACCATCTCCGACATAAGGGTGGTGATCGACGCAGGCCGGGCGCGACGAGCGCGGTTCGACCCCGGCTCCGGCATGTCGCGGCTGGTGACCGAATCCGTGACCAAAGCCGAGGCCACCCAGCGCGCAGGCCGCGCCGGTCGCGTGGCCCCCGGCACCTGTTACAAGCTCTGGACCATAGGCGAGGACGGCGCGCTCGCCGCCTTCGCACCTCCCGAAATCGCTGGCACCGATCTAGCCGGTCTGGCGCTGGAACTGGCCCTCTGGGGATCGGATGATCTGGCCTTCCTCACCCCACCCCCGGAAGTCGGCCTGACCCGCGCCCGCGACCTTCTGCGCGACCTCGGCGCGCTCGACGGCGCAGGGCACATCACCGCGCATGGGCGCGCGCTGGCAAACCTGCCGCTGCATCCGCGCCTAGGACATATGCTGCTGCGCGCCGGGTCACAGGCCGCACCTCTGGCCGCTCTGATGGCCGAACGCGATCCTTTGCGCGGCGCCCCGGTGGACCTGAGCCTGCGTATAGGCGCATTGCGCGGCATCCGCGGTCCTTTCGACATGAACTGGCAGGTCATCGACCGGATCAAGGCCGAATCCACCCGGCTCGCCCGCGGCCTGCCCGACCTGCCCGCGCTCTCCCTCGGCGCACAAGCAGCCCTCGCCTATCCCGACCGGATCGGGCTGCGGCGCAAGGGGGGCGAGGCGCGCTATATCCTGTCGGGCGGCAAGGGCGCGGTGCTGGCCGCCGATGACCCGATGGCCGGGGCACGGCTCATCGTGGCGACCGATCTCGACGGCGACCTGCGCGAGGCGCGGGTACGTCAGGCCGTGCAGCTGGACGAAAGCGACCTGCGCATGCTCTACGCCGACCGGATCAGGCGGATCAGCCATTGCCAATGGTCGCGGCGCGAGGGGCGAGTATTGGCGCGGTGTCAGGAACGGTACGGCGCGCTGGTGCTCGATGACGCGGTTTGGGCCGACACGCCCGAGGGCAACATCGCCCAGGCCATGCTCGACGGCGTGCGCGATCTGGGGTTGCGGATCGAGGGCACGGCGGCCCTCTTTCGGGCGCGGGTACAACTCGCGTGCGCCAGCCTGGCCGGCCTGCCCGACCTCAGCGACGCGGCCCTCACCGACAGAATGCAGGATTGGCTCATGCCATGGCTTGGCGGTGTGCGCACAACAGCAGACTGGCGGCGGTTCGACCTGCTTGGGCCGCTGCGGGCAATGCTCGATCACACGCAGATGCAGGCGCTCGATCGGATCGCGCCCGCCGCCTTTACCACACCGCTCGGGCGGCATGTGGCGATCGACTACAGCGGCGAAAGCCCCGAAATCACCCTGCGGTTGCAGGAAATGTTCGGTCTGACCCGGCACCCAATGATCGGGCAAACGCCGCTGCGGGTGACGCTGCTCTCACCAGGGGGCAAGCCGCTACAGACTACGGCCGACATCCCCGGCTTCTGGGCCTCCTCTTACAGCGACGTGCGCAAGGACATGCGCGGACGCTATCCACGCCACCCCTGGCCCGAGGATCCGACCGTCGCCGAACCAACCCTGCGGGCCAAACCGCGCGGAACTTGAGTCTCTCGCTCGGAAACATTTGCGCGAGATTTGAGTTTTAGAAAGCAATCTGTTACATTTGTGAAAATACAAACGAGCAGCACCAGTCAAGAACAGTCAGGCCAAAGATGAACCCGTCCACCAGCCCTGCTGCGGCAGCGCCGCAAGATCGTCATATCCAACCCGTCCACGCCCAGCTCGCGGCGCTCTGCTGGCGCAAATCGAATGGCGAGCGTGAGGTGTTGCTGGTGACATCATCGACAGGGCGCTGGATCCTGCCCAAAGGCTGGCCGATCAACGGGCTGCATCCGGGCGACGCCGCGCTGGTCGAGGCCTGGGAAGAGGCCGGGGTGAAAAAAGGCAAAGTTGATCGTAAACCGCTCGGCGCCTTTCTGGGGGCCAAACGGTCACTCGCGGGGGATGACGAGCCTAGCGTTACCAAAGTGTTCGCGGTCAAGGTGCAAGAAACCGTGACCGATTATCCCGAGGCTGACCGGCGCGACCGGATCTGGGTCAGCCCGGCCAAAGCGGCCGAACTGGTTGACGAAGACGGCTTGCGCGAAATCCTGCGCGCCTTCTGACCGGCAGGGTGGGTTGAAACATACCTTACCTTTGCGTCACGCCCCCATATAGTCGCGCTTGCCGACCTCGACCCCGTTGTGACGCAGAATGTCATAGGCAGTCGTCAGGTGGAAATAGACCTGCGGCAGGCTGTAGAGGCTATAGTAGTCCTGGCCGTTCATCCGCATCTCGCCACTGCGCTGCGCCAGCACGATCTCGCGGCCCTCTGCTCCCTCAAAGGCTGCGGTATTGACACCCTGCAAATAGGTCTGCGCCGTGGCGATCCGGGTCTGCAACTCCGCAATGCTCGTCTCGACATCCGGAAATGACGGCACATCGCCGCCCGACAGTCGCGCCGCGGCCCGCACACAGAAATCACAGGTCAATTGTACCTGACGAGTAAAATCAAGCATATCAGGAAAAAGCCGGAATTGCAGCAGTGCTGCAGGCTCGATCTTGCGCGCTTCGGCATGCGCCTCTGCCTTGGTCAGGATATTCGAGAGCGCGGTCAAGGCGCGCGCCAAGGCGGGAACGGGTGAGTGCATCGGGTCATCCTCAGGTAAATTCAGGCCGTGTCCTGCACAGCAATAAGGCGATGTAGCCCGGCGGCCCCGCATTGGAAAGCGGCGACAGCGCGCGGCACCACTTGCCCCTTGGCAGGTTCCCGGACCCCGGGCTACCGTCACGCGGCGGGCAGCCTGGCCCGCAGAAGCTTACCCATGGCCACCGAACGTCACCCTGCTGGGCGCCGCCGTCGTCGCCGTGCCCTTGTTCAAACGCATCGGTCTCTCATGATCGTAGTTAACCCCTTGTTTCATGGCAATTTCATCCGGAACCGCAGGGTGCAAGGAGATGTGGGTGCGCAGGGTAGGAGACGGAACTAAGACGACGGTTGGCAAGCTCTCATACGCGGGTTGGATACCGCATGACCGTGGTTTCGTCCTGGGGCTGCCTCTGTCTAAAGACGAGCGTCGACGTTGTCGGCTCATAACAGGCACGAGGGTTCCCCACCGCGTTCCGT
>Ga0105054_10011756_pt1 | contig 10841 bp, 10 predicted proteins | sample BON02_FD_78091 | JGI IMG/M metagenome (GOLD analysis project Ga0105054, IMG submission 78091) | Freshwater microbial communities from Lake Bonney liftoff mats and glacier meltwater in Antarctica - BON-02 (megahit assembly) | ecosystem: Environmental > Aquatic > Freshwater > Ice > Glacier... | reverse complement strand
TTGGATTCTCCAAATTCCTGTTCGCGCTCAGCATGGGACCGGAGGACCACAGTCCCATGCTGATTTTGCTAAGCGCGAACAGGAATTTGGTGAATCCCAGGCCGGGGATTGAATCCTTGGCATGGGATCACAGGCCAAGATCCCCGACTTGGGATTCGAAACGCGCATGTATTCCCTACTATCACTTGTGTGCGTTGATGATGTAATTGGAGTGCCAGCGGCTAGCTGTGTGGCGGCATAACAAAAACAAAACAAAATATGAATTTGCCCAATGCCCATCAACCAGTTTGGCGAACAAGAGCGGACTATGTGGTCCTCAGCAGTTCTCAGAATTCATGAGAGTCGTTCCCAGAGTTTACGAGAGTGGTCCGCTGGTTCAAATTTCACTGCATCGATTTTGCTTTTCGGCTGGAGCCGCTGGACAGCAGTCACTGAGCACGGTGCGCGGTTAATCTGTTTGTGTTGACTCGGTTTTTTTTTGGTTGTTGTTATGCCGCCACACAGCTAGCCCTCCAAATACAGCAGGAACGCACACAACCGTTTATTTCTTTCTTTCTTGGGTGGGTCGGTTAATTGTTTTTCGTACTATTCTGGTTTGCACATGGTGTTCGGAATGGTACCCAATTTGTATCTGGAAAAACAAATAATTGATGAGGGAAGACTCGAACCTTTTCGATCGATCGAGTTTGCTGCGGAAATATCTGAAAACAGACCCACGAATATCTCGATCCCGACAAGCGAAGTGTAGGACAGTATCATTTTCCAAAGCCCGAAGCAAAGCCCTAAGCCAAAGCTCGTAGGTCTCTTTTCACTGAAACAGGGCACAAGAGACCAGTGAGCTTTAGCTTAGAGCAGCGATGGGGTTTGCCGAAATAAGGATTGAGGGAACAGGAACAAGGATCAACTTGTTCCTTCAGTGGTGTCTTGTGGGAACAAGGAACAGGAAAGGGAAAACATAGGTCACCGTAGTGTCTGGTTGCCCCGCGAGGCCGCTGGAGGCTAAGATTTTGCGGTGTCAGCCGCTAAACAAAAATTTGAGGTGTCGTAGTGCTCTTCGTGAATCTTTCATTTTTTTAGGCTATCATGTCCCCCAAAAGGGTGGCAGGAAAGGGAGACAGAAAAAGAAAAAGGTCCCAAATACTCCAGGAACGAGAAACACCAGCATCAGTAAAATTGAACATGTGTACTTGACAGCTCCAGACACAATGAATGCCAAAAAATATCCCAACATTAATATATAATTTGACAGAACTTTATGACTCTGAGTTCTCGAATCACAATGAATTTCATCAAATTGGCGAAAATGACCCAGTGTCATCTTATGCAACGTATTGTTACCAGTGTTTCTTTCTTTCTTTCTTTGGTTTTGAAGACCCAACCTAATCACTGGACTAAGTGGATGGTGAACACCCGATTAACCACTTTAAACCCAAGAGACTGTACTGAACCGGAGGACAAGGGGCCTTCCTCTTTTTAGAGCAGACCCTTAGCGGGTCCCCAACCCAGTGGGTAACACAATCCACAATGTTGGTGGGCTGGCATGCATTCTTGGGCTAACCAAGACCCACCATCAATCTCCCTAACTACCAAGACATCAGTGTACCCTAATCTAGCAGTGCCCCCCCACTCGGGTGAGAAGTCGATGAACAAGGTACGGGTGTAAAAGAAAGAAATAAAGAAAAACTAAACTTTTGGTGAGGGGCCCGGGGACGTGATAACCTAAAAAGAAGAAAGATTTTCCACGAGCGCATCAATTGGAGAGCGTGTTTCCTGGAAATTTGGATCAAATTTTACGGGGTTTCATTGTCTGCCGAAAATTTGCTCCCGCAAAAAGTCTCCGATTCTCCGAACTTTTCCTCGGAATTCTTCTCTCTGAATTCCGTTTTACTGTGTTCATTCCTGGGGCTGCGGAGTGGATTCATAAATTCCCCACTGCAATCTTTAGTCAACCAACATTTCTCACAAACATCTGAACGGCTCTTTTCGAAAAAAAACATTAAAGGAAAAGCCCCCGAGGCTGAGGTGTAGTAAAATGCCGAGAATTTGAAAGGAAAAATCCGCTGAAATGAGTTATGTCCATTTCACGAGATTACTGGATTTACTTTGATATTACTTGACAACGTTCCAAGAACTTAGAATTCTGAGGAAAAGTTCCATAAATCGACATTCTTTCAGCAAATTTGATCCTGTGACCGGCGTTCAAAAACGTGTTTCCGGACAGACAAGCGTTGAAGATTTGACAAATCCATGTTCTACGGTCCTAGGTCCGTGACCTTCGGTCCCGGGACGATGTGCGTCCTGGGATTCTGGGAAGGTGTCCCAGGAAAACACATTTTTGGGACTGAGCAAGGGTTTCTTTTTCTTTCTTTCTTTCTTTGGTGTAGAATACCCTTCAATCACTGCACTCAGCGTATAGCGAGCACCTGGTTGACCGCATATAACCCAAGAAACTGTCCCGCGCCGGGGGATGGGAGCATACCTTATGGCATACCCCAGAACGTCCCCACTGAACGAGCGGGTTCTTTTCAGATATGGACTGACCCTCATCAGCTTGAGTTTGTCAAGTTCTCGTGTACCAAACGAGTCATTGGTTTGATGGGGAACGAGAAATCCTGTGCCATGTTTGTCACAAACTCAAACTCGATGGACACGACTCTTCAGTGAGTCATTATCATTATCCAATGCTCACCCAAAAAGCTGTCTGATGTCCTCACACTTGTCAGGCGCGGTTGAACATCCCATAATCCACATCATGAGTCTCTCGACGTGTCTTGTCAGAGGTACCATCATGAGGCACAAGAACCTACCCACGGTTTGGATAAAATCTTCGTTTTGTTTTGTTTTGTTTGTCCATCTCTCCAAAAAGTGGCCTTCCCGGGGGTGTTTTGGTTGGGTCGTTTTAGCACTTTTGGGTCAAAAACGCATTTTTCTGAGAACCAACAAAGCTGACCAAAAGCATTGTGAGAATGGGCGATGTGACTCCGGTTCAGAATTCCACAGAACGGGTTTCCCACTATTTGTTGATATTTGTCACTTCATTAGTATGATTACACATCTACACACTTGCGTATATAGACACACACACACAAGCATACATGTCGATTAGCACACACAAGGAGGAGTGGAGAAAACCAAGCACAGGAGCCTGGTTGGAAGGGGCGGAGGTAGGCTTTTGATTGAAGACAAAGGCCTATCACATACGAGCGCACACACATTTAAAAATAAATATCATGGCCCACCGAGACTCAAATTCAGCAAGATTTGAGTACATACAGCTTTTAGCAAAGCTTCTCGACTATTTCTTGTGAAGTAATAGAAGCCAAATTGATCAATCTGTATGAAATGTTGTTTGTATTTTGTTTAATGTTTAAGCTGGGTTCTCGAATATTTTGTTGTGTGAAACATAACACAAGTTGTGAAGGATCTTTGGTGATGAATCCGTCACCATAGCTCAGTGGAGAGGAGCGCGGGACTTAACAAATTTGGGCTGTCTGCATGTCTTCGGTTCGATTCCGGCCGAAAACCCCGTCAACTCAAATCAATATGGATTTGAGCCAACAGACACTCAAGCAAGGGTTCAAAACTACTGTTTTCAATAATAAAAGTCAATAAAATCAACATTTTACTACTCAAAAGATGTCGTAGTGACCTCTGTTGTGATGTGTAGTCTGAGTCAAATATAAAACCAGTCAAAGCTCACATGTAGCCTAAGCTCTAAAATATAGTCTGATCTCCAAGATGTAGTCCGAGTCCAACTTTCAAGATGTAGTCCCTCTGCAACACGGAGTCTAAGTTCTTTCTTTCTTTCTTTCTTCGCGTGTGGTCCAAGTTGTATTATTTGTCATCTTTTGCAACACATATAAGTGCAGTGCAACAAATATAAGTATGTGTGTGTGTTTTGATTTGAACATTAAACGCAATGTAGTTTACCTTAGACTACAAAGGGGATGTGGTGTATTTTTCAGATATTGGCTGCCTCTGCTGTGATGACTCGCCGTGTGATCAATGTCGCTTGCCTACCTCCAACTTTGCAACATCCTGTGTATTCTCCTCCCCCACCCTCCTACAGAGGCTTGAAAGCCCTGCCGCCTCAACCCCATACGCATATCATAATTTATGGATAAATAAATAGATACAATGTTACACAGATAGATAGATATTAAGACAGACAGATGCTCCTGTTACATGCTCCCCGTGGTGCGCGTGCAAATCCTTGCGATTGTAAGGACTCATAAGTACTCTGAGGCAAGTCATAGGCATTATGCAAGTCATCTTCAGAAAGTCTTCAGAATGGCTATGACAGAATGGCCATAAGTCCTTCGAATGGCTGTAAATTGCAAATCATAGCCATTCCGAGGCCAGTGATACCTGAGCCTATCACAACAGACACGCCTCACTCAGCGCGGTGCAGGGCCTCATCATCTGAATCATCACCGGCCTGAAAATAGCTGCCTGCGCAAGTGACAGGCATTCTGAGGCATCACTGGCTCTGCGCCTGTCAGCCCGCGCTGTGTGAGGGTACACACTGCTGCACACAGCGTTAGATGCTGATACTGCACACATTCAGCAGTTGCTGCGGCGTGTTGCGCTTTTGTTGCAACGTTGCCTACGCCTTCTTGTCTTGCGGACGCGAGCTTCAGGCCTATAGAAAGGAAGTGCTCATGGGCGAACATGGTGCGCAAAAGTGTCCTCATTAGCGACTACATCACTCTGCACCGCGCTGCACAACTGGCTCCCGGCAGTACGGACAGACTGGCTGGTGGGTGCGCAGAAAATCTTCGAGGCATCCTTGGCACAGGGTTGAGTGTCCACTGCATATGACATGACGCATTCATGTGCGTCGTGTGACGCATTCGTATGTACGACATGACTGAGTCAGATCTGGAAGGTAGCGCAAGACAAAGGGCCACTCAAAAAGGATAAGATGACATGTTCATATATGTGACATTGTTCGTTCATGTTTTCCACGTGACGTATACATACCGTAGGCTATTTGGGTGCACGTTACATAGTTATCAAAATGTGATTCGTTCATATGTGTAACAAGAATCATTGTGTGACATGACTCATTAATCTGTAGACATGCACTTATTCATATTCCTCATTCATATTCAGGAATCGCACGTGTTACTGATTCATTTGCAAATAAGTTGATGTCAAATGTCACTCATATCAACATGTCGTGTTACATGATTAAGTCAATGTAGGTGTACAAATGAGGTATGCCACACCACACACGAATGCGACATGTCACACCAAGCGAAGCGGATGTGTCGAGGCCTGGCCATGCACAGGATGCACTCGCGCTCCACAATGTCATACCCCGCCGGAGCGGGAGGTAGGTGTGTATCTACAAGCGACTGTAGGCTTTTTTTGGCTTGCCGCACCGTGATACGGCGCTCCCTGTTGCGCTTTACAAGCGCCATGCCCACTCTGTGCACCGCGATGGCCAGCTCCTGCGGCCAGTCTGCCTGCCCATCAGCGATCAAGACCACCTGGGCATCAGAATCAACCTCGCATCGTGCATCCAGTTTGCCTCGGACTTCATCCACAGCCTCCCATCCAGTCAAGGTGGCGAGAATGGTGATGCCCATGGCATAGCCGTCAGCAGCCGTGTCGAATCTGCCAGTCGCCTAGTTGTGTGTAATATCATATGAATAAGTCTCGGCCACCCCGCATTTTCCGTGTCAATCAAAGCCCTTCGCCACGCATATTAAAGAGTCGTATCCTGTCACACGTATCAAGGAGTCATGGCACACAAAAGAGTGTATGTGATACCTGGTAGTATTCGTCGATGAAGCCATTGGTGCCAGCGATTGATCGCATTGTCGCCTCTTTGTCTGTAATATGGCGCTGCTGGCGGGCCAGGCCCAGATCACCGAGGCGTGCTTGTCCGTCTGCATCCAGAAAAATATTGCTAGGCTTGATGTCTCGGTGCAGGATCTGTGCGTGTGTGTGTTGCAGGGTCAGGGGTATACACAACTCATGCGTTGTAGTGTGGTACAGTGTCATGCAGAGCGATGTGGTTTGTTGCAGGGCATTGCAGAGCATTGCAGGGCGTTGCAGGGTGTTGCACGGGGTTGCAATGGGGTGCGGTGCGTTATCTCACACACCTGGGGCTTATGCGTTGAAGGGTCGGGGGTATGCAGATAATCAAGACCTGGCAGACACACCCGCACGCGCCTCCCCACTATCATTGCCAAATACTGCAAATTACTGCAACATACTGCAACACAGTGCATAATCATACAACATATTGCAAGACACATGACCACAGAGGAGCACACCTGCTAGTACGCCAAGTAGGGCCATTAAGCGTTGCTGCCACGTGAGCGGTGCCCATCCAGTAGGTGGAGCGCCTGGCATCTGGTCAAGTCGGCGGAGTGCCTCTGGGTTGAGCAAGAGACGGTCTTCAAGGCTGCCTCCTTTCATCAAGGGCGTCACTAGACAAACACCGTCGTCCTCCTTCGTGTTGCTACGGTCCGCAGAGAAGCCAATCAAGGCCAACACATTCACGTGTCTGCACGCTCCCAGCACCTGGACCTCCTGGAGGAACTCAGCATGGCCCTGCATGCTGTCGACATTCAGTCTCTTGACAGCCACAAACGTGGAATCACTGCCCAGTCCGGAGAGGCGTTGCGGTGCTACCTTGTACACATGCCCAAACCCCCCCGCTCTGATGCGGCACGCGGCTGAAAACCCTTCGGTGGCCGCCGCAAGCTCTCCTTGGAAGAAGATGGCCACTGATCCTCGCCCATTCGGCGTCGACATTTGCAGCACGTTGCCAGTTGATATGTCGCCTGCTTCTGCTAGTGTCTCTCGCGATTCTGCCCTGCTGTGCAGCGTGTATGAGCATACATATATATATATATACATAAACATATATACATGTGTACATGTACACAGACTCACACACACGCACATACACGTATGATGTATATTCATAATATGTATATATATATATATCATGTGGAACCCTTCGAATATATGCACTTATGATATGAGTGACATCCGACATCAACTTATTCTCGAATGAATCAGTCACACGTCAGATTCATGAATGTGAACACGGCGTATGAACGTGTGCAAATTTTCCGTATGGGCCTTCAAAACATGAAACTACGATATGAGCATTACCAAATATATTGTGTGTGTATGTGTGTACACGTTTGTGTGTGTGTGTGTACATATATGTGTACATACATATATATACAACCGATTGGGGATTGAGATTGGATCACACTCCAAATGAAATAGGCTGTATCATTAATTTTCACAAGTGTACCGAGACAATCGACAGATGGATACTTCCTCAATTGTGGAATCTTTTTTTTGAAATGAGCCGGTTCCAATGTGCTGCGGTCAATAAAATAAGATTGTGCATGTGCCGCAGCACATAGGAACCGGCTCATATTCACCATGTGCCAGTACCCATAAGTTTAGATTGGTAAAACAAGATTGTGCACACCTGGCGTCAGCGAGGATGCTTTCTCGCTCTTGCACAATCTGCGCTCGCTCCAGCCTCGTGCTTTCGCGCTCCTGCAGAGCTTCTGCCAAAATACCCTTAGCTTGAGTGTGCGCGTCGGCCACGATGCGTGCGGCTTGCGCCATGGCTTCTTGAAGGAGGCGAACTGCGTCGTTATTGGCAGCAATTGACGGAAGTGCAGCGACCGCTGTGACGGGCATATTGACAGGAGCGCCTTCTTGTCTCTGTTGATGACAGTGGTATCAGCTGTGTTTCTCTTGTGCAGAAATACTGGGCACTTTTGCAAATATCCCGGGCTCTTTTACGGGAGTTGCGACGTTTCTCAAAAGTGTCTTGGTGTTGTAAGCTCAACAAGCCAACACGCCAAAAGGTGGTTATGATCATGACAGCGCAGCCTTCTTCAAAGTGTTCAACCGTGACAGCATGCGGGCAGCGTTACATTACACTGTATGCGGATACAATGAAACGCACCTGCCAACTTCTTTGCTTGCACTGCCTACACCCATGCTGTGAAACGTAGCATATTGACAAACAGTCAAGAGAGACCCACAGCAAAACATCCAGCACAAGCAAAAAGAAAAAATGACAAGAATGAAGGTCGAGAGAATGAAATCGTCGCCAAAAACAGGATGCATATATGCATATATGTAGGCATGCAGGTAGAATGCAGGTGTGTACGTATGCATTGTGGTTGATTCGTGCTTTCGCCTCTCTCACGAGTGCATTCAGACCTGATCAAAATGTTGCTGTGTGATGTATTTGTTGTCCTTGTGCTGTTTGGCAAAAACACGCCACACATACAACGTCAGGTGGGAACGGTTGGATATGCCGAAATGCATGCACAGAACCAGACGCAAAATTCAACCAGATTGAAAGCAAAACAAGATGACTTTAGAATCAAAGAGGAAGGGGGAAAGAGATGGAAATACATCTAGGTGAAATGTAAGGGTTCCAAGTGACGCAGTAGGGGAAACTCACACAGTTGCAGCACTAGCGGATGGACAACGAGGCGTTCGTGTTATCGAAATGAAAACCAAAATATGACATACCATACCACAGAAGAAAGTCAGTTGTTGCTGGCGCTGAGTAATAACAAGTGGAAATAACCAGTGACACGTAAATAGCACAAGCACTTACCGTCTAGAATGAAACACATTTACGTGTGCCAAACCACATGCAAATACACAAAAGTCAGTCGCATTTCAAATACCTGAGATCTGTTAAATTGGTGGCACATTCATACACAATAACAACAAATGCATGCATCGTCCAAAACGCCAAAAGGAGGTGGGGAAATTGGAATATCTGACAGCGGAGATCATGGAATTTCGAACTCACCACCTGTGCACATACAACAAAAAAGTATCAGGCTTGGATTGTTGTCGGAGCTAAAATCCTTCTGATTGGTGGTACAATGAATCGCAAGAGGAACACATCCATGCATCATACAAACTGCAAAACATTTGTGGAAATATTCGCAATCAAAAATGAAAATAACAAGAGAAACATAAATGTCAACATGCACTCACCAGCTGTTTGAATGGAAAACATTCACGCGTGCCAAGCCACATGTCAATACACAAAAGTCAGTCATGTTTCAGGTACCTGAGCTCCTACAATGAAACACAAGGTCAATACATGCATGCATCGCCAAAGACTAGGCGGGAAAATTGAAATATCTGGCAGTGGATTTGATGAAATTTGGTGCTTACCGAAAGTACAGACAACAAATGCAAGAGTTGGATCGTTGTCAGAATTGGTCGTTCAAATTGGCAGCATGTATGGAACACATGCATGCATCGCAAAAAACCACACAAAAAGACTGAGAAAAATGAAACATCTGGCAGTATTGATGGAGTTCGGAGTTTACCTCCTGCGCACTCACACCAAAAATAAAAAGGTTAGATTGTTGTCAGAGCTGACCGCGTTTTCTAGCGCACAGGTTGGGACCTACCTGTATGGCACGTGGCAGTTTCGGCGTGATGCACCTCACTACCGCGCCCAATCAAACACATATGAATTGTGATGCGCGCATTACACGCGGATTTTGGCCGTAACACGATTCATTTGCAGGTGTGACATGCATACATCGCCAAAAACGCAAAAACAAGGTGGGGAAATTGGAATATCTGGTAGCGGAGTTGATGGAATTTGGAGCTTACCCCCTGTGCACACACACCAAAAATGAGAGGGTTAGATCATTGTAAGAACTGAGGTACGAAAGACGGTATTTGCAGATGCATGTAAAGCCTATTCCACTTGTGTAATCCTTTTCCAAGTCTCGAATCTTGATCTTGTTCGCTTGGTCTTTTTGACATGTTGTATTGTAAAGAGACCCACGAGATAGAGATTGGAGATTGAGCCTGAGACTGGATGACACTCCAATTGCAATAGACTGTACAAACACAAAGGGGGCAGACAGTCTCACCGCACATCTGTACGATGTGCGGTACAAGTCAGACTGCCTCACCGCGAACACATCAATAAATTAAGTCATAAAGGCATCTCACCGCACATCTGTACGCGTGACTTGTGCCTTTATCAATAATGATCTGCCAGAAAACAAAAGCTGTGAGTAGAGTACATGCGACGCATCCGATATACTCATACATGCACCTGGAACACAGAGGTATCACAGGTGTGACAAACAAAATCCCCCCAACCTCACACTGCTCCGAGTCACACGACTCCAACAATTCAAACGTGTGTGCCACAGGGGGGGGGGCAAGCATTTGGCGCAGAGTCAAATGCTTGATGCGAACACCTCAGCAAATTCATCTACTCGTATCCTGCCCACAACCTCTCCACATGTATCAATCTTCGCATCCAGCAAACCACCTACTGCCATGTGCACGGTTATGGTTATCCACAAAAAGCAAACAAACTGCGTACTGGCCACTGAGGATAGGACCTAGGTACTTCCACACATCAATTTTTATCTCTCCATGAGAACAGGAAGGTCCTATTACTCTCAATCCGATATTCCGCATTCAAACAAATTCCGGCCCTACAGACCAGAAATTTGTATCCAAAAATTTACAAAAAAATGTCACAAAAAATAATAGCGGGGCTGTGCCCCCTCCGTACGGGGCGGCGCCCTTCCCCCTCACTCAGGTGGGTTCTAAATGTTTGGCCACAGTGGTGCTGGATAACCATAACCGTGCACATAGCCCCACACTTTATCTAAATGTATGCCACTGAGACCTCGGATCTAGCAAGATTTAACGAATCATTAATTTTAATTTTAAGTGCTTTTATTACTGGAAACAGTAGTTTAGAACCCTTGATTGAGGGTCTATGTGCTCAAATCCATGTGAATCTGAGGTGACGTGTTTTCGGCCGGAATCGAACCGGG
>Ga0105054_10011747_pt1 | contig 10846 bp, 7 predicted proteins | sample BON02_FD_78091 | JGI IMG/M metagenome (GOLD analysis project Ga0105054, IMG submission 78091) | Freshwater microbial communities from Lake Bonney liftoff mats and glacier meltwater in Antarctica - BON-02 (megahit assembly) | ecosystem: Environmental > Aquatic > Freshwater > Ice > Glacier... | reverse complement strand
GGGGGGGGGGGGGGGGGTTGTGTAGATGGGATGGGGTTTAGAGGGGGGATTGTGTCCCGTTTTTGTTTTGTTTTTTTTTTTTTTTTTTTTTTTTTTTTATCTCTCACTCTCACTCTCAGCTGTCCATGTCCATGTCATACAACACCTACTACACAAAAGAGCGGAGCGCATAGCGAGAAACATTGCCGGCGCCGAGGCGCTAGTAGTGGCCAGAAGACCAGAGGTCTGCATCGAGAGGGAGAAAAACCCGGCCGCCGCCGGTATTAGGAGGATCTTCCCCTTGAGCCTTGAGCACAAAGACCAAAGAGAAAGAGAAAGAGTCGAAAGAAAAGATATCGGCCCTCGTCATTGGGTCGTCGTCGTCGTCGTCGTCGTTGCCCGCCACCTGCTTGATGCCGTAGTCGTAGTCGTCGCAGAAACTAAGAACTCCCATCTCTCTCCCACGGCTTCTTGGTGGGTCTTGGGGACTTTCTCCCCGCTCCTCTCCTTCCCCCTCCTGCTGCCCACGACCAACACCCACTGAAAGCCATCGCCATCGGCATCGGCGTCGGCGTCTATGGGTGGAGAGAGACGTCCGCCCGACGATCCTGGAGAGGCGAGAGGCCGAGGAGCGCGACCGCGACGACGGTCCCCGCTTACCCGAGGCCCGAGGAGGGAGGGCAGGGGGTCGCCAGAAGCCAGAAGGGCTTTTTTAAGTATATGTAAATAGATATGAGTATATATAGTGTATATGTATAGTATATATATATAGTGTATAGTGTTAAGAGTGTTAGTGTCTCGCGGAGTGCGGTGTGGGAGTGAGGCAGAAACAAGAACAAGTTGTGAACAAGAACAAGATCAAGGAAATCGAGGTATGCAAAAAACACACACATAAAAGACTGAAGACTCCCTCCCGAGAAGACGCGACAGAGGCGCCGTCCCGGGGAAACAACCGTGGAGACTAGAGAAACGGCGCACTGCCGCACCGCCACCACCCCGCATTTGGCAACGAAGGCCTGGAGAAAGGCCGGTGCGGCGTGCACGCACTCCGAAACGATGTGCTAGCGCCGTTCGGGAATGGAAGGACTAAGATCAATACATTGTCGCGGAGAGGAAAGAGGCGACGTGCACCAAGAGCTATGCGTTCAGCTAGGGCGAGTGCCGGGCGCCGCCGCGCAGGATAAGTTGACACGGGTGAGGGCCGCCCGCCGCGGCCTAAGTGACATCAGAGGAAAGATACATTGGGGGCGCCGCAGCCGAGGCGCCGGGCCTCGGAGCAGCGCCGCTCCCCCAGCGGGGGGGGGGGGATCAAGACGACGAAGAAAAAGCACACTCGGCCCGTCGCTCACGGCGCGAACTGCGAGGCGTGCGTCACGGGCGGCGCGCTCCGTCTGTGCCAGCCGCCGTGCCAGCGCTTGCGCCGCGGGCTCCTTTCGCTGCTCGCCCCCGTGGCGGCAGCGGCGGCGGCAAAAGCCACCGACTGGCGCTGCTCCGCACTGGCCTCCTCCTTCGCGGCGGCCTCCATGATGTTGGCCAGGACAGTCGCGTGCCATCGCTCCTTTGCGTAGGGGTGGCCCTCCAGAGCAACCGTCTTGAGGACCGCACGGTGCAGCGAAGTGGGGCCCTCCTGCGCAGGCCCCCGCGGGCTCGCGGCGCCGGCGCGCGCCGGGTCGGGCCTCTGCAGCAATCGAGCGAAGACGTGTCCGCGCTCCACCTCTCCGATCACTTGTTCTGCCCGCAACCACTTGCACTCGCGCGCGACGCCGCCCTCGGATGTGGTGGGGTCGATATGCTGAATGCGGGTATGGTGAATGTAGGGAACCTCGAGGAAGAAGGTGACGTAGCGGCCGGACTTGTTCAGGATCCGGATCGTCGCCTCATTGCGCAGCCGCACCGCCAGCGCGTGCACGTCGCCAAAGGCACCGGACGTCTCTTCATCGAGCTCGCGCGCCGCCGTGTGGTAGGCGTCCAGGTCCGACGCCTCGCGCCGGCCGCCAAAGTCGGAGAGCAGGCCGGCGCGCGTGCCGTTGCACAGCTCCTGCATCAAAAAGTAGACTCCCGCGCGGTGGTGCACAAACGGGATCTCCCCCGCCGCGGCCACCGCGATCCCCGAGAAAATGTGACCCGTGCGCGGCGGCGGCCGCGGCGTGCGCAGCATCACCATCGCCTCGCGCTTGGAGGCGGTGCGCTTGCCCTCGGTAGCGCGCGTGCGGCTCAGCGCCTCCGCCGTCTGCGTCAGCGACATGGGGCGCGTTCGGCTCGGCGCGGTGCGCCGCCTCCGGTCCGGCCCGAGCGCGAGAGAATGGCGTGGAGCACAACTGGCGAAGGAGGAAATGGGGTGCCGGCACGCGCCACTGGCCGCAGGGTGGGTTGTAACGGGATGGTACGCCACAGCCTGCAGCGAAGCCGCCACGAACATCAGCATGGCCGTCCGGTAGTGAGAATTCCTAAAGACTTCGCTGCGATGTGACGAAATTTCCTTAATTTCCTATAATCCTAATTAGCGATCTGTGTGGGCGGTGCACTATGAATGCAAACAGGTACGAGTACCCATGCGTGCGATGGCATGACGAGCTGTACGAGCACACTAGCTCTCCATGTTCCTGGCCCCGCTTGGCCACATGCAATGCTGTAGCTCACGCCTTCCTCAGAGAAACAAAAACCCGTGGTCACAAGCCCTGCACAAGCGCCCCATGCGGTATTGGCTCATTCTGAAACGCAAGTGCGCGCGAACCAGCGTCGCTGCGTCGGTGTGGCTGTGCAGGGTTATGGCCGCCGACCCGGCAGCTTTGCGGCTCCCGCGCTGGGCCATGTGCTTCGCGGGCGCGCTGGGGTACGACGACGAGCCAGTCCTTGCGCCTGCCTCGCTGGCTGCGGCGAACTCCTCGCTGATTCGGCTGCCGTCGCTGCGGCTCTCGCACGCGACGCCGCCGGCCGCGGCCGCGGCCGCGCCCACGCCCATGGAGCTAGTGCTTATCGACGCGGAGGCGGCGCTGGGGGCCGGCGCGGTGGGCCGGTGCGTGCGCCACGCCATGGCGCTGCGCTTCCACGCGATCTGGTTCGCGCTGCTGACGCTGCTGCTGCCCGAGGAGATATCCGCGGCCACGCGCACGGCCGCGCTGCTAGCGATGCTCCCGCTCGTCTTCTGGCTGCGCTCCGTCGCCTCGACCCTGCGCGGCGTCACGGAGCGCGCGTGCGAGCCGGGGCACGACGCGCCGCCCGCGCGCATGGCCCACGTCGCCTGCCCCGTCGCTGGCGGCGGCGGCCGCCTCTCCATGGCGCCGGCGGAGCGCGGCAGCGGCTACGCGGACGCGCCGGGCCGCGGCGCGGAGGAGCTGGCCGACCGGTTCGAGACGCCCGCGATGCCTCCGCTCCGGTTCTGGGGCGAGCCCGAGGCGACGAGCTACCGGCTGCGCTCGCGGTCCTACCTCGAGTCTGGGATCAAGCGGCCCTCCGAGGGCGCGCTCTTTTCGCTCTTCGCGCTCGACTGCTTTTCGTGCCAAGACGCCGACGACCGCTACAACGTCATCGGCCGACCGGACCACTGGCTGAACCAGCGAGGCGGAGGGGGGGGGGCGCCGCGCCCGTTTACGTTTGTGCTCAACGTGATCATCCCGTCGGAGCAAAACTACCTCTTGGTCGCCTACTTTACAGAGTCGGAGCCGGGGCTACTCGCGCGGCAGGGCGAGCCGGCGGCCGCGCTCTTCCGGACCTGGCTTGGCGCGGACGACGCCTTCCGCAACGAGCGGTTCAAGCTCATCCCGCGGGTCGCCAAGGGACCGCTCATCATCCGGAAAGGGGTGGGCGCCACGCCGGTGCTGCTCGGGAAGCGGATCACCGTCCAGTACCACTCGAGACCGGGCGCCGTCGAGGTGCGTGGTTTTGTTTCCTTACCACTCCCTGCTGGTTCCAGGCCTCTCCCGTTGCGAGCCGGGGCGTGCGAAGCGGCACGCAGCCGCGGGCGCAGCAACGGGCGGGGGCGAGCTCTGTGATTCCGTTCGTTTTGGTTTGCGCACTTGGACATTGACGGTTCGTCGGACCCTTCTCTTTAGATCCCTAGTTTTTTTATGGCATTTCACGCGCACTACGCAAGCTGAGCACAGCGGAAACCTCCAGCATTGTATTTGTCCGATCCGCAGGTGGATATCGACGTGTCGTCGGACCGCTTCGCGGACAAGATCACGCGCCTAGTCCGCGACGCGATGGCCTCCTCCGTCTGCCTCGACCTCGCCGTCACGATTGAGGGACGCAGCAAGGAGGAGCTGCCCGAGCGCATCCTCGCCGCGGTGCGCTGCGACCACATCGACTTTAGCCGCTCTGTACGGCTGCCGAGCGCCAAAACAAAGGCGGCCTGAGTGGGGGGGGGGCATGCATGGGTTAGAAGCTGTGGCATGGAGAGGCCTACCAGGGCCGCCCGCGTGCGCGCGTCTGTGTGGCCCTCCGTTCTCGCGTCTCGCGTCCCGGTGTTCAGCAGCGTGTGGGCGGCTCAGGAGCATGGCATCGATTGCGGGGGCGCGATGCCCGCGATGCACGCGGTTCTCCATATCCATAGTAGCCGTAGTACGCCGTCGCCGTCGCCGTCGTTCACCCAAGCTCAGGTCGCAGGGTCAGGGTTAACACCCTTACCCGCCTTAAAGATTAATACTAATACAGTATAATACACGCGTCACGCGTACGAAGCTTTCAGAGCTTATTTGTTATTTGTCAGCTTTTAGTGATAGCTTTTAGTGTGTGTTTTTCCTGCTATATGTGTTATCAAAATATGTTACATATCTACGACGACTGGGCTCACTCTCACTCATCATCACCACTCATAGTACGTCGCCCAGTAGCAGCAGTAGCAGTAGCAGTAGCAGCAGTACGCAGTACGACCAGTATTTAATGTATTACCAGCAGTACTCGTAATCAGCGACGGACCGCCCCAACTGAAACTGATTTGGCCCAAATTGTGGCCACCCCGTAGCGAAGGAGCGCCTGGGCCCTGGGTCCGGGGCCTGGGGGTCAGTCCAAAACGCACGTGACCCCCCCCTCCCCCCCGCCATCCAGTGACATACCCCCTCAGTATTTCCTCGGCAGGGCCGATCGCCCGAAATAGCCCACTATCATTGACTATCAAGGTGGAAACGCGATGCGTTCAAAGGCAGAGCCGGGTGGTGAGGACGTCGCCATGCCCGCGGCGGGCGGACGAACAAGGCGCTGCAGCGTGGGGGCCTCCGTCGTGACCGATCTGCGCAACCGGATACCGTACTACGTCTCGGACTGGTTGAGTACAGACGGCCGTCGCTGCACACTCCCCGGCACCTCGACAATCATTTCGGCCTCGCTCTTCGCGTACGTCTCGTCCATCCTCCCCGCGGTCGTCATCGGCGACCTGCTCTCCTCGTCTACCGAGGGGCAGCTCGGCCTTCCGGAGGTGCTGCTGTCGACTGGTGCGACAGGCATCATATGGGCGCTCTTTGGCGGCCAGCCGCTGTGCATCATCGGCGTGACGATGCCCGTCGCGATCTTTACGTCGGTGTGCTACATTCTGGCGCAAGTGCTCGGCGCCCCATTCCTGCCGTGGCTTGGCTGGATCTGCGTCTTCTCGGGCATCATGCACATCCTGCTCTCAATTTCTGGGGCTGTGCGCTTCGTCCACCAGACGACCGCCTTCTCGTGCGAGATCTTCGGCTTCTTCATCTCCGTCACCTACATCTACGACGCGCTCGTCGCGCTCTTCGATCCCATCCTGAACAGCGACACCCTGCAGCTCTCACCGCTCGGCACCAACATCGTCATCTTCCGCTCGCGCGCGCGCGGCGCAGCCTTCGCCAACCTCTGCCTCGCCGGCGGCACCTACCTCGTCTGCATGGCGCTGCACCAGGCGCAGGGCTGGCGGGTCTTGACGCCGCGGATCCGCACGCTGCTCTCCGACTACGCCGCGCCCATCGCGCTCGCGCTCATGACGGGCCTCTCCTACATCCCAGAGGTGGACATCACAATCGGCCCCAACGGGCGGCTGGCGGTGCCGGACGCGTCTGGCCTCATCCCCTCCTTCGCGCGCTCCTGGTTGAACCCGCTGATTCCCGGCAGCGCAGCGTCGGCCGAGGCGGCGCTCGCAGTGGCAGCGCTGAGCAGCAACGCAACGAGCACGACGGAGCCGCTCGAGCTGGTCGGCTGGCATATCGGCCTGGCACTGGTGCCGGCGCTGATGCTGACGGCGCTCTTTTTTTTCGACCACAACGTCTCGTCCAAGCTGGCGCAGGACCAGAAGTTCCACCTCAAGAAGCCCACCGCCTACCACTGGGACTTCTCCGTCCTGGGGCTCGAGGTGCTGCTGGTCGGGCTGGTGGGCGTGCCGCCGGGCAACGGGCTCATCCCACAGGCCCCGCTGCACACGCGCGCGCTCGCCACAGTGGAGCTCGAGCCGCGCGAGGGCGGCGGCTCCAAGGAGGTGTTCAAGGATGTGGTCGAGACGCGCTGGTCCAACCTGATCCAGAGCCTCGCCGTGCTCTGCACCGTCTTCGCGCTTCCCGCGCTCGCCACCATCCCGCAGGGGTGCCTCGACGGCGTCTTCCTCTTTCTGGGCATGGCGGGCTTCGCCGGCAACGAGCTCTGGGAGCGCTTCTGGCTCATGATCACGCAGAAGGAGATGCGCCGCCCGGGCCACGCGGGCGCCGGCGTCCGCTTCCGCAAGATCCGGGTCTACACCATCATCCAGCTCACCTTCGTCATCCTCGTCTTTGTGCTGGCCAAGCTGCCGTACGTGGCCGTTTGCTTCCCGCTCCTCATCGCGGTGCTCATCCCCTTCCGCATCTACCTGCTGCCGCGCTACTTCTCGCAGGACGAGCTAGACTCGCTCGACCCGCCCGAGGAGGACGCGGAGGAATCCGAGTACAGGGCAAGCATTTCCGCGCGTGCCCCCGCCGCCGCCACGGCGGGGGACGAGTTAGCGCGCACAGAGACTGGGAGCGTGCACAAAGGAGTCTCCGACACTGACTCCAGTGACTCACCAGCCGCACACATAGAGATTAGTACCAACGTGTGAAGGAGGGGGGGGGGCGATGGCACTGAGGGGGTCGGATAGGCCGGCTTTCCGCGTGTTATGTTTGTACATGAGCCGGCGGCTCGGCAGGGAGAGGGAGGCTTCCATGAGGAATGGAGGAGACGGCGATTTGAGGAGGATGGAGGCGGATTTGAGGAGGATGGAGGAGACAGCGATGTGAGGAGGATGGAGGCGCGCAGCCACCCTGGCGTGGCTCGAGCCTGGAGGAGCAGAGGATGGTGGAACCCCATGGGTGCCGGCATGGCGACGTTTGGGGCGTGGCTCACTGGCGCGGGCGAGCCAGTCCCAGAGGGGCGGCGGGGGAGGCGTCGAGGGCGTAGGTTTTTCCCGTCGCCCCACGCCCCCCTTCCCCGTATTTTGTATTTTGTATCTTTCTGTGGTAGGTGGGTAGGTACTTTCACTGGCGTGTACTGTGTTGTTGCTGTTGCGGGGGGGTGCCACCCCGTCCCGCACCTGTACCTGTCTACAGTTGGCAGCCCTCTAGCCCTGTCCATTGCTCTGGTTCTGATATCTGGTTCTTGTCTTATACCTCTACGGCTTGTCTTTATCAGCAGTTAGCAGTGCTAGACAGATGTTAGATCTTGTATCTTGCTTGAACGTGGTCTCGAGTGTCCGAGTGGTGCCGCCCCCGTTGGCGTTGGCGGCACGTGTATGCTTGTGATTATTGATTTGTGTGATTTGAGTCTCTTGTTCTTGTGAGTCTTGAGCTTTGAGCTTGAGTCTTTTGAGTTTGAGTGCGTGCGTAGGCGTAGGCGTAGTGCTGCGTGCGTGCGTTCGCGCGGTCGTTTGGTGTTTGTGGTGTGGCCACAGGTACAGGTGTGAAGGTGTAGTAAGATGTAGGTGTGCTGTGTGTGCATGTGCGTGTGGCTCTGCTCTGTGTTGTAGGTTGTAGACTTGGATGTTCTGTAGCATATAGCATCTATAGCATCGGGGGATGCTATACATGCTATATAGTATACCACACTATAGTACTACACTCTGTCCTAGATGCAATTTTTGGTATTTGACCCAGTTTTTAGCATTTTTGGGCCCGGCCGGGGCGTGGGCTAGCAGCCAGCAGCAGCACCAGTAATCGGGTCAACTCGAAATTGTTCAAATATCAGAAAAAAGTAGAGCTATGATATATATAGTATTGTATATTGTAGCATCTGACATCTGATGGAGGCTATATAGCATTGTAGCATGCTATATAGTATGCTACAGAACAACCAAGGTTGTAGATGATGACTACTACTACTATTATACTTACTTTATCGGCTGCTAGTGGTGCACGCACGTTATGCATCTGCCTCTGTATCCTCTGTATCCTGTGTGAGCGGCGCTGCTGTCTGCTGTCTGCTGTTGCTGTGCTGTGTGTGCCGCGCTGTCGTGTAGGAGGTAGGAGTAGTAGTGGAGTAGTGGGAGGTTAGCAGGGTAGTAGGAGTAGGAGATAGAGATAGAGATAGGGTCAGATAGGGGATAGGGCCTGATACTATCACTGATAGGCGACGAAGGATAAGGATTATAGGATTAGGATGGTAATGGTAAGTTCTTCGTAGTTACCGTAGTAATAAGAGTACATCTGAGTTTGAGTTTGCTCACAATCACAACCACAACCACAACCACAGAAAACGCAAAGCCGCAAAGCACGACAGTCTTCATCAATTCTGCTGCTCGTCAAGCAAGTCTCACAAGCATTTTAATTTTTTAATTTTAATTTTATTATTTTGCAAAAATTTTGCTCTCTTGCATTTTATTTTTATCAAAAATTTTGCTCTGCTTGCTTTTTTATATTATATATATATTTTTTTTTGTCACTTTTGCATGTGCGGGGTGCCGCGCACGACAGCGCAGCTATAGCCCAGGATACCGCGTACCGCATACCGCATCCCGCATCCCGCATTCCGCACCCCGCGTCGGGTTAACCCATTCTATATTATAATAACTATATATTCTGTCATTCTATATATATCAATTATTATTATCATTTTTATTTTTGTCATTTTTGAAATATATTAAAAAAAAAAAAATGTCATTTTCATTTGAAAAAAAATTGAAATATATGGAGACATAATAATATATTATAATATATCTATAATAATACATATACATCGTTTTTTTATATTTAAATATATGTTATCTATCTATATCTATATGATCTATGATATAGTCTTTATTAATATACTAAATACTATATATTATGAGTAGCTAGGTGTATAAGTGCTAAGTTGTAAGTTGAAGTTTACTATTACTATTACAATTCAATTACTAATTAATTACAGATACATTTACTCATACTCTAGCTCTAGCTCTAGTAAAATTGGACCTAGCAGCACTAGCGCACTAGCACTAGCACCTACTACCTAATAGCTGGCTCGACCTAGACCTAGCTCGCTAAACAACTAACAGCTTACAACTATAACTATAACATGACAGCCACACACAGGACGACGACGCGCGGCGACGGCGGCGCCGCCCGCCACGTCGACCACGAGCACTCACACACGACGGGCGGGCGCGCGGCACCGACATCGACCGGCACGCACACTACTGGGCAAACCCGAGACAAAAAAGCTCGCGCAAACGCCGCGCGCGGGGAGAGAGACTAGTCGTCGAATGATCATGACCCCCCGGGGCCATGAGACCCATCGGCCGTCGCGCGCCGCTCGATTAGAGACGCGCGTCTGTAGCAGCCCTCGCGCTGCGCCCCCCGTTGCGTAGCGGACGTGGGTCCGGATCACTTGCCCTCCATCGCATCCGCAGCCGCCTCAATCGCATCTGCAGCCGTCTCCGCCTCCGCCTCTGAACTGCTGTCCAAATTCTGCAGCTCAAGCGCCTCCGCCGCAGCCTCCTCTATCGCCGCATGAATGGCCGCCTCCTCCGCCGCAGCCGTCTCCGCCGCAGCCTTCTCTGCTGCCGCCTTATCTGCCGCCGCCTTCGCCGCCGCAGCTTTCTTGGCAGCCGCCCTCTCGACTGCCGCCCTCTTTGAAGCAGCCTTATCTGCCGCCGCCTTCGCCACCGCAGCTTTCTCGGCAGCCGCCCTCTCGACTGCTGCCCTCTCTGCAGCCGCGCTCTCTGCAGCCGCCTTCTCCACAGCCGCCCTCTCGACCGCAGCCTTCTCTGCAGCCGCCCACTCGGCAGCAGCCCTCTCCGCCACCGCCTTCGCCGCCGCCCTCTCTGAAGCAGCCCTCTCCGCCGCCGCAGTCGCCGCAGCTTTCTCTGCCGCAGCCCTATCTAAGGCGGCCCGCTCCGAAGCCGCCAGCTCTAAGGCAGCCCTCTCTGAAGCCGCCCTCTCGGCCATAGCCTTCTCTGCAGCCGCCCTCTCGGTAGCATCCCTCTCTGCAGCAGCCCTCTCTACAGCAGCCCTCTCTGAAGCCGCCCTTTCTGCGGCAGCCTTCCCTGCAGCCGCCCTCGCTTCAGCAGCCGCAACCGCCGAAGCCCTCTCCGCAGCAGCAGCGGCAGCGCTTTCGGCCACTGCCTTCTCCGCAGCCGCCCGCTTCGCCGCAGCAAGCCCGGCCGCAGTCTCATCGGCAGCGGCCCTCTCCACAGCGGCTGCCTTCTCGGCAGCCGCGGCCTTCGTCACAGCAGCAGCGGCACTCGCAGCCGCCTCAGCCTCCGCCCTGATCGCCTCCTCCTCCCCGGCAGCCCTCGCCCCCACCTCCGACCCCGCCGCCTCAGCCTCGTACTCGCCTTCTTCCTCCTCGTCGTAATCGTCCTCCTCATACTCGCCCCCCCCCTCCTCCTCCTCCTCATAGTCCCCCTCCGCGTACTCTCCCCCCTCCTCCTACTCGTACTCGCCTTCCTCGTCATACTCCCCCTCCTCCTCCTCATACTCCCCCTCCT
>Ga0105054_10011746_pt1 | contig 10846 bp, 9 predicted proteins | sample BON02_FD_78091 | JGI IMG/M metagenome (GOLD analysis project Ga0105054, IMG submission 78091) | Freshwater microbial communities from Lake Bonney liftoff mats and glacier meltwater in Antarctica - BON-02 (megahit assembly) | ecosystem: Environmental > Aquatic > Freshwater > Ice > Glacier... | reverse complement strand
GATTAAGGATGGCGCCAAAAGCATCGACTTGGCACGTACCGCCATGGAAATCAAAAGCACCATGGGTGCCGAGCCTCAGGAATATCAATTGATGGTCAAGCACCTCAACAGTATCACTAACTCCATTGTCAAACGCTTTATTCAGAACATCAGACCTAAGGAATGGACACAGAGGCGACCGTTTAAGGATTAGTTATTTGTTATTATTTTCGATGCAAATAACCAATAACCTCTTTTGTCATGCTGACGAAGGAAGCATCTCTTTTCAGCAAAAGGGATTCCTCGTTCCTCGGAATGACAAGAGTTAAGAACAAAGTCGAACTCAACAACCCAATAACTCAAGTGGCATTTGCAGAGGGCTTCCTTATTGGACTGGGCATGGTCATTTTTATTGGCCCCGTCTTCTTTACGCTGATTAAAAGCGCCCTCAGTTACGGCTTTTGGGCTGGAATGATGGTTGCGCTTGGCATCTTTATTAGCGATGTGGTGTGCGTGGGGCTGTGCTCATTTGGTGCCATTCCGTACTTTAAAAATCCGGAAAATCAATTCTGGTTAGCTTTGGGAGGAAGTTTCATTCTCGTCAGTATTGGGCTCAAATACCTTATAAAACCCAACACCAACGTAGACAAGGATTTGAAGCTACGGGCTGGTCATTACACCACCTACTTTGCCAAAGGGTTTATAGTCAACTTCGTTAATCCCTTCGTGTTTCTTGTTTGGATAGGCGTTATCGGATTGGCGCAGACTAAACATGGTTCTGGTCAAGAACTTTGGGTTTTTCTTGGGGCAGCATTGCTTGGTATTCTTGTTACGGATAGTGCCAAGGTTGTCTTTGCAGATAGAATTAAGAAGCTAATTCAGCCAAAATTTCTGCGTAAAGCATACCAAGTTATTGGCGTGGTGATGATTGGTTTTGGAATGCGCCTGCTTTGGTTTGCTTTGGCTTGATTAGAAAAATGATTTCCGTTTTTTTTTAAAGTCAAGACACAAGTGTTCTTCAATAGACATGAAAAAGCCACAGAAACACAGAATTCACAAAAAGAACACAGAAAATTTCGTCTCTTTTCAGGGGAAACTCCTGCCTGCTTGACGGGAAGGTCTGTGAATGCTGTGCATCAGTCACAAAAAACATGTCCTATTGAATAGAGATGAAACTCAAAACCTCTCGATGCGTGTGCAACGAGAGGTTTTAATTCCACTATGGAAAGCTTCATAAAGCTTAATCCTGCATTTCAATCATTTTAAAAGGAACATTGATAATGCTTTGGTAGTCTTCGCCAGCTTCAAGCATATCCTCATCATCCTCCTCGTAATACCAGTTAATGATAATTTCGTTTCCATTCTTACTCATGTTCTCCATCTTCTTGAAGAGGTCGAGAAGACATTTTGATGAGCTTGTGTTGAAATATTCCAACTGAATATCGCACACTGTTTTTGGTTGTGGAGCGTTGGAATAGGCTTCCAACCAATCTACAAGTGGTTTGTAAAACTCAATAGAGTTTTCTGGTATAGAGCGTCCTTTTAGCAGCAACGCACCTTTGCCGTTGTCAAAGCTGATGTTCGGAGTTTTAGGTGTTCCTTCTATAAAAATCGAGTCCATATTGCTGGTATTTTCTGGTTAATTATTGTCTTCTACGTTGATATTGAGGCTAAAGAACGAATATTCTTTATTCAATGGTGCAAAGTCATAGTTCAATTTTTTACCCGTTTTACGGGCAATGTCAATCATTCCAAGTCCGCCACCGCCTTTGTCAGAACGGCTATCGCTGCTCAGTATTTCCTTGTAAAGCTCTTTCAAATCATTTGGTTCGAGCGAATTGATGCGTTCTAATCGTTCCCTGAAAGACTCTTTACGGCTTGTAAGAATGTAATTACCAGTTGTAATGGAGTAGCCATTATTACTCAAGCTTATCATAAATATAGCAGAGCGGTCAAATCCTTTTTTTCCAGTTGTAGCTGGTATCTCGTCTATGTGATGATATAGGTTTTGTAAGCATTCAACAAGCACATTGTAAACCTTTTTCCGAAGCCTTGGTGCTTCATTCATACTATCCATACGTTGCTCAATGATTTGAAGGATTGACGACATCAATTCAGATGTCACATCTCCTTTGAACGACAGAACAACCTTATTCGACTCCATCCTGTGATAGAGGTCGTAAATGTTCATTGCCGTGTCTTTATCATCTTTCATTACGCTATCTATAGTTGCGTTATGGGTCATGGGCTTATGCAATTGAAATTAACTCGTTCCAAGAGCCGATTTGAGCCTTATAACGTAAGATTTTAACTTAGGTTACTTCTATGGATAAAAAAATGCTTGTCCGTTTGTTCCCTCATCGGAATAGACAATTGCTTATTGCCACTATTTGAACTTGGAAAGAATCTGTAATGGACAATTGGCGACATACAATTTGCAATTTGAAGAGAAAGCTGGATTTAATGCGTAATTAATGTAATGTTCAATAAAAACAGGACGCGTTCTACAGATTCGGACAATTGTAAATCGGAAATTGCAGATTATCTACTGCAATGTCATTGTATCTAAAACTTCATCTACCGTTCGGCTTTCCTTGTAAAAAGAGAGCACCTTCTGAAGCACCCTATCCACCACCGCATCAGGGCAGGAAGCACCGCTGGTCAATGCAATTTTAAGCGGGCCATTCAATTTGGGGAGAAAACCCTTCGTAAATTCCAATTTGCTTTGGTGATAATTGAAATGTTCTATGCTACCATCATTCTTTATTTCGTTCTCAGAACTGATAAAATAAGTTGGAAATTTCTCTTCCAATAACTCTACAAGATGAGAGGTATTGGAGCTATTGTAGCCACCAACCACAATGGCTAGGTCGGCACCGGTTTCCATCAATCCGTAGGTAGCAGATTGATTTTCGTTAGTGGCGTAGCATAGCGTATCTCGCGTATCGGCAAAATGCTTCTTCGATTCAGCTTCACCAAATTTCTGCACCATTACATTCTTTAGATGGTCGGCAATGGACTGTGTTTCGGTGGCAAGCATGGTGGTTTGGTTTACCACCCCAATTCTATCAAAATGGATAGTTGGGTTAAAACCAACAGAAGCACGCTCGCGGAAAAGCGTTTCAAATTCATCCATCGGGCGTTTTTCTTGGATGATTTCTCCTAAAATGTGAGCTTCGTGCAGGTCTTTGATGATGAGTGATGCTGCGTTCTGATAACTATGCGAAAAAGTGGCACGCGTTTCCTCGTGTTGCTGCTTTCCATGAATAATCACAGTAAAATCATCTTCTCCCAACTTGGCAGATCGCTTCCAAACTTTCTCTACAAACGGGCACGTGGTATTATACAGTTCGGGCTGAATGCCTTTTTCTTTCAGTTGATTTTCAATTTCAACCGTTGTACCGAAAGCAGGGGTAATCACAATATCATCAGAAGAAATTTCGTCCCAAGCAATGAGTTGTTTTCCATTCGTATCCATAATAAACTTGATGCCATGACCTTGCAAATCGTCATTTACGGCAGGATTATGAATCATCTGGCTCAATAGAAAAATCCGTTTATCAGGGTTTTCGCTTATGGCGCGGTACGAGATTTCGATGGCGTTCTCTACACCATAACAGAAACCAAAATGCCGAGCGATGTAGAATTGGACAGCACCAAAATCGAGCAGGGTAGGCGTAAAATCCTGCTTGCGTGGGTCTTTGTTCTTTCGCGCTTCTTTAATAGGTCCAATAATCGAACTTCTGTAAAACTCAGGAATGTCGAACTTTTTCATTGGCAGTAAAGGTAATTGATAGTCAACTTAGATTCAGATGCTAGAGCAAACTTGCGGCTACTACCACTTATCTAAAACCTTGAAGGTCTTATCCACGGTGATAGCTCCGAATAAAACCTAAGGCAAACGCATTTAATTTTTAACGCTTGCCGCATGTTTACCAAAATCCTCAGTCCGTATCGAGACCTAACAGGTTTTCAAAACCTGTTAGGTCTGGGCACATAGAGAATTACGTTCAATTTCATCCGTTGGGGAAAGTTGCGACAAGCATTTAATTTTTTTCTTTAGCTCATTCATGCCCAAACGTGAGTGACAAGACAAAGGATAGCCATAGAAACACAGAATGGACAGAGAAAATTTCGTCTCTTCTCTGTGAAAACCCCCAGTAGATTCTGGGTTACTGGCGATAGAAAAATGTCTCTTAAATAAGGCTGTGCAAATAGGCAGACCATCATTTTTAAATTCGTGTGAACTGCGTAAAACCTAGGAGGTATGGCTATTTAAACGTCCATCTGCCAATGGTAGATGATAATTTTTTATTTAGCGCACTGTTGAATTCCGAAATGTTCCTGTACTTTCATCCAAAACCATAAACTAAACTTAATGCACTCCATTCTTAACCAAAACCTATTCTTCGTGAAGGAACATGTAGGCATGTTTAAAGCAGCCAACAATTACGACATCTATAACCCGCAGAGTCAGGAGATGATTATGACCTGCCGCGAAGAGAACCTCGGTTTTTTTACCAAAGTTTTACGCTTTACCGATTACAAACGAATGACTCCGTTTCATGTGGAAATAAAGACCACAGCTGGGGAGAAGGTACTCAGTGTAAAAAGAGGCGTGGCTTTTTTTGTTTCTAAAGTGGAGGTGTTTGATGAGAAAGACAAGCTTGTTGGCACGTTTAAGCAGAAGTTCTTTTCCATTGGTGGAAAGTTTGATGTGCTGGATGCCGAAGAACGCATTCTGTGCACGCTCAAAGGAAAATGGACCAGTTGGGATTTCAAGTTTGTACGCGATGGTGTAGAATTTGGCCACGTAAGTAAACAATGGGCTGGCATGGGAAAGGAACTGTTTACCTCTGCCGATAATTACATGCTTAAAATAGATGAGCAGATTTCTGCCAATAATCCTGTTCGTCTTCTTATTGTTGGTGCCGTTATGTGTATTGATATGGTGCTGAAGGAGTGAGTCCTATTGGTTTTTCGCTCCTAAAGACCTTGAAAGTCTCATCCGCGGTTTCCATCAAGACCTACTCGGTTTCAAAAACCTTATATGTTTGATTTTTAGATCAGAAGCTTCATCTTGCAAAGAAAGGAGGATTAAACCATCATCAACAACCCCATGACAACGACTCAAACTCACATCTCCAAACCAATCTATCTTTCCTTGTGCATGGCTTTGATGGCCTGCTTTTTACTAACCAGCAACGACACGTTCGCGCAAACCGATTGGGTGAAGGATGCCAGCAATCCTGTGCTTACAAGAGATACCGTTATCGCAAATCTCCCGAACGATTTGATTGCTATTAGTGACCCGTGGGTGATGAAGGAAAATGGCGTCTACAAAATGTGGTACACCTGCGGAGGAATTAATTACCCAACTGATACGGAATTGCGTTCGCGCATCTGTTATTGTACGTCAACAGATGGCCTCAATTGGGATAAATATGCAGGCAATCCGGTAATGGATGTTTCTTACGATGGATTGTGGGATTCGCTGGGCGTAGAAACCGTTTCCATTATTAATGACCCCGCAGCAGCTGCTCCTGAACGTTACAAGATGTGGTATGCCGGCCAGTATTTCAATGAATTCCGCTATGACATCGGCTATGCGTTTTCTCCGGATGGCATAAACTGGATAAAACACACTGCGCCTGTGTTGCAAGTTGGTGCGGCAACTCAGTGGGACAACGGTTTCCTTGAAGGACCTTCAGTGATAAAGGAGGGAGGTGTTTACAAAATGTGGTACTGCGGCTATGATGCAGTTGTTGACGGCAATGGAACCGATGGACTCGCCAATATTGGTTTGGCCACATCATCAGACGGAATAAACTGGACTAAACATCCGAACAACCCCATTTTTACCACGGGAACAAATACGTGGGACAGCCATTATGTGCAAGACCCGCATGTGATCAATGACAACGGAGTTTATTACATGTGGTATGGCGGAAATGATGTGGAAGGGTACGGACAGCAAGTTGGTTTGGCAACGTCAAACGATGGTATTGCATGGACAAAATCGCCCATGAATCCGGTGCTGCAAAAAGGAAGTGCGAATGATTGGGATGCAAACACAGCCTCGTTTCCGTCTGTGCTTAAGGGCGATAACAGCTACGAAATGTGGTACACAGGAAAAGACATTGCCGAGCTGGTAGAAAACGACCTTGATTATTACTGGGAGCTCGGTTACGCGAGTTCTACCATTACAAGCATCATGGAAATGAACAGTGCTACTGACGATGTGATGAAGCTCTCTCCCAATCCGGTGCAAAGCGAACTGCATCTGGCGTTTGCTGCTGATTTGGGCACTGCCAACTTGGTTATTTATAACCAGATAGGACAAATTGTAATGAATCAAGCTAAGGTGAGGACACGAAGTATGCTTATTAACACACATAGCTTTTCTGCGGGCGTGTATTCAGTCGTTTTGTATTACGGTAATTCAAATACAGACGTGAAGTTTGTGAAGGTTGATTGAAGCCAAATCATGCCCCAGCTTTTGCAATGCGCACTTTCTTCTAAGTATCATTCGTAAAAGCAGATGGTTTCAATGCCTATTAAACTATAGGCCCTCGGATGGTGTTACATTAGAAATGCTAAACGAACACTCAAAAAATCAAGATGACAACCATCCTGTTATTCTTAACATCACTGCTATTTCAAACAACGATGATACTATTCGATTTTAATACCCAAAGTACGATTGCCAACTGGCAAATTGTTGATGATGTAGTTATGGGTGGACGGTCTAATGGCACGTTCGCTTTAAACAAAAACGGATTTGGTGTTTTTGAAGGCAACGTATCGTTAGAAAACAATGGTGGTTTTTCAATGGTACAGTATCGGTTTAGTACTGAAAAAGTGGACGCCTTTACCACCGTTTGCATCAAATTAAAAGGCGATGGAAAAGCCTATCAGTTCCGAATAAAAACCAATGCCAATGATTCTCATTCCTACATCGCTTCGTTTGATACGAATGGTGAATGGCAAACCATTGAAATTCCTTTCGAAACCATGTATCCAGCTTTTAGAGGCAGAACATTAAACATAGGAAACTACCCAGGACAGCAAATGGAAATGATTGCCTTTTTAATTGGCAATAAAAAAGCAGAATCGTTTAAGCTAGAGATTGATAGCATTGTTCTGAAATAACCTTCCGAGAGCGCTGATTTGCAATGTGTGCTCTCTTCTAAGCCCACCGTTAGATTGCCAAAACCTTATAGGTTATACTTGCTGCTTTAAAAATCGGTTGGTTAGAATCGTATGGCAATTTGCCAATGAATCATACAACTAGTACCTCTTAATCCGTTCGCGTAGGATGTGCATTTTTCGCTCGGCAGCATATATCCAAAACTCTACCACGTCCCATTTATCCACTGTTCCTTGTTCCCACGTAGGGCCTTTGTGGGTTTCTTTTATCTGATACCAGAGATTGTAGACGCCACCGCCTTCTGGATTCAACACTTTTACTACCCCTTTCTCATCACATTCTATTCCCCATTCCATGCGGGTTTTAGACATTCCGTGCAACTGAAAAAATCCTTGCCCACCTTTAAGTAGCTCCACTATCGGTTCGCCTTTCTCTTCATATTGGTAAAGTCCGGTAATGTCGTAGCCAGAAACGGTGTGGGTGATGTAATACACCTCATCATCAACGTTTATAGTAACCACATCGGAGGTTTGGGCTTGTACTACATGGCAATAGCCAAACAAGAAAATTGTGAGAAGAACGGAGAGCTTTTTCATTTTTGGTTGAATTAAAGGTTAGAAGGAAGGTTTTAATTACATGGATAGCTGCAAAAGATTGCAACCGTTTGTTACTTGCACATTGCCGCTCCACGTGCAGCCCCCGTCACTCGTTACAGAGTAGGTGTAGGCACCCAAACCTAAACCAGAAAAATTGGCACAGCCGCTGTCGCCACAATCTGGCTGTGACGAATAGTAATAACTGATAGTACCCGTTCCGTACGAAGTAACGTTCACATAAATATTTCCGCAACCAAGATCCTGATTAACCCAAAAGGTTAGATTACCAGTAGAGCCTCCGCAGTTATTTTGACAATCGGATAAACTGGCATAATCTGCTCCGCTGCTTACATAGCTGCAGTTGCCTCCAAAACAATCATAACCAGCAGAACCACCTCCTCCGCAACTGCTTTGGCAGGCAGACAAGGTTGGGTAGCTGGCTCCGCTGCTCACATAGCTGCAATTGCCACTTGAGCAATAGTAACCGGCCGAACCTCCGCCACTGCAACTGTTTTGGCATGCAGATAGCGTGGAGTAGCTGGCTCCACTGCTCACATAGCTGCAGTTGCCGCTGGAGCACATGTAACCGGCCGAACCTCCGCCAGTTATGAGCTGAAGGTTTTCTATCAGAACCACTTGGCACTCCTGAGGATCCAGATAAACACTTCCTTCTCTTGTGTCGCCTCCAACTACTCCAACGGCTCTTACGGTGTGAAAGCCTGAAGTAAGAATTCTGCCTATTGCATCTGGTTGGGCACAGCTAAGCCCAGAGGACCAGTAGTGAAGCAAACGTCCAATGTATTGGCCGTCAAAATAAATATCGTATTGCTGGTTGCTATTTATTACAGCGCCCACATCCAATTGCCCGTAGTTTTTTCCTCCGTAATAGTAGGCGCAAGTACCGTCATCCTCAGCTGCATCCGAGTCGTACATATAGCTGACATAATCGGTGCAACCTTTTTTGGCGCAGGAGTTTAGTAAAACAGTTCCTGACACTGTTAAAACCATTAGAAGTTTGAAATAAATGTTCATTTATATTGATTTTTTGTCTTGTTTTTTGTTTCGCTCATTCTATTGAAAGCATATCCCCGTAAGGGCTAGACCCCGAGTATTCCAATAAGAATGAGTTGAATTTTACGCTACTACCACCGCTACATTCAAATGTTGCAACCAAAGCCGCTTGTCGGTACATTTCCAGGCAAGACTTCCCGCGTAAACTAGCAGGCGATTGCCTGCTGAGGTCAATGGTAAGTAGAAAAAAGCGTTGTTTTTACGACTGTATGGGTCGGAGTGAAAATATATTTTTCACGCTGTCGGTTGCTACTCAGTGTTTGCCACATTAGTTCCGTTCTCCGTTGCTTTTTGCAGCTTACAAACTTGTGCTTTATTTCAACTGTCAAAACTGCTACTGAGCCTTCAGAAGTGATTTTTAGTAAACCAATATCTCAGGTGGTATTCGTGTGTGTACCTACGCACAGTTCTACAGAGAAATCTTTATCGAAAGTGATAACTCAAACGAGGTCACCACACTTTTTTTTTAATAAGTGCGGTGGCATCCTCCTCCCAATACCTGTTGACCTTCCGAACAGAAAGCTAAATCAGAAAGTGAGTTTTGAGCTTACCATTCCGTTTACGGAGTTGGGGTGGTAAAAAAAAAGAGGCTGGGATTTCCAGCCTCTAAAAATCACATGTTTATTAGACCACTACTTTTTCGCGTCTAAAAGTTGATTAACCAAGTTTCGAAGTTCCTCAACTTCTTCTCTTAGCCCTGTTATTTCTTTGCTTAAACCAACAATATCTTTGTCTTTTTCAATTTTCAGTTCTTTAATTGCTCCTACTGCTAGAATACCAAAACTTGAATATCCTAAAGCTTTTACCTTAAAATCGTATCTATCATCAGTTGCTTCAGAAACTATCGATGGAAAATATTTTTCAACTTCTTGAGCAATAAATCCTATTTCTTTTGTTTTTCTGTCCTGATCAATAAAATCATAATTGACAACATCTAATTTTAACAAACGATTTAAGATGTTATTCTCATTTTCGATGTTTTTCTTTAGGCGCCTATCTGAATAAAAATCCCAATTATTATCTCCGTCATAACTTGCGTAATTGCCACCGTTAGTATGTTGTATCCTCATATTTAGCCAATTGCTGACGCTATTAACAAAGTGAAATCCATTCTCGGCAGCACCTCTATAAACCCTAATTATCCATCTATCATCAATATCATTATAAAGGCCAACCTCATTTCCACTGGTCATCCACACAAACCTTCCTGCCATTGAATAGCCTTCCCAGCCGTTTACGCCTCCATATGTTGAAACTGAGCCAAAAGCCCCACCATCTGCTTGCACACGAGTAAGTCCTGTTCCACCGTCTTGAAAGTAAAGGCCGTTATCTCCATGCGGTCGTAGCCAACCGTCATAGAGATACAGACCATTGCCATCCATTAATGCTCTATTTGTGTTATTTCCTCTACCAAAATAAATGTTATTACCGTCATAAAAGTTGATGTAAGTGTCAAATCCCGAGGCAGCGTCCACGTGCAGGTTGCCATTGGTGGTGACTATCGATGCAACATTCGGATCGTCTATCCATTCTCTTCCGTTAGAACCAACTGAAAGATACTTGCCCCAAGATGGATTCGGTCCGTGTAACGTTCCGCCACGAATTCTACCTGCTTCTCGATTCGTGCTATTTGGGTCCAAACCATAGCCTCCATCATCTAAGTCTCTAAAATTTCTTCCCCAGAATTGACCATCTGCTCGTACATAAAACTGATCCGTTCCTTGTCCATTACCTACACGGAACTGTTGCGTGCCTCCACCAACAGCGCCATTATCCCAGTTGACAATCATTGCATAGCCAGCAGGATTGTTGAAATGGAAGTTCGGTGTCATTCTGATTGCGTTGTTCGCGGGATATTGACCTTGAATTCCTGTAACTACGCCTTGTATCCTAAAATTGTCGGTTATTGAAACATCCCCGCCAAAGGTGCCGGCATCGTTGTTAATTCCACCCCGCGTCTGAATGGCTGCTTCGGTATATACCGTTCCACTGTTGAAATAAGCACCGCCAGGAGCCACAAAATAGGAGGATGCACTTATAGTCGGATTGG
>Ga0105054_10011744_pt1 | contig 10847 bp, 5 predicted proteins | sample BON02_FD_78091 | JGI IMG/M metagenome (GOLD analysis project Ga0105054, IMG submission 78091) | Freshwater microbial communities from Lake Bonney liftoff mats and glacier meltwater in Antarctica - BON-02 (megahit assembly) | ecosystem: Environmental > Aquatic > Freshwater > Ice > Glacier... | reverse complement strand
TCATACGATCCGACACTTTTTGATGCTACTGCTTTAGTATGTAATCTGCAAGAGGATAATTTGCTCAGTGTGAATACTTCTAATAACGCTGAAGCGGAAGCAGAGAAAGAAGCGATGAAGACGCAAATCAAGAAAGGCAAAAACAGCAAAGCTATCGAGAAAAAAGCCAAAGAGGTGCTTTCTGGTAAGAAGACCAAGAACCCTAGCGATTTGCTGAATGAAATAGAAGGATTAAATCGAATCAGATACGGATTGGGTCAATCTATGGATGGCAGTGGGACGAAAGGTGGATCTCGTGCAATGCTTGCACAGCACTTGGGCGAGAACGAGTGCATGTTGCTATGGCACCATCCCAATGCGGCGAAGCAGAAAATCCACGTCGTACTCGTGTGGCGCGAGGATAGCAAAAGCAAGAGACCTGCTCATCCTGATGGCACTAAAAAAGGTGCTGGTAAAGAAGATTCGTATGGAGGATCTAAAACACAAAAAGGTCAAGCCACAGCAAACAGACCGCCTAAAAAGGGCGAAAAGGGGTATGTCGACGGTGCGCGAAGCGACCCGCTGAAGTCCATATCCAGCAAAGGAATAGTCATGGAAATGTGCAAATCCGAAGTAGATGCAGCGCAATTAGGTTTCTTGATTAAAAATTACTTGGATGCTTTGCATTCTTTTCCGGCATCGCATCGCACATCCTACTGCACGAAAGCCCTCAGGTCTCTGTCGTGTTATTTAGCATTTTCGGAAGTGCATTTAATAATACCTACTTTTATTGATACGCTAGTCATATGCGCTCCACCATTGATGAGAATGATCCCTTGGCATTTGCTCTTAGTAGAATATGAAAACCCACTTCTTGCACATAAAGCGCTAGCTGGGAAAGATATTGTTGCCAAGGGGAAATTGCCATCGGCAACGGCTGCTTTTAAAGTGGAAGCGAATTTGCTAGATCCAGATAGAAGCCATCATGCAAAGAATCCTACAATAGAAGAACATCTTATGGAACGATATTTAGTACGTATCGGCCCCACATTGCCATTGTATGAATTATGTGAGAACGCTGCCGCACGAAGGGTGGATGAGCCTGGCCTGCACCGTATGTGCGCCGTGGACGGAGAGTCCCTTCAATTGCGTGGCCCACGCTTGAGATCTTCCCAATTAGAAGTAGAATGTACGAAAGCCATCTTTTCAGGAGATCCAGATGACTGCTTCGTCATGCAGTATGACGCTGCTGCGCCGAAGCAAGTGACCACCACCAAGTATTACCATGTCAGTCGCGCGGATAGGGAGAAGGCGAGGTTGGCGAGAGATATCAAGAGGCGTCAACGTGAAGTAGAAAGACGTAAAAAGCAAGCCGCTAAAACATCTTCAAGGAACAAAAAGGGCAGCACATATGACTCCTCTTCCTCTGAAGATGAGGACATGCCTTCCTCAGAGAGCGACGCGAGCTCCGCCTCCAGTGGCGATGATAATGCAGTGACTGCGCGGAGATGGTTAAATGATGCGCGCATTGTGCATTGTGCTGCAAATCGTGTACCCATGACAAGCGAAGCTGCTATTCGAGAAGGGGGGGGTACTGTCGCTGGAGTCCCCAAAGATAAGCAACAAGCTCCAAACGTGACAAAATTCGCTTCCGTTGCCTTGCCCCAATACTTCAATAGTAAAGGAAATGCCACATCTGATACACGCACACAATTGAATGCGGCAGATTTAGTAGCGCAAGTGCATTTCCGTAATTGTGGTTTACTTGTATTGTCACGTTTTGGAATTGCCGATGGCACAAAAGCGCCCAAGTTTGGAAACGCGACCGGATACGGAAAGGGTGCTGAAAAGGTTTCAGTGGCTGCTGCAAATGCCACTTGTACGCAATCACCTTTTTGCGAAGCACGTGTTGTGGATGCAAATTGTGAGTTTATTGAAGCAGCACATTGCGCTGGGGCAACTACCGTTTTGCATCCGATGTGGGGCACCTTCGAGCAAGGTGGCCTTTCCACATTGTCTACTCTCATTTTTTTAGTGAGATTTTATAGTGAATTGCCTATACACAGTCGCAAGAGACATAGTATTTCGCATGCTGTAAGAAATACCCAATTATGGATGCGAGATCAAACCGCAGAACAAGTTATTTCCTGGCTAGGACACTGCCCGCTCCCCGAAAAGGAGCGCGTGGAATTAATCACAGAGCTAGAGTTGTATGTCAAGGTGTCTGACCCTGTTCCGGACACACCCATTCATCAGAAAGTTGCAAGTCCGAATAGTGCTTATCCATTTAAAGATGTTGTAAGACCAGAAAGGAAGAAATTTTTCTCACATTGGTTACAATGGGGTGCCTTCTCTGTATCAGGACACGGCGGCGGAATCCATCCGATTGACCTAACGGAAGAAAATGAAGATATTTATAACGATCATCTGATCTTTGATGAAACTATTAATGATATCAATATGGAAATCATGATTTTGAAAGAAGAAGGCAGGCATAATGATGCAGCGTTATTAGAGAAAAGGGGCGCAGAAATGAGAAAAGAGGCTGCATTAGAAAAGATTCGGAAAGTCAAGCATTCAGCGGTTTTAGCGGTGCGTGCCGTTGGTGATATGCTTGAGGCTGTAGATAGAGCCTTGTTGGACCAAGACGACGACGAGATCGAAGTCGGTGACCGAGAAGAGGATGAGCTGCAGTATATGAAGGAAAAAGAACAGCATAAAAAAGACCTGGCAAACTTAACCGGAGAGCACCAAAGCGAAAGGGAGATAGCTGAAGCACAGAAAAAGAAGCAAGAAAACAAAATTAAGCGTGCACAAGAAAGAGAAGCTCATGAAACTGCACTGACTCGAGCGAGCTATCGCAAAGAGGTAGGGCCACTAACTCCAGGTGGTGGCAGTAAATTTTTAGCAAACTTGACAGGAAAGAACCCACACATCGAAACCCCTATTTCCCGATTGAGAGGATATGTTGAAAGCTTCTTCCCCGCGCAACCTGACGATGACTACGAGATTGATGAAGATGGCATCCCAGGCTCAGCTCAATTAAAAATCAAACCAAAGAAATTCGTACCTATTGAACCTGGTAGCGCAAAGATGCAGGCGTTGGAACTGCAGCAAACGAAGAACCAGCGACGTATAGGTGTCGAACATGAGGGTGATGATGCTGAAGACGAAAAAGATTTATATTACGAGGGCGATATTAATGAGAAGAATGTCGGAGAATATAACAAATCTTTGGGTCAGAAAAGAGGCCAGCGCGAACGTCGCTTCAGGAAAGAAAAAACGCCTGCAGAGTTGGAAGCTGACCAACGTGCGTTAGAACGAAAAAATGAGCGTGAACTAATGATGAAAGAAAGCAGTGCCAATCTGTTGGATCTATTACCTGAAGATAACTCAAATGGATGCAATATTGCATAAGTGGAATACTCTGTCAGCGAACTTAGACCACTACAATAACATATAACATATATTGTGTAGCCGTAACTGTAAATGCTATTTATAATATGGATAGTAAGAAATGAATAAACTTCCTAACCCTCTCATGCTCAATGTGGATGGAACCGTAATCCTTGAGAAGTCTTTAACGCATGTATACGCTGAGCGTCTGGCGCGTCGGAGATAGCGAGCGGCCGAAGATGTACCCAGTGCAAGGAACCCCGCGTATACATGCGCAACTGTAGGGATTTTACTGCTGCTGTCTAATCTTCTCCAGCATTTCGTCGTCGAAATATTTGCTGATGCTGACATCGTCGCTCAAACCTTTGCGTCTGCGCGTTTTGACCATACAATCTCTGGCTAAAGCGCGCGGAGGGGATGGTTCTAAAGGGTGTAAGATGACATCGCCATCAAGTGGATCGCCTGGAAGCAATGCCCAATGATCAAATATCAATTGTCCGAATGCTTGACCTTGCGTATATGATCTTAAATCAGCTTCAAAGCCGAAACTCTCCAACACAGGGATATAGGCTTTCATCACATAAAATGGGGCGCCTGCCTTTGGCATGTCTGAAATAACTCTTCCGCGTCGTCTAGAAAGAACTGTTTGTACAGCTTGCACCACATCTGCTGGTGCTTGGACCTCCACGCTATAAACTGGCTCCATGAGTCTAGGTGCGGCAGTTAAGAAAGAAGAATATATGATCCGGCGTGCAGTTGGAATGATTTGTCCTCCTCCTCGATATATGCTTTCAGATGCAATATTCGCATCGAGAACTTTGAATTTCACTTCACGTATCATTTCATCACATAGTGGCCCTTCACGGGTCGCCCATTTGAAGCCTTGTACGATACTTTCTTTAACGTTTAATAAGCGCTGAGTATCGACTTCACTGGGCAGAGTATCGTTGAGAAACAAGTTTGGAGAGGACTCATCCGGGCCGAACGACCAAATGCTTCTGCTACTTAGCAAGTCCCATCCATATTTCTTTTGCAAAAAGTGAGACATTTCATCACTGTTATGAAAACCTTTTTGATTACCACTATTGAACACATTCGAAGGAGGTATGAACATTTGCGATCGTAACACCCTACACTCGATGTCATACCCTAGTCCCCGGTCCAACGGCTCTGCAATGATAGACAGCATGTTTTTCTTATTCGGAGTATATGAGGAGCACTTCAATGCTGATGTTTCCGTCACTGTTTCGCAAAATGACACCACTGGATCAGCTACTCGAACCTCAATGTCACTGTACAAAAACCTGAGATCATGCATGACGCAATCCATGCTCAACTCACCAGGAGCCATGATGACATGTTCTCCACTTTCTTCGACTTTTGTAGTGACCAATGGATAACTTTTGCAAACACGTCTTAAAGCATCTACTAATTTAGGCAAATCTGCTGGTCGCAATGCTTCCACTGCGAGGCGCACAGTGGCTATGTTATCAAAAGTCAGCCGTGAAAACGTGCCAAAATCGCCTTTGTAAGCGCTCGCAAATACTGTGGCACTCTTTAATATGGGTGCATCAATACCTTCAATGAGTACTAAATTGCCTGCAGCAGCATATGAAACGGAGATTGAGAACCGGCCTAGACTGACAGACACGCCATCAACAACTGCTGTGGAAATATCTTCTTGGTCAGCTTCTGTGAAAGCTTCACCAAGAATCCTAACTGTCATAGTACCCGAGTTTTGTATTGTACCGGAATAAATACGAGCAAGTGCATGGAATGCTTTCCCATCAGGTGTGTTATATAGCTTGGTGACATGCATCACGAGGGGGCCATTAGCTCTGCAAGCTGCCATGGATGGCAGTGCTTCCTCATTCTGATTTACATGTTGCGTGGCGCGTGTCCGACTATTTGCAATATTGGAATAAGACATTTTTACTTTCGTTGCTGATGCTTCTAGCGGGGATGGGACATGATCTACAACCATTGAAATAATACCAGTAGGCTTTCCAAAGAATTTGCGTAACGTGCAGCTCAATAACGGCTTGGGATCCAATTGCGCATCCGCTGGAGTGATGGATATTCCCACTGATTTCAATGCAACTATTAGCTCGTGTGGTTCATCGCCTAGAACATGCGAGTAAATCTTATACAGTGGCTCTAATACCAGCTGTACAAAAGTTCTAGATGCTCCGCTATTTCCAGAAGGCGGCTTCTTCGAGACGCTTCCGCGAGTCGCGTCCCAGTACCAGTCACCCCACATGCGGCGGGACAGGTCCTGTGCTGATATAGACGATTTCCCACGGTTTTCTGAAGCAGATTTCTTTTTAAGCTCATTGCAATATTGAGTTGCAAAAGACTCAAGAGTAAATGACCAGCCATGCTGCCCGGAAGAAAAGCACACATTCCCTTTTTCCGGACTGATGATTGTGTGTGGGACAGTGCTGGAAGTGCTATGTTGTGCGTCGCTGATTGCACTGTTTACTTCGCCTATAATATGCTGAAGCTTATAATAAGCATCTTGCGGAGGTATTTTCAGCTCTAAAATTAGTCTGTCCAGCTTGCTAATGCACAAAGTGATAGCTATATTATTCTTCATGCACGCTCGGATCGCATGGCGGGTGCTAAGCATAACGCCCTCAATAGCGTCCACCACCAGAACTGCGCCGTCAACTACTCGCAATGCGGCTTCCATCTCGTCTAAAAAGTTCACATGGCCAGGGCAATCAAGGAAATGACACAAATAGGACTTGCTCGACACAGACTCAGCCACTAGAGACACCAGAGTGGACTTGATGGACAATTCGCGGGCTTGTTCGTCTATTCGCGTATCGCTGTATCTCACATCTTTCCCTCCATTTAATTGCCCATGTGCACCATGTGGTGCATTTGCCCACGATTTGCCAGTTTCTTGTGTGCTACGAACAAGTGTGTCCATCAGCACAGTCTTTCCATGATGGAATTGCCCAACAAAAGCGACATTCCTTATTAAACTAGGAGTATCCATTAGTGTAGTCATGAAATCAGTGCTATAATTCAATGTAGGAATTTCTCCGTCTTTTTCAAGCACTGAAAAGTTTTTGGCCTTGACGGATTTAATAATTGGCTCATCAATTCCTTGAGTGTCTTCATCCATAAGTACTGTCTTTGCACCTGGATATACTTCATTTGCATCCAAATAGTACTTTTTATCTTCAGCTAAGACTATACGTTTCTCATCGTTGGTAGATATATCCATTTCCGTCTCCCTGTCACTTGGTAATTGACCAGGTAAAGTGAGTGCTCCATCGCCTGCGGAATAGGGATAGTCATCTGCAGCGAACAATTCTTCTTGAGCTTCCAGGTCGGAATCTACATCACTGCCAGCTTCCCCCAAGAAGTTGCCGAACTCATCATACTCATCCGACATTGTATAAGGACTCTTTCCACCTTTCCCCTTTGGAGCCTAGTAAACCTTGGGCTGGTCCAACAGAGCGAGAGAGGAAGAAAAACGATTTTCTCCTCAAAGAAGAATTGTCATCTAGCAGCTGTTTGTTTCTGAGACCATTCGGCCAGTAGACTCATAGAACCGTGACGAAAAACACCGTAACTATGCAGCAAGAAGCTGTAGATAAGTGCATATCTTTGATTGCAGGGCTTGACAACCCACAAGCGAAGAGCGCTTCGCTCAACGAGCTAGAGAAAGATCAATCTGCCTATTGGGCACTGCAACAACAAGTAGCTGATCAATTGGGTTTAAAAATTGCAGCATGTCCTCCTATGACAACAGAAATTGATAGCAGCAATCGGAAGCACAACTCTTCTGCCTCTATTGCTTCCATTCAAGAAGATGACGAACATGATGACGCTGATCAAATTGAAAACCTTCGATCTGAAAAAGAAATCCTTATTGCAACCCTCTTTGCTACCGCACTGGACGAATTGAGAGAAGATCCGGCCTTCAGCGGCACGAGCGAGCAGATTCAGCTCTTGCGAGACAGTCTTACAGTAGGCGAAATGCAAGCGAAAGTAATATGATACATATAGAATACGTGGGTTGTATAGTGATTCTGCTGTTATTGTTGTAAACTATGAAAGAAAAAAAATGTTTCAAGCAGTGGCTCAGGGATTGATACATGCGGTCAACCCCTCACCACGCCCTCTCTAGCTCTGTCGACAGCTCTATTATGTTACGCTCTGATATCCTACACAACAATACTGATACAATATAATAAAATACTCCTTTTATACATCTTTGGCATCCTCAATGCCAGCTGCGCCAACACTAAATGCACACTCTGATTCTGGTAATGTGGGTGAATCGTAGATAACACACACTCGATTGTCACCACGCCCTTTCTTGAATTTCAGCCTTGTAGTGCTCGCATGTGCGATAATATTCCCCCCGATAGGCTTCGTTGCATCTTTTGCAAATGACATACCATCAGGATTTGCGACCACTTGATTGGTAATCACGACTGCAATACCAAATTCTTCAGCTAGTCGTGTCAACTGGCGCAGGAATTGCGCGAGGTGCATCTGACGTTCGGATAATTCACCACGCCCACTGTAATCTGTTCTATATAATGCAGTCGCTGAATCAACGATCATCAATGCGAATCGGCTCTCACTCATTAAAGCGGCAGCATCTGCGAGGAGTTCCAACTGCTGCTCAGAATTATGTGCACGTGCACAAATCACGTTTTCCAACACTTCCTCCGGATTCATTTGAAAACGCTCAGCAATTGCTACAAGCTTCTGTGGTCGAAAAGTACCTTCAGTATCCACATATATTGCCTTGCCCTCCGCCCCACCTTGATCCAGGGGACGCTGCACTGTGACGCACAGCGTGTGACATATCTGTGTTTTACCGGTACGAAACTCACCAAACACCTCCGTTAAACTACCGGTTTCGATACCTCCACCTAGCAAGTTATCTAATGCAGAGGAGCCTGTCGCTAAAAAGATCTGTTCTTTCAAATCTTCTAGTCTGTTTGTAGCAGTTTTGAAGCCTATTGGTACTAATTGGTTCGCTTTAATGATGTCCTTCACCTTTTGCGCCTTCTGCTCACTGATGCCTTTCACATCTTGTAATTTACGCAAAGTTGAATGAGCAATGGATTCAATTGTATTATATCCGCCAGCTTTAAGTTTGGATATATCTTGCTTATTGATGCCAAAAGATTCAAGTTCTTCAATACGGCGAAAGTGTATCTAGTCAGTTTGATGAGATGGTAATGATGATACACGTATTGGCGATATTGATGCCACAGTAATAGTTGTATGTGGATTATTGTGTTCGTTCAAACCGAATAGTATATAGTAGAAGTGAAGGTACAGTTAGGTCGATACTTTGAGTCTGGCTGGGGAATGGCTTATCAAATCCGTTCAATATTTCCATCCAATACAACATTCAACACCGGGTAATCGAGCCATCGCGACAATCATGTAATATCGTTCCAAAAATATTACTCTTACCTGCTGCACATTCTCTTGCACAGTAACATTTTCATCTACAGCATAGGCTTCCATGGTCAAATTAGATCAGGACAGAAAGTACTTTATTCGAGTCAAAACTTGTCAAATACGACCTGATAATGATCTGACCTCCTAGCCCAGTGTTACCACTGATGGTTCCTTGAGTCTCTTTATTTCACAATCAGTCGAAAAGACGCAATCAAACTTTCAGTGTTGTGGGTCATACTTGTGGGGTGGTGTCATCCGTACATACGGTTGATAGACTGTTCTCTCCAATGTTATGATCGGTGTAAGAAGGCTAAAGAGGGTCTACGCTTCTAGGGACGCTTCTAATCAACGCCAAAAATACGGGAAGATGAGAAGATATGATTATTGTAATAACTTTTGACAAAAATGTATAGAACTTATAATGACAAGATGTCTTGCTCTTCCCTATCACATAAGACCATTGGCTTCCCTGTCACACTATTCAACACCAAACGTGGTAAATAAGTCTCAATCCTTCTATCATCTGTACCAGAATCACTAGTATTCGACGTACTTTGCTTCTTGCAAGTAGAAGAAGATGCCCATAGGAGCTGCTCCTGCTTACCAGCACTACTACTGCTACTACCACTTCCACTTCTACTGCTTGTAGACGACCCAATTATGACCCTAAACACTCCATTTTTGTCTAAAGCGGCGCGTAATTCTGGATATAAGACTTCTCTGTCCTGACCTTCTTTCACTTCTTGTGATAATGATAAAGCAGGTATTTTTCCTCTTTGTGACCATGCAATTTGGCCTGCTTGATCATGCACAAGTAAAGCGTATTCTCCATTTGTGACCATCCCTGCTTCTCCAGATGGCACCGAGTAATGCAAAGACAATTGGAATGGGTTACATTGACGCCATTGAGATAGCCACGTGCAATGTCCGATTCCTTGCCCTTTCCCTTGTCCGTGCCCAGTCGGTAGTATGTTGATGCCTACATGTAATTGTGATGGAGGTATATAAACAGTAAATATGTATAATGGCCCCAGCACACAGATAGCCACCTTCCACCAATGAATGGTGTTTTCAATAGAGGACGTCACAGCCCATGAAAACTCTTTATTCTTTGCTACAGGTCGTAGAGGCTTTTGCACACCCGTAATGAAATACGCTAAACTATGAACTTGTAAATTTTCGAAGATATTAGCTTCTGCGTTAACAAAAGTTTGCAAGAAAATCGTTATGATATGCATTGTAGCTATCACAATCGTTATCGTTTCTTGACTCCATTGACCTACAAAGGCTCGTAAAGTTGTACCCAGAAAACCTGTTTTATCATTTAGCATCAAGTGTGTTAATGCAGATGTGGTAAATGATGCTTGTAATGCCCAGGGTGTTTCTGTTTCAACAGATTGAAACCCGTCAGATCTTTGAGGAAAAAACAGTGCACTGCTGCCCAGGAGCGTCCCCACAAATATAGGACCTACTAGCGCACAGGATGGATATATTGCACGTGGAACAAACACTTGCGCTGCATCGATAGTCATTTTCATCACAGTATGTGTACGGAACAATGCGACGCATACTAGTAATATAACTTGAGCAAAGCGATTATGTGTCCAAAAGTGAAAAGTACCACAGTAACTAGTTGTGTACCAAGCCAGAATCACCAGGGGTATAATCACATCGCTTTCTAATGGCATTGGCAGCTGATTCAGCAGTAATGGTGCAACGAACCCTCCCATGAAGCCAGTGAATAGGACCATCAAAAGAGAGTGCAACCAGTATGTACGCTTGTCAATGCGCTTCTTGTGGACAATTAAGGAAGCAGTAATTGCTTGCGCGGCTGAGACAATGTTTGAAGAAGTGACACAACAGAAATGGGAATAAGTGAATGAAGATAAATATATGTATATATGAAATGAAAAGAAATGACAGAAATTTCTGTGTGTAATCGGTCTCGGCAACACACGCGGCATCTCATCCACTTCACTTACCGGGGAGAACAGTAAACACCTGTGGTCTAGAAAGTTCTAGCGTCATAT
>Ga0105054_10011743_pt1 | contig 10847 bp, 5 predicted proteins | sample BON02_FD_78091 | JGI IMG/M metagenome (GOLD analysis project Ga0105054, IMG submission 78091) | Freshwater microbial communities from Lake Bonney liftoff mats and glacier meltwater in Antarctica - BON-02 (megahit assembly) | ecosystem: Environmental > Aquatic > Freshwater > Ice > Glacier... | reverse complement strand
CGTGTGTGTGTGTGTGTGTGTGTATATATACATATACACATATACACATAGTTCTGAAGTGCTGATTCAATCTATATAAACATATGTACCAGTGCGTGTGTGTGTGTATATGTATATATATATATATATGTATATATTATATATGTATATGTATATATATGTATATATATAGAGATATAAATATATACATATTTATATATGTGTGTGGGCGAGTGTGTATATACATAGATGTATATGTATATGTATATAAATATATGTATATAGAAATATACATATATATATACATACATATATATATAGACATATATATATGTATACACACACACACACACACATGTATACAGATATATATATACATATATATATATGTATATATATATTTGTATATATATGTATATATATGTATATGTATACATATATGCACACACATATATACACATATACACACACTCAGAGGATGTGGAGGCACCTGATCATCGGCTGGATGCGTATCAAACCACGTGAAAATCTGCTCTAGACTTTTGAAAGCTTGAAAATAGGGTGGCAAGATGGCAGCTTTTGGGTATGGTGGTTTGGAGGTTGCTGCTACTCCATGTGCGCTGCGTGGTTTTGAGCACTCGTCCTCCCCCTGTACTACTCCAGGGGGAGCTGCCGTGTGTGCGTTTTTGGTGTGTGTAGTGTGTGGCGTAGAGGAGCGGGGAGACTGAAACTGCTCCACCTTTGGCTGCTCGCTTTTCTTGGGTGCACCATTAGGCGACTCTGATCGCACATGTGCTCGCAGTTGCTGAGTACCCTGTAGTGTGCTCGCATGCTGAGTGCCATGAGATGCGCTCACATCACACTCAAACCCTTCAACACCAGCGCGCGCCTCAGCCGCGACCATGCCGACAGAGTCTAAGGCACCCGACGATGCTACGGCAGGTGTGTGCGCATCAAGGGAGTCGTCGTCGGAATCAGCGTCGGAATCAGCAAAGGCAAGCGCCTCGAGATTCGCCAGCCGTTGACACGTGTCATCTGTGAGTTCTCTGCGCCATCTGTTGTCTAATGCCACCGCCTCGCCGTCCTCTCCTTCGCCACCAGTACTGCGTGGCCTGAAAGTATGCGCGTGTGTAGACAGGGCGGGCAGTTCGTTCTGTTGATCATCCTGCTGCCACTCAGTGGCAGCATGCGCAGCAACTGACGCTGCATGTGGCTGGAGGGTGTCGAGCATGTCATGCCCGCCTCTTGTCATGTCGCCAGCTTTATCTACCTGTTGATGCTGCGCAAGAACAGGTTGGGCGTGCTGCTGCCCTCGCACTTGTTCTTGCGCATGGCATGGAGTGTGCGACACGGGCAGTGCAAGGCGTTGCAGTGCAGAAGATTCAATTCCTACACACGGGGCGAGCTTGCTCGGTGTGTGCTGCTCCTTTGCAACCCCTCTATTCTCGCCCAGCTCCTGAGCGCCTGAGCAAGTTGGCGCCGTCAAACGTGGTTGCTGTGGATGACGTATGGCAGCTTGGCCCATGTCTTTAGCATAGATATTATCAGAATAGTTTTTTGCAGCACGCAACTGCTGAGCATGTTGAGAGACGGTATCTGAAATCAAGACATCTCCATCAAGCGTCTTGTCATGCAGAGCAGTGTGGTCACGTACGTTGGCATCAGCTGATGCATGTGCCATCTCAGCCTCCACGAGCGGAAGCATGGAGGATGGCGGCTCCAAGGGCAGAGCCTCAGGGTCAATCTCAGAGTCACTGCCAACCTCTTGCGCGTCTGCATCAAGGAGCTGCGCTTCATCGTCCGCATCGCGCGCGTGATGCAGTTGCGCTTCCTCGTCTGTGCCGGTGTGGTCCATATTCAAATCTAAATCCTCCTCCACCTCGTCGTCCTCCTGCGTATCGTCGGCATGCGCAGCATCGTTGTCATGTGCGTCGACCTCGGTTTCGTCGTCGTCGGCATCATCATACACGTGAGCGCTTGCGCAGGTATCCTCGACAGAAGGTCGTGTGGCGTGTGCTGGTGCACTGTAGGCTGCCAAGGCCTGCTGCACTGCGGCAGCTGCCGCCGTACTGTTGGCATGAGCCCTCTTTTTGTGTGCGCTCCCATCGCCATGTGCGCCAATTTCTCCAAAATAACCTGGCTGCAAGTTTGGCGGCAGTGCGTCTTGCTCCGTGTCGTCATGGTCGTGGTGTATATGATCATGCTGACTCTCAGTATCGTCAGCAACAACATGACCACGCTCGACATCCTCATTCATGGCGCTGCTACATATTGGCACACCAGCTTTGCGTGCACCAGCTGTGCCGCCCACCTTGCCATGCGCCCATCCAGCTGATCCTGCACCCGCAGGAGCAAGTGTGCTCTTGGGCGGCATCTTATTCATTAGCGTCTCCCTTGCCACCACCGACACCTTAGCGTGTGCTACTTCGAAAGCACTGTGCGAGGCGCTGTGACGTTGGGATGCTGTGATGCTGCTGCCTGCGCCTTCTGCGCCTGTGCCTGCAGCACACGAGGCCAAGGACTGGGCTGGTGTGGGCTTGCGCTGCTGCACTGATGTGGTTTGTTTCGGCGCACCATCAGGGGTCGCGTGGGCTTGATCTTGCAGGTCATGCTTGAGTTTTGATATGGCTTGTCCGCTTGCTCTCCTGTCGCTTGCTGTCGCCTCGCTAGCGCTGCCTGCGCGGCCTCCTCTGCCGGCAGCGCCAGGCTGCGACGGGCGAGCCCGCAGCGTATCAGCTGCCGATGCAGACACACTGTGTCGTCTGCCTTCACTCTCCTTCTGCTGCTGCTGCTGCTGTTGCTGCTGCTGCTGCTGTTGCTGCTTGGCCTTATGACTGGCAATGCGGCGCAGCGCTTTCTTTCGTTCCTCGTCTGCGTCGAGCATGCTGCCGGCGTTGGAAATGGAGGCGGCAGAGTGCGCACTGCTCTGGCGGCTGACTGGTTTGTGTGCGGGAGTCTCTTCCTGTACTTCTGCCTTCTTCTTGGGTGCTGGCTTACGTTTGTTGCTTGTGCCAGACGTGATGAAACACACCTCCATTTTCCCGTTAGCGCCGATCGAAAAGGCCTCTTGTGACGCAGTCTTTTTCTTGCGATTCCACGGCCTATCGCGCAATGGTGCTTTCTCGCTGCCCACATCGCTCCGGGCTGTGCTTCCTAACACGCTGCTGCTGGCGTTCGTAGGCAGTGCTGCTGATGATGCAGCAGGGGCTCGCGAAGTGGAGGTGGAGGAGGGTGTGCTGTGCGCTGCTGAAACAACCTTACTGCCACTACTGCTGGCCGCAAAGGCTGGTGCTGGTTTGATGGCTCCATTGGAGCCGCCACTTGCATGTGCACTGAGCGAGACAAGCGGCGGGGGGCGGACAGCAGCAGGTGGTGCTGCAGCTGGTGACTCGGCACCGATTTCTATGACGCGACCGGCCGCGCGCTCCTGAAGCTCGAGGTGTAGGAACATGAGGAGCGTGTCGGTATTGGTGGGTGCAAACCCTTGTGCCTTTGCGTGCTGCAGCATCAGCAGTCGCCCGCGCAGGCCCTCGTTGGTCATGGCGAACACCTCCTCCATCTCAAACTGCAGCGCAGCCGACACCTGCGCCGTAAATAACGACGCCACTTCGTGCGGGTTCACGGCCGGCGGCCGCATCGTGGCTGTCGGCTTCATTGTGCTTTTTATGGGAGTAGGCAAACTCTTACTTTGTAGGCAAACAATGTCAACATTGAATGAAATGTTTTTGGCGGGAATGGGCTCTAGGAAGGACGGATTAAAAAAAGATTAACCAAAAGGTGGTTGCGAGAAACTTTTCTTTCACCAAAGTGTTAATCGGGTGCTCACCATCCGCTTAGTCCAGTGCCTCGGATTGGCTTGGGTCTTCCAAACTAAAGAAAGGAAGAAAGAAAATTTTTGCGTTGTTTATCCCTGTTGCGTGTTTACGCATGAGTGTCTTGTTCCATTTCTATTTTGTTTGTCTACATGTATGTGTGTATGCCTTCAAGTCCAAGATCCATTGCGGAAGTGCCTTCGAGCCGGGCGCTTCCGGGCCTCCCTATTCCCACACCTCCACCTCTATCTCTATTCCCACACCTCAACCTCTCTGATGTAATTGGCACGCTGACTGTGTGGCGATAAAACAAAAAGACAAAAAAAAGGCAACCCGGTGACCTTCAAAAATAAATGGGAATGAACTGAACTAGACGGGGTGAGCATTTTAGTTTCTTACCAACACCGATTGGGGAGGGGGGGGGGTCAAATCAGTTGGTTTGGGAATTTTTCCCGTACAAAGCGGGAGATTTTAAGTGGTACAAAATTTTATTTAATATGAATTCGGTTTATGATATTTGAATTAACACCACATTTTGACTTTTTGGCACCAAATATTTGAGTTTTGGCGCCGATATTTTTATTTGTTGGACCAAAATCTCAAATTCATGCCTTTTCAAGGTGAAGGGGGGGGGGCAAAAAAAGTCCATTTTTTCTAGTTTTATTTTTACTTGGTTGGCGGGAGGCCGCTTTTTCTAACCACCAAATCGTCCATGGGTTGCCCCCTCCCCCTTTCTCTCACCCTGACTTCCTTGAGTGTTGTAACTTAAAGCACCAGACTGTTTTGAGTATTATTACTTGGGGGGATCAGACGTGGGGGGTCACTGGACGCTATTCGGTAGCTGAGGATGCATCTGTATGGGGCTTGCGTAAGTCCAGGGCCGTCAACTTGTAGATTGTTAACCTCAGATGGTACGTGCAGTGGTTCTGGGCGGTGGTGTGCTTTTTGTAGGACCGCAGGAAGAGCTACGCTACCCGAGTGGATATACTCCCAGGGGGTTTACTTCGAATACACGAAGGAAACGAGGTAAGGATTTTTGGATTTTATAACAACAAACAGACAGACACACACACATAGAGGTATGTATTTTGTTTTTTTACTAATAACACCGATGAGGGGGTGTGTTTGTGACAAGCTGGCGGGGTTGGGAGTTTTCCACCTACAAAGCAGGAGGTTTTTGATGGTAAAAATTTTCATTTATCTGAATTTGGGTCGAATATTTGAATTTTGGCATTACATATTTGAGTTTGAGTGCTATGTATTTGAATGTTGGCACCACATATTTGAGTGATGGCGCCATATATTGTAAATTGGCACCAAAATCGAATAATAGGGTCTTTTCGAAGGGTACGGGGGGAGTTGGGTGGGTCCCCCAGGACATGCGGGAGGTTCCGTCATCGGTGTCGGGGGGAAAAGTGGTGCATACCCCTTGGTCCATGGACTGATTTTGATTTCCGATTTTTTGACTCGGATGTTCGTGATGCCATAAGCTTTTTGTCTTTTCGCCTGGGACCGTCAAATCAATTAACGAGCGGTCCCAGCCAGGGTTCAAATTCATAAGGGAGCAAAATTGCTCCCTTGTGAATCAATCAACCCAACAATCAAAATCTGTACATATAATGCTTCCTCATGAATTACGCCGGTCGCAGGACAGTTTTTAACGCGCCTTGGTTTTGAAAAGATTTTCAAAACGCAAGGAATTTTCAATATGCAAAAGTCAGCTTTTCTTGTACTGTGGAAAGGATTCATAAATCCCGCACTTCAATCTTTAGTCAACCAATATTTCTCTCAAAGAGAGAAATATTGGTTGACTAAATTTGAAGAACTCTTTTCGAAAAAGAACCATGAAAAGTAAAGCCCCAATTTAAAGCCCACGAGAAATCTCAGGATTTTTGAAAATTCCTTGGGTTTTTCGAGCCCAACAGAGTTGAACACTTTTTGCGAGAATACTTGAATTACTCCACCAAGTTGTGCTAAGAAAAGTCCTGCGACCTGCGTTAGTGAACCCAACAATCAAAATCAGTCAGAAAAAGAAAGATTTTTTTTCAATTTGACAGGGTTTTCAAACAAAAACAGACAACCAAACAAACTAGACAAGGAAAGGAAAAGGATGAAACAACCCCACACCCACCCCTTGGCAAGCTTTCAAAATGGCCTTGGTTGTACCCTCCATCAACACCCCACTTCACACGCGCTACTCACCTCCCCCACCCCTTGCGAACCAAAACTCGTCTATGGGACGTGTATTGGCATGGCACACGTTATCACCGCCTCCTTGGCTGCACCCTTTCTCTCAAGAACGCAAACTAGACTGTTTGAAGAGCTTCTCTCTTCAAACGGTCTAGTTTGCATTCTCTCCGTGACATCATCATAGTATTTGTGACATGTAGAAATATATAGGCACCTTGAGAGTTCCAAACGAAACTACTACATTATTTCTTTTGCGAGTAATAATAAAAGCAATTTTCATTCATTAATGACTATATCCACATAGAAGGTGTGTCCACCGCCCAGGTACGCCCCCATACCCGTCGTCTGTATGTCCGTGCTGTACCTATTTTCCTAAAAATATGATGATGATGTGTGAGCACTTCCCACGACTCGGATACGGTGGACCTACCCATTGAATGCTGTTGTCCTTGTTTACCCTCCTCCCATCTTTGTAGATCCAACGATGCTTGCATAGTGTTGTCCTTGTACCTACCTACATTTGTATATTCGAACAATGTGTCACCTTCCAACATTTCTCCAGCTGCGGCGCCCGTACCCACTCCTTCTCAATACTATCTTGCTTGTCTCTTGCGTGTTTATGTGGTCTAAGTCTCTGTCTTTTGAATGGTCTGTGATTTGCTGCCAAGACAGTTGATTCATGGTTCGCCAAAAGTGTATTGCCGAAGAGTGTCTCAGTCACAATCTTGACGAGCACTGTTTGGTGGACACTAGGATTACTTGGTGCCTTTCCTACCCCTGCGGGGGGGCAACATTCCCTGGGCGCTACGTTTCTCGGTAATTAAGGAGATTGATTGTGAGAATTGGTTGGCCCAAGGATACATGCCAGTTTACCTACATTGTGAATTCAAGTTGTTTTGCCCACTCGCAGGGCATCTGATAAGTCTGCCCTACATTAGGTAGGCTCTGGTCCTCCAATCTGGGACAGTTTCTTGGGTATTAAGTGGTTAATCCGGTACCCACTATCCGCTTAGTCCAGTGATTAGGTTGCGTCTCCGAAACCCAAGAAAGAAAGAAAGAAACTGATGATATAACAATAATAATAATAATAATAATTACAATACCTAAGTCCACTACTGCTACCAACATACAAATACATCCCTTCAATCCAACATTCATGTGTCCAAGAGATCACCAAGGTCTATTGCGGGAGTACCATTCGATTTGGTCGGGCGCTTCCGCGGGGTCCCTATTGCTGCGCACCACTTGTATGCGTTCCTGATCTAATTAGATTGTTAGCTGTGTGGTGGCATGAGAAACCAAAAACCAAAAACCGTGAGGGGGGGGGGCATGTCAAATCAGCAGGGTTGGGAGTTTTTTCGTACAAAGCAAGAGATTTTCTCAGTGAAACAAAATTTAATGAATTTGGATTTTGTCCCTGAAATGTAAATTTATATTTTGAATTTTGGACTAAAACCTCAAAATCATGTCTTTTGTTTTGATGATTTGGATACAAACCTGTGTTGAAAAAAATCATTCGTTTTTTGTCAACACAGGTTTGTGTCCAAATTATGTGCTATATTCAAAACAAATGAATTGGTACCAAGAATTATTGCTCAATGCTGAATTTCAATACTGCAGGATTCGGGAAGGATCTTGTGATATTCTGGGATTCAGCGATTCCGACATCCCATAGCCCACTGTGAGATTCACGCATTTTTGTTTGAAGTCCATAGGCTCCCCTGTGACAGTCCCTTGCTCTGACCAACTAAGCCACGCTTGCACATGCAGTCTAATGGAGATTTTTTTTTTACTAATACCAATGCGGGGAAAAGGGGGTCAAATTGGCGAGGTTGGAAGTCTTCCCCGTACAAAGCGGGAGGTTTTTAGTGGTACAAATTTTTACTATCTATTTTGAATTTTGTGTCAAATGTTTGGATACAGCGCCATATTGTGACAATTTAGCGCCAGAACCCTTGTAGTTCTGCTATGTTGCGGAGTCAACAGGCTCATTGTCAGATTAATACTATGCCTCGTCGTGCCCGTCCGGTACCTCTTTCGTCTCACGCACGGAGATTCACGTTAGAGAACACCTTCTCGTATGGACCATGACTCCGTGAAATGTAGCTGAACCTCGAATCTTAACTGCTTGCTTGCTGCGCACCACTTGCATGCGTTCCTGATGAAATGGGAGGGCTGGCGGTGTGGCAGCATAACAAACCAAATAGCAAAGACCTTTGTCCCTGATTCCATGAGGTCTTTTCCCTCCGTAGGATCTTAGGGGTTGGAGAGAGTGGAGGTTGCTTTTATTTCCATGAAATAGTAAATCCATCTCCGGGCCCTCTCTCTTCGGGAGCATTCACCGCTAAACCAAGTTCTGTTCGTTGCGTCTGAAGTCCGGGTCATCTAGATACTTTCAGAAGTATGGATGCATTGGATGCGTACCATCCGCTTAGTCCATTGATTAAGATGGGTATTTGCCACCCAAGAAAGAAAGAAGAGCCCCTAAACTCTAAACCCAAGAAAGAAAGGGAAAAATCGCCTCGGTAACGCAACACCGCAGACAGAAAGAAAGGTTTTTGGGTCACCAACTTATTAGTTCAGTAATTAAGGCAGGTTTTCACTAACCAACAAACAAAGAAAGAAAAAATGATTTTGCACACCACCCACTTAGTCAAGAGATTAAATGAGGTTGGGCCTGAACACCTTAAATAAGAAATCAACGAGATCTTGGGTTCGAAACATAAGGACCAATTTTCCAACCCTTTTTTCAAGTTTGATCTGCTACAAAAAACATGTTAGGTTCGTTTTTCTTACCTTTTAATTTGATTTGTGTCAGGGCCCGCGAAAGGGTTTTCCACAGAAGTGCCATAAGATTGCTAGGTGTTGAGAGTGCACAGTTTACAGTTCCCGACCTCTGATCAACTCGAAGCCTGGCTCATCCCTTCCGGAACGACCGGTCTAGACAAAATTACGAGTCAACCATGGTCTGACGCAACTTGCCCCCGTACCACCAACTCTAATACTCAGGCTTTGACTTGTCTTTTCTCACGAAACGTGCATGACAAAGCGCAAGTAAGCACTTGAAGAGGTGGTATAGGGGCAAGTTGCGTCAGACCATGGTTCACTTGTGATATTGTCTAGACCGGGTCGTTCCGGAGGAGATGAGCCAGGTTTTGAGGTGATGAGGTCGGGCACCATTAAAGGCGGAGTCTCAACACCTGGCAATCTTCTGGCACTTCTGCAGGAATTTTCGCATGTCCTGCGGGGCCTTAAATACATTGTTGAGGTGAAGCAGGTACAGAAAACAAACCGAACAGGTGTTTTGTGTCAGATCAGAAAAAGGGTCCGAAAATTGATCCTCTCGTTTTAAACCTAAGATCTGGTTGATTTTGTTTTCAAGGGGTTCAGGTACACCCTTAAGTGGGGTGTTTGCCGCCCAAGAAACAATCAAGGAAGAAAGATAGCCTCTTTGGCCCCCATCTCAGTCGTGAATACTGCATCAATGTGTGAATACTGCAATAACTCGAGCAAATAGAGCTTGCAGAAAAGCTACTAGACTATTTCGGTCGAAGTAATCAAAGCAACATCGACCATTTCTTGCTAATATATATATATATTGTATATTATGCAATATGATAACGATAATAATAAACATAAATAAATGCAATAAGCAAATACAAATATAATGATAATCAAAAAAAAAATGAAAGAACAAATAAGTATCTATTTAGATGTATGTATGTGTATTCACGTACAAATACATATATATACATATATATATATACATGTACATAGATATGTATACATGTAGATATGATACCAAATCAATAAACAAACGAAATGATTACTGAAGTACATAAATTTGTTCACATGACTGTAGTATTTATCACTATCATAGTCACAATACCATCATCACTATAACCTGTTGGTACATGTTGCGTTTTTCTTATTGCGTCTTGTGTTCTATTGCTCTTTGTTGCCTTGTTGTTTATATTCATGAAAATCCATTGTGGGTGTGCCATCGCGTCGGGAGGCTGCGGACCACGCCATTACTGTGCACCACTCGGATGTGTTCCTACCATCACGGGAGGACCCAAAAGTTAGCGGTGTTGTGGCTTCACGAACCAAAACCAAAACCAAAACCAAAACCAAAACCAAAACAATTCCTGAAGTCTCATGAGGAGTAATGGTGTGGCGGTTTTTAGAAACAAATAAACAAACAAACAAACAATCCAACTGCTTGGGGGGGGGTTAGTGGTTTGGCGGCTTTTCAAACAAACAAACAAACAGTCACCTGCGTAATAAGCAATAAGCTTCCAGACCACCCTATTGCTGCACACCACTCGTGTGTGTTCCTAAAGTCTCGGGAGGGTTAGCAGTATGGCAGCCGCCGGGCTCACCCAACCAAACCCAAAAACAACAAGTAGGTCTGCCATAAACTAGGTCGACAACGGTCTGGAACAGATTCCTGGGTTCTAAGCGATTCATTGCCACCGGGGTGTTCAGCACTCACTTAGTCCAGGGATTAAGTTAGGTATTTGCCACCCCAGAAGGAAGGAAAGAAAGAAGGAGTCCATTGCGGGTCTTCGGATCAGCGGGCGCTTCTATGCCATTAGGAACACACCTAGAGAGGCTCCAAAATAGGTATGGTTTGTGGCGCCTCTGGGGAATTTGTGCTGTCTGGTCTTGTTCTGGTGCAGTCATGGCATGAGTGTGCGTTCTTCCTTTTTCTTGCCATAGTGTAGTTTTTCTTTGTGTGTCATGGTATAACAAGTGTAGATCACAAAGGTGTCACTTGTTATGGTCTAAGGGGACGTGGCGTGGAGTCACGTTCACTAATGACGTCAGTAGAAACCAGAGATCTGTCAGGTAAGGTTGACAGAT
>Ga0105054_10011741_pt1 | contig 10848 bp, 6 predicted proteins | sample BON02_FD_78091 | JGI IMG/M metagenome (GOLD analysis project Ga0105054, IMG submission 78091) | Freshwater microbial communities from Lake Bonney liftoff mats and glacier meltwater in Antarctica - BON-02 (megahit assembly) | ecosystem: Environmental > Aquatic > Freshwater > Ice > Glacier... | reverse complement strand
ATTCATTTAAACCTGTTCGATTCTGAATAAACTTTTCATTCCACAAAACCCGAGGCTAGCATGGTGCTAGCCTATCACCTCTTGCTCTGATATCCTGTATTTCGCTACATCAGAACGCCTTACCAACTTCGTCAAGCCTGCAGAGACATCAGACTCCCTTTTCTGTTGCGATAGCCGGCCAATAAAATCGGCCGGAATGGCCTTGAGGCGTGAGCAATCAATCACCTTAAGCGTGCTGAGCCGAGGCGCATTGGCAATGCCCACCGACAAGACGTTCAGTAAGACTTGCTTAATCACAAGTTGGTCGAGGGTCTCGAGAGAAGACAAGTTGGGCAACTCCAAAAGGCTCAGTTCGCAGAGGGTAAGCGAGTTCATTCTGTTTTTCTTCGGAACTGACGATTCCACTGGAATCAAACATCGCAACGTCCAACCCACCTGGGCAGTAATGGGACAAGCCGTCATGTCCGCATTTGAAACAAATATCAGAATTCTGCGAAGAATCATTATGATAAAACCCCGACTGGCAAAAGCAGGCAATGCGTTCCATCGTGCCCGTAATCGATGTCATATATGGCGGGCATGTTTCGCATTTAATCAGTTTGAGAGAGTCTGTCATGTCATACGTTCCGTAGAACCCAGATCAGCAATGGCACTGTGTAAAGCCAACATTCAAATTGTTTACCAGAACTCCATTTTTCGACAAGCAATTCAGTTCTACCGGAACACATTGTATTTGTGGATAAACGTCTTGTGTTTCAACAAGTTGCATGTTCCGTGTCATACACAATAACCTGGAGTCAACGTTACTGTGAATGCACACAGAGTTTGGCCATTTGGTGTTTAAAATGTTTGACAAAATGGGCACCGACATCTGTAGCATATCAGCAGTCTCTGTGAGTGTATTGACATAAAATATGCCATCGCGTGGTTTGCACTTCTACTTGCATTGCGCCTCTTCCGTCACGTTATCATTTGGGATGTTGCCCGTTCCAGAACCATGAGTTTTGCACTCACTGGGCAATTTACACACATTGTATTTAAATTCTTGGCACACGAGTTTGCCATGTAAATACCTGATTGGGTAGTGCCACACATTCTGTTGAAGTATTGCATTTTGCCGGGTGAATCGTGTCTGAGACAGTTTACACAACGCGTGCCGTCAGAATAAGAGGACGAATTACTGGTGTTTTTACTGGTGGCGAATTTCGAACAATGCTCTATTCCCTCGACAATCCATGTAAAATTTGCAGCGGGCGGCAATACGGCACTCTGGTTGCATTTTATGATATTGATATTGTTCTTGTTGTGAAGACATATATTTTCCACAATGTAATGACCAGGCTTGTAACAATCTGACCCGAGCCTGTAAATTGTATCTGTTTTGCAACAAGGTGCTCACAATGTCTTCGTTTTTGAAAAATAAGAATCAGGACATTCAAGACAGGTGATACTTTTCGATACGTTGTTGTATTTACCTGCTTCACACTCTGTGCACGCAGTGTTTCCTGAATAGTTCTTGCTTGTCCCGGGACCACATTCTTGACATTTTGATTCTATCAGCGCGAACCCAGGGCTGCAAGCTTTTTGACAAGTCGTTTCGCTGAGTAAAACTTTCTCACTCTCCCACAAGTACAGGAATGAGTCGATACAAGACCCAGCTGGATTGCAATTGATGGAGTTGGTATTGTTAATACATTTTGCATTTCCTAAAATACGAGAATTTCGGTGTTGGTCACGTCTGAACAATGCACCGTTTGCCAAGATCAGATAATTCCTGGCATTAATCTGTTGAATGTTCAAGTCGTTGCTACAGTTTGTGTCTTCACGTCGCCCAATCACAACCAAAGAGGACAGACAGACATCAGTGGTACCACGAGTGCTTTCTGTTATGTTTACACATGTACCCACCCTGCCACTCTGGCTTTTAAATTTCCCGAAGGGACATCTTACACAGACTGTGTCCTTTGCAACGTCTCTGCTATTTTCGGAAGACTCTCCAGCTGCACACTCTGTTCGTCGTGACAGAAAATCGTATATGGTGGTGATGGGTTGTGAGGACATAGTACATTTTTGTCTGTCAATGTAGAACATGGTGTCGTTATATGGTTGCAAAGTCCTGACTTGTTTCAAATGCACAATATTGATGTAGTTGACATCATTCATGGTCCACGGGCATGGGAGGCATGTTTTGTGATCGTATCCAATTGTTATGAATGAGTCAACACAATCTGTATACCTGATGTCTACAATGTCCGATTTTGTTTTTCCCGTGCAACTAAAACATTTCTCGCTGGTAACTTGTGCCTGGAACTTCCCAGCTTCGCAGAGTTTGCATACACAAACATTGTTGCTTGACTGGGTTTGTTCAGACCCACTCGGACACACGCAGGGTTCAAGATTTGTCTCTGTGCAGATGTCATCAGAACGCACGATTGACGCACTCCCACAAAATAATATGAAAACGACAGCATGCTTTATGATGCACATAAAAATACTACTATTTATATAGGACACATCTTTTATAATGTCAGTGCTTTTATTTTCCAAACCACACTCTTTTGTGTTTCCATATAGCCGTGTAAACAAAGATATTCCTGAATCTTGAAAATTTATTACAAAAATGGTTACATGAAGTCAACTATGATGATTTTTCTGGAAAATGAATCAGATCTCACTGTACGTGTTGTCAATGTCTTCGATGATTTTCGCGTGGAGCATGTACTTTGAATGAAGGTTTTGGATATACTTTTTGTTCCTGGTGGCCTTTTTTTCCGACTTTTGATCATATTCGTCCATATTGTTCTGTATATTTTTAACATGTTGTGCAACTACATCTTCTTTTGAGAACATCTCCATGTCAGCAAGATGAACCTTGTGTTAGGGCACGTTTTATATTCTAAACAAGTTTCTTTCCAAAAAATAGTCTGGTCCCGATTCGACATCGTACACAAAAGAAAACAGCTCTCAAAAATCGTCCACTTCAAGCGTACAATAATATTGCCTGTTTTCCTCATCCGCTTGAATACATAGCTCCAGGATCATCTCCAACTTCTCAAACAGAAACGAAATATATCCCAGACTAATCTGTTGTCTTATTTTATGAATGGTTGTCCTCTTCATTTATTGGTATGTAGTAAGTGTACTTATATACAGAATTCAAACTCAGTACATTACAGCTGCAGGAAAAATCACTCACGAAATCATTTTCACACAGAATCTTGTGCACATGGATTGCGTATTTTTTTTATGCCGTGTTCTTAAATGTGGTACTGCATCAATTTTTTTTTCAATATACATCTATAAAACGCTCCAAACGAAAAACACAGTTTTCAACAAGGGTTGGTAACGATTTTCATATATATATGAGTTACTTCCATGTGTGAACTGAATGTATCTGAGAAAGAGATTTCTTTACTTGGCAGTGTTTTTGTCAATATTTCTGCCCCAAACGACTGTTTCAGCACAAAGTACTTGTGGAAACGGGGTATTGGAACCTGGTGAACAATGTGAGGGTAAGGATGAACTGAAATGTAAGCAATGCATTATTCAACCAACCTACATGTGTATTGATGCTCGCAGATCCGTATCAAATTCAATTGGACAGCAGGTAGAATGGAAGACCAATGCCCACGTGGCTGGTGGACGCGAACTTGTCCTCCGATCACCACCTGTCGCAGAACAATGCATGCAAATCAACCTGGGTGTTGTGGGAGGTATATATCAACCGGTTATGGTGACAGCGGTAGCAAAGGATTTTTTCTATGCAATATTCACTTGCAACCTTTTCCCTGTCCATGAGTTTTTCGAGTTCAAAGACTCATGCGCATAGACCCTCAATCAAGGGTACTAAACTACTTTTTATAGTAATAAAAGCTATCATCATCAACCAGTCACCCATCGACGAATGCACTGACGGAACATCAAATTGTGATGCGAATGTGTTTTGCATTGAACCTTTGGATAAAATAGGATATAGTTGCGAATGCGATCCTAACTATTTTGTGGGAAGACCTCATGGAGAATTGTTTTACGAGAGTGGCGTGGAAATCATAATAAAAGTTACGGGGAAGATCAATGGAGATAACATGGATCGTAATACTATGGTTATTTTGCGGAGAAGTATTATGACTGTGTTGATCGAAGACGATTACATCCGCACCGGTCCAGGATATCAACACGTTGATATTGCACTTCTGGAAGAGGGCGTGAAAGATTATGTAATCAATGAAGATAGCTTGCAGCAGGAGAGCCCCGAGTTTTCTGGTCGCAAAATCTGGTCAATTTTGATTCGAGTTGCGACCATGTATCTTGATATGTCGTTAATTTCAAACGCAAATATCTTTAACCAGTACAACACATTCAAAACTAGGTTGACAAATCTCAACCCTGCAAAGTCAGACGCGGACTATCTGGTACACCAGATGAAAAGGTGCAGTAACGACAACTCCAGATCGTGTACAAACAATGAAAGCTGTTTGAATGAAGGCATTTGCGTTGATAAGCCAGATGTTTCGATCGAGGTGTTGACATCAGGTGGCTCCCCCTCACCATTGGCAGTGTCGACATCTTCCTCCAGTACATATGATGCTGCAGAAGAAATGCTGTATATCCGCATGAGATACAGTACACGTGATAATGATGTAACAAACATAGTGTACATCCCCAGTGTGGTTCCTCCCATTAGTCCATTGGAAGCCGCCACATTCAATTCAGAAGAATTCCCGTGCCTACCCCTAGGAACTGGCAGTATTGTGAAAGATCAAGAAAATACTGTCTGCTGTTTAAAACGTTTTGAGGACAGGTACACTACTGTACTGGACTTTGGAACTTTTGTAGACGGATCCACTTTCACGCAAGATATCGCGTTGCAAGGAGCGTGTTTATCTCTTAGTACACCGCCGAGTCAAGATTCAATCAACATCTTCAGTAGTAGTGTGGACTACATCTCGGGAACATTCAAAAACATGCCTCGCTCGAAAGCAGAAATCAATCCCACAAACACCAATGGATACAAGGATGTGATTTTGTTCCTGGCTGTCGAAGACATTCAAACCAAGGGAGCGATTGTGACGCAGATTCCCATGAGGAAGAAATTGAATTTCTTCGTTGGCATGCTGCAAGTGAAGGGCATGAAGAGCAACCGCATCAGTGCGGCACATTCACAATCTATTATCAACGTAGACATCACCGAAAACTACTTTTCCCCAACCTCAAGTCCGACAACTTCTGCCGGCTCTTTCGTACAAGACGTTGCTGTAGTGCTGCGTGAAATTAAAGATTGTTGTTCAGAAAACATAACCAAATTTGCAACGATTTGATCGCTGTCCTTTTACCGGCGGTGGGAATCGAACCCACGTCGCGGTACCAAAGAACCTTCTTACGACGGAAGCCTTATACCACTCGGCTACCGAAGTACTTGTCGAATTCGACAAGTACTTCGGTAGCCGAGTGGTATAAGGCTTCCGTCGTAAGAAGGTTCTTTGGTACCGCGACGTGGGTTCGATTCCCACCGCCGGTAAAAGGACAGCGATCAAATCGTTGCAAATTTGGTTATGTTTTCTGAACAACAATCTTTAATTTCACGCAGCACTACAGCAACGTCTTGTACGAAAGAGCCGGCAGAAGTTGTCGGACTTGAGGTTGGGGAAAAGTAGTTTTCGGTGATGTCTACGTTGATAATAGATTGTGAATGTGCCGCACTGATGCGGTTGCTCTTCATGCCCTTCACTTGCAGCATGCCAACGAAGAAATTCAATTTCTTCCTCATGGGAATCTGCGTCACAATCGCTCCCTTGGTTTGAATGTCTTCGACAGCCAGGAACAAAATCACATCCTTGTATCCATTGGTGTTTGTGGGATTGATTTCTGCTTTCGAGCGAGGCATGTTTTTGAATGTTCCCGAGATGTAGTCCACACTACTACTGAAGATGTTGATTGAATCTTGACTCGGCGGTGTACTAAGAGATAAACACGCTCCTTGCAACGCGATATCTTGCGTGAAAGTGGATCCGTCTACAAAAGTTCCAAAGTCCAGTACAGTAGTGTACCTGTCCTCAAAACGTTTTAAACAGCAGACAGTATTTTCTTGATCTTTCACAATACTGCCAGTTCCTAGGGGTAGGCACGGGAATTCTTCTGAATTGAATGTGGCGGCTTCCAATGGACTAATGGGAGGAACCACACTGGGGATGTACACTATGTTTGTTACATCATTATCACGTGTACTGTATCTCATGCGGATATACAGCATTTCTTCTGCAGCATCATATGTACTGGAGGAAGATGTCGACACTGCCAATGGTGAGGGGGAGCCACCTGATGTCAACACCTCGATCGAAACATCTGGCTTATCAACGCAAATGCCTTCATTCAAACAGCTTTCATTGTTTGTACACGATCTGGAGTTGTCGTTACTGCACCTTTTCATCTGGTGTACCAGATAGTCCGCGTCTGACTTTGCAGGGTTGAGATTTGTCAACCTAGTTTTGAATGTGTTGTACTGGTTAAAGATATTTGCGTTTGAAATTAACGACATATCAAGATACATGGTCGCAACTCGAATCAAAATTGACCAGATTTTGCGACCAGAAAACTCGGGGCTCTCCTGCTGCAAGCTATCTTCATTGATTACATAATCTTTCACGCCCTCTTCCAGAAGTGCAATATCAACGTGTTGATATCCTGGACCGGTGCGGATGTAATCGTCTTCGATCAACACAGTCATAATACTTCTCCGCAAAATAACCATAGTATTACGATCCATGTTATCTCCATTGATCTTCCCCGTAACTTTTATTATGATTTCCACGCCACTCTCGTAAAACAATTCTCCATGAGGTCTTCCCACAAAATAGTTAGGATCGCATTCGCAACTATATCCTATTTTATCCAAAGGTTCAATGCAAAACACATTCGCATCACAATTTGATGTTCCGTCAGTGCATTCGTCGATGGGTGACTGGTTGATGATGATAGCTTTTATTACTATAAAAAGTAGTTTAGTACCCTTGATTGAGGGTCTATGCGCATGAGTCTTTGAACTCGAAAAACTCATGGACAGGGAAAAGGTTGCAAGTGAATATTGCATAGAAAAAATCCTTTGCTACCGCTGTCACCATAACCGGTTGATATATACCTCCCACAACACCCAGGTTGATTTGCATGCATTGTTCTGCGACAGGTGGTGATCGGAGGACAAGTTCGCGTCCACCAGCCACGTGGGCATTGGTCTTCCATTCTACCTGCTGTCCAATTGAATTTGATACGGATCTGCGAGCATCAATACACATGTAGGTTGGTTGAATAATGCATTGCTTACATTTCAGTTCATCCTTACCCTCACATTGTTCACCAGGTTCCAATACCCCGTTTCCACAAGTACTTTGTGCTGAAACAGTCGTTTGGGGCAGAAATATTGACAAAAACACTGCCAAGTAAAGAAATCTCTTTCTCAGATACATTCAGTTCACACATGGAAGTAACTCATATATATATGAAAATCGTTACCAACCCTTGTTGAAAACTGTGTTTTTCGTTTGGAGCGTTTTATAGATGTATATTGAAAAAAAAATTGATGCAGTACCACATTTAAGAACACGGCATAAAAAAAATACGCAATCCATGTGCACAAGATTCTGTGTGAAAATGATTTCGTGAGTGATTTTTCCTGCAGCTGTAATGTACTGAGTTTGAATTCTGTATATAAGTACACTTACTACATACCAATAAATGAAGAGGACAACCATTCATAAAATAAGACAACAGATTAGTCTGGGATATATTTCGTTTCTGTTTGAGAAGTTGGAGATGATCCTGGAGCTATGTATTCAAGCGGATGAGGAAAACAGGCAATATTATTGTACGCTTGAAGTGGACGATTTTTGAGAGCTGTTTTCTTTTGTGTACGATGTCGAATCGGGACCAGACTATTTTTTGGAAAGAAACTTGTTTAGAATATAAAACGTGCCCTAACACAAGGTTCATCTTGCTGACATGGAGATGTTCTCAAAAGAAGATGTAGTTGCACAACATGTTAAAAATATACAGAACAATATGGACGAATATGATCAAAAGTCGGAAAAAAAGGCCACCAGGAACAAAAAGTATATCCAAAACCTTCATTCAAAGTACATGCTCCACGCGAAAATCATCGAAGACATTGACAACACGTACAGTGAGATCTGATTCATTTTCCAGAAAAATCATCATAGTTGACTTCATGTAACCATTTTTGTAATAAATTTTCAAGATTCAGGAATATCTTTGTTTACACGGCTATATGGAAACACAAAAGAGTGTGGTTTGGAAAATAAAAGCACTGACATTATAAAAGATGTGTCCTATATAAATAGTAGTATTTTTATGTGCATCATAAAGCATGCTGTCGTTTTCATATTATTTTGTGGGAGTGCGTCAATCGTGCGTTCTGATGACATCTGCACAGAGACAAATCTTGAACCCTGCGTGTGTCCGAGTGGGTCTGAACAAACCCAGTCAAGCAACAATGTTTGTGTATGCAAACTCTGCGAAGCTGGGAAGTTCCAGGCACAAGTTACCAGCGAGAAATGTTTTAGTTGCACGGGAAAAACAAAATCGGACATTGTAGACATCAGGTATACAGATTGTGTTGACTCATTCATAACAATTGGATACGATCACAAAACATGCCTCCCATGCCCGTGGACCATGAATGATGTCAACTACATCAATATTGTGCATTTGAAACAAGTCAGGACTTTGCAACCATATAACGACACCATGTTCTACATTGACAGACAAAAATGTACTATGTCCTCACAACCCATCACCACCATATACGATTTTCTGTCACGACGAACAGAGTGTGCAGCTGGAGAGTCTTCCGAAAATAGCAGAGACGTTGCAAAGGACACAGTCTGTGTAAGATGTCCCTTCGGGAAATTTAAAAGCCAGAGTGGCAGGGTGGGTACATGTGTAAACATAACAGAAAGCACTCGTGGTACCACTGATGTCTGTCTGTCCTCTTTGGTTGTGATTGGGCGACGTGAAGACACAAACTGTAGCAACGACTTGAACATTCAACAGATTAATGCCAGGAATTATCTGATCTTGGCAAACGGTGCATTGTTCAGACGTGACCAACACCGAAATTCTCGTATTTTAGGAAATGCAAAATGTATTAACAATACCAACTCCATCAATTGCAATCCAGCTGGGTCTTGTATCGACTCATTCCTGTACTTGTGGGAGAGTGAGAAAGTTTTACTCAGCGAAACGACTTGTCAAAAAGCTTGCAGCCCTGGGTTCGCGCTGATAGAATCAAAATGTCAAGAATGTGGTCCCGGGACAAGCAAGAACTATTCAGGAAACACTGCGTGCACAGAGTGTGAAGCAGGTAAATACAACAACGTATCGAAAAGTATCACCTGTCTTGAATGTCCTGATTCTTATTTTTCAAAAACGAAGACATTGTGAGCACCTTGTTGCAAAACAGATACAATTTACAGGCTCGGGTCAGATTGTTACAAGCCTGGTCATTACATTGTGGAAAATATATGTCTTCACAACAAGAACAATATCAATATCATAAAATGCAACCAGAGTGCCGTATTGCCGCCCGCTGCAAATTTTACATGGATTGTCGAGGGAATAGAGCATTGTTCGAAATTCGCCACCAGTAAAAACACCAGTAATTCGTCCTCTTATTCTGACGGCACGCGTTGTGTAAACTGTCTCAGACACGATTCACCCGGCAAAATGCAATACTTCAACAGAATGTGTGGCACTACCCAATCAGGTATTTACATGGCAAACTCGTGTGCCAAGAATTTAAATACAATGTGTGTAAATTGCCCAGTGAGTGCAAAACTCATGGTTCTGGAACGGGCAACATCCCAAATGATAACGTGACGGAAGAGGCGCAATGCAAGTAGAAGTGCAAACCACGCGATGGCATATTTTATGTCAATACACTCACAGAGACTGCTGATATGCTACAGATGTCGGTGCCCATTTTGTCAAACATTTTAAACACCAAATGGCCAAACTCTGTGTGCATTCACAGTAACGTTGACTCCAGGTTATTGTGTATGACACGGAACATGCAACTTGTTGAAACACAAGACGTTTATCCACAAATACAATGTGTTCCGGTAGAACTGAATTGCTTGTCGAAAAATGGAGTTCTGGTAAACAATTTGAATGTTGGCTTTACACAGTGCCATTGCTGATCTGGGTTCTACGGAACGTATGACATGACAGACTCTCTCAAACTGATTAAATGCGAAACATGCCCGCCATATATGACATCGATTACGGGCACGATGGAACGCATTGCCTGCTTTTGCCAGTCGGGGTTTTATCATAATGATTCTTCGCAGAATTCTGATATTTGTTTCAAATGCGGACATGACGGCTTGTCCCATTACTGCCCAGGTGGGTTGGACGTTGCGATGTTTGATTCCAGTGGAATCGTCAGTTCCGAAGAAAAACAGAATGAACTCGCTTACCCTCTGCGAACTGAGCCTTTTGGAGTTGCCCAACTTGTCTTCTCTCGAGACCCTCGACCAACTTGTGATTAAGCAAGTCTTACTGAACGTCTTGTCGGTGGGCATTGCCAATGCGCCTCGGCTCAGCACGCTTAAGGTGATTGATTGCTCACGCCTCAAGGCCATTCCGGCCGATTTTATTGGCCGGCTATCGCAACAGAAAAGGGAGTCTGATGTCTCTGCAGGCTTGACGAAGTTGGTAAGGCGTTCTGATGTAGCGAAATACAGGATATCAGAGCAAGAGGTGATAGGCTAGCACCATGCTAGCCTCGGGTTTTGTGGAATGAAAAGTTTATTCAGAATCGAACAGGTTTAAATGAAT
>Ga0105054_10011739_pt1 | contig 10850 bp, 9 predicted proteins | sample BON02_FD_78091 | JGI IMG/M metagenome (GOLD analysis project Ga0105054, IMG submission 78091) | Freshwater microbial communities from Lake Bonney liftoff mats and glacier meltwater in Antarctica - BON-02 (megahit assembly) | ecosystem: Environmental > Aquatic > Freshwater > Ice > Glacier... | reverse complement strand
TTTGAGGAGTTTGTGTGAACACAAATGACGAAAACGAGGGGGAATTCGGGCCGAATCCCCGATTTCCGCAGCCGGGCGGGATAAGTCCGACAAGCTGCCAGGGGGGAACCGTTTTTCATATCGATGCCAAGAGTAAGCTCTCGGCGCGGGCGTAGCAATGGCGGCTATGGGTCTGAATCGTCATCCCGCTGTAAAAATCCGTTTGGCACTGGCCCAGTCGCGACCACATTCAATGATGATGCCGCGCCCCCCGCTATTCACCGCCGCGTTCCTTTTCGGGATGATGCTTTTCGCCACGACCGGCTTTTCCCAGGAAGCAAAAGAGGAGTCCACGCCCTCGCTCGGCGACCTCTTCAACAAGGTCAAGGACCTCAAAGTGCCCGAGTCCGTCTCAGGTCTGCCGAAGCAGATTACCGAGTTGAAAGAATCCTACCTCGAGACGACGAAGACGGTCGAGGCCCTCAAGGTCGAGGTCGATACCTTGCGCGGCGAGGTCTACGAGCTGCGAAAGGAGAACGAGGAACTCCGCGCCGCCGTCGGCGTCAAAGTCAAAGAGACCGGCATCGCCGAGCTGTTGAAACCCCGCGAGATCACTGCCAGCGATCTCGTCGACGACTACCGCAGCGACGCCGCCGCAGCCGAGGCCGAATACCGCGACCAGTATCTCAAGGTCGTCGGCACGATCAGTGCCTTCGAAGCGGGCAGTCAGAGCATCATCGTCTATCTCAAGGCGGACGGGACAGAGTCGAGAGTCCGCTGCCAGCTCCAGACCGGTGCCGATCTCTATGTCGATGTCCTCCCCGCCCAGGGGCGTCTGATCAGCCGCAATGACCGGCGCACCCTCCTCACCGTGGGGCAAGCTGTAGCGATGCTCGGCACCTGCAAAGGGGCGCAGCTCAATGTCGAGCTGGCCAACTGCTCGATCGAGGGGCTCACCGAAAAGAAGATCGCGGAGCCCGCCAAACCCTGAACCCTGCTCTGCATCATGCCTAGAAAAGTTCGCCTCACTCGAATGATCGGCCGGATGGGCGAGGTCGCCCACGATCTCAACAACCTGCACTTTTCCGGCTTCCGCTCCATCCAGGGCTGGGAGCCCGACATCACCGCCTATCGTTACGACGACCGCATCGAGATCTGGGTCGATCTCGCCGGCGTGGAGAAGAGCAAGATCTGCGTCGATGTCCTCCCCGACCGGGTCCGCATCTCGGGCGAGCGCAAGCCCCCTCTGCCGACGCGCGATACCTCGAGCCAATGCCGCCAGGTCCTCACCATGGAGATCGAGTGCGGGCGCTTCGGGCGCGAGATCCCGCTCCCCGTCGAGATCAACCGCGACCGCGTCTCCGCCAAGCAGGAAAACGGTCTCCTCTGGATCGTCCTGCCGCTCGCGACCAAGTAGCCTGCTTTCCTCTTTTCCTTACCCTCCCTTTTTTTCATTCCAGACATGGAAGACCTTGAACGCCTCCTCAACGAATCCGCCGGCGAGATCATCGAGATCTCCTCGAGTCGACCCAATGCCGCAATGCCGGAATGGAGGGCCGACGTGCCCGACGTCATTCCCGTGATGCCTCTGCGCGGCGTCGTCCTCTTTCCCGGCACGGTCGCGCCGCTCACCGTCGAGCGGGCCGCGAGCCGGCAACTCCCCGAAGAACTCCTCCCGACCGGTCGCCTCCTCGGACTCGCCACCCAGCGCGATGCCGACCTCGACACCCCCGGGGCGAAGGATCTCTATGAGGTCGGCGTGCTCGGCAACATCCTCCGCATGGTGCGCCAGAGTGACGAGCAGACTCTCGTCCTCATCCAGATCGTCGAACGGATCCGGCTGAAAAAGTTCGTCTCCACGAAGCCCTATCTCAAAGCCCGCTTCGAGATCCTCGAAAACAAATTCCCCCGCAAGGGCCTCGTCTGGGAGGCGACTCTGCGCAATCTCCGCGAGTCGGCCCAGACTTTCATCCATCTCAACCCCTCCATCCCCGATGAGGCGAGCCAGGCCCTCGCGGCGATCGACTCGCCCTCGATCCTGACTGACTTCCTCGCCACCAACCTCAGCTTCGACCTCGTCCAGAAGCAGCGCCTTCTCGAGGAAGTGGACGTCCGCAAGCGGGCCGAGAAAGTGCAGCAGACCCTCAACAACCAGCTTCACATCGCCGAGCTGCAGCAAAAGCTCCGCGCCGATGTCGAAGATGAATTTTCCGACGCGCAGCGGCGCGCCTACCTGCGCGAGCAACTCCGCGCGATCCAGCGCGAACTCGGCGAGGGCGACAGCGGCGAGGAGCAGACCGACGATCTCCGGGCACGCCTCGAAGCGGCCGGTCTGCCCGCCGGGGTCATGAAGCAGGCCGCGCGCGAGCTCAAGCGGCTCAACCTCATCCCGCCGGCGAGCCCCGAGCACTCTGTCATCGTGAGCTACCTCGAGACCATCGCCGAACTGCCCTGGAACAAGATGAGCGAGGACCACAACGATCTCGATCTCGCCCGCAAAGTCCTCGACCACGATCACTTCGGGCTCGAAAAAGTGAAGCGCCGCCTCATCGAATACCTCGCGGTGCGCAAACTCAATCCCCATGGTCGCGGGCCCATCCTCTGTCTCCTCGGTCCCCCCGGGGTGGGGAAAACGAGTCTCGGCCGTTCCATCGCCGAGGCCCTCGGACGCGAATTCGCCCGCATCAGTGTGGGCGGCCTGCGCGACGAGTCCGAGATCCGCGGTCATCGCCGCACCTACATCGGCTCGATGCCGGGCCGCCTCATCCAGGAGATCCGCCGCGTCGGGACCCGCAACCCCGTCATCATGCTCGACGAAGTGGACAAGATCGGGGCCGACTTCCGCGGCGACCCGGCCAGCGCCCTCCTCGAGGTCCTCGACCCGCGGCAGAACGACACCTTTGTCGATCGCTACCTCGACGTGCCCTTTGATCTCAGTCAGGTCATCTTCATCGCCACCGCCAATACGATCCATCCCGTGCCCGCGCCCCTGCGCGACCGCATGGAGGTGATCGACATCCCCGGCTACACCGCCGAAGAGAAGCTGCAGATCGGGAAACGCTATCTCGTGAAACGGCAGTTGAAGGAGAACGGCATCAAGGCCCGGCAGGCGCGCTGGACCACCGACGCCATTCTCTGCATCATCGACGACTACACCCGCGAGGCAGGCGTGCGCAATCTCGAGCGCGAGATCGGCAGCGTCTGTCGGGCCATCGCCGCCCGCGTCGCCGCTGATGACAAAGTGACGGTCGCGGTCACACCCGAATTCGTCGAGGAAATTCTCGGTCCGCCGCGTTTTGCGCGCGAGGCGAAGATGTTCTCGAGCCACCCCGGCGTCGTCAACGGGCTTGCCTACACGCCCGTCGGCGGCGAGGTCCTCAACATCGAGGCGATCCGCTACGCCGGCAAAGGCAGCATCAAGCTCACCGGCCAGATCGGCGATGTCATGAAAGAATCGATGGAGGCGGCTTGGAGCCTCGTCCGCTCCCGCGCGGGCGATCTTGGTATCAACCCCGAAGATTTCGGGAAGTACGACGTCCACGTCCACGTCCCTGCCGGGGCCACTCCCAAGGACGGCCCCTCCGCCGGCTGTGCCATGTACACCGCCCTGGCCTCGCTCTTCTCTGATCGCCGCGTCAACAAAGACATCGCCATGACCGGCGAGATCAATCTGCGGGGCGCGGTCCTGCCCATCGGCGGACTCAAGGAGAAGGCCCTCGGTGCAGTCCAGGCGGGGATCAAAACCATCCTCATTCCCCGGCTCAATCTCAAGGACGTCCCCGACATCCCCGAGTCCGCCCGCAAGAAACTCAAGATCCTCCCGATGAACACCGTCGATGAGGTGCTCGCGGCCGTGCTACTGAAAGGCTGAAAAAGCCTCCTTCTCTCCATGACGCGATTCACGATCTACCTGCTCCTCCTCGGTCTGATCGGGCTGGTCGTCCTCATCGCGATATACAACGGGCTCGTCTACAAACGCAACCGGGTGCGCAACGCCTACAGCAGCATCGATGTGACCCTGCGGAAACGCTTCGACCTTATCCCCGTCCTCGTTGAGGCGGTGAAGGGTTTCGCAAAACACGAAGAAGAGACCTTCACCAGGCTCATCGAAGCGCGGCAACGCATCGACCGTGGCGACCTGAGCCAGTCCGAGCGATTCCGGATCGAGAGTCAGATCGGTCCCGGGATGCAGCGGCTCATGGCCGTGGCCGAGGACTATCCCGAGTTGAGATCGAGCACCCACTTTCTCATCCTGCAGCGGAATCTTACCGAGATCGAAGAGCAGATCTCCGCCGCACGCCGCGCCTACAATGCCGCCGTTTTCGAGATCAACAATGCCGTCGAGAGCTTTCCCTCGAACCTCGTCGCGGGGGCCTTCGGATTCCAACCGCACGATTTCTTCGAAGCCGCCGACGGAGCCCGGGAGAGCGCGGGAGTGAATCTTTGAGATCGATCCGGGACATCCTCGACGAGCTCACTCCCGAGCTCGAGCGGCTCGAGCCGACGCGCCTCGACTACCTGAAAAAATCGCGTCTCTACCTCACGATCCTCTTTCTTCCGCTCCTCGGCCTGCTCGCCGCCGCCTTCCTCTCGCCCTACCCCATCCCGCTTTTCGTCGTGGCGGTGCTCTGGTTCATTGGCGGGATGATCCTCTATCATTATCGCGCAGGCTCGCTCGGCTCGCGCTACCTCCATGCCTACAAATCGTCGGTGATCCCGCGGCTCCTCACCCTGATCGACCCGGGGCTCCGGTACGATCCCGCAGACGGCATCGCCCCCGATACCTTTATCGGGACCGAGCTTTACACCACCTCACCCGACCGCTACAGCACCGAGGATCTCATCCACGGCACCTTTGGAAAGACCGATCTCCGGCTCGCCGAGATCGACGCCGAGGAGAAACATACCACGACCGACAGTGAGGGACGCACCGAGACCTCCTACGTGACGATTTTCAAGGGGCTCCTTTTCATCGCCGACTTCAACAAACACTTCCAGGGCCGCACCTTTGTCTTTCCCGACTTTGCCGAGAGCACCTTCGGGAACTTCGGACGGATGTTTCAAAAATGGAGCGGCCGCCGCGATACCAGCCTCATCAGGCTCGAGGACCCGGAATTCGAAAATGCCTTCGCGGTCTACTCCACCGACGAGATCGAAGCCCGCTATATTCTGAGCACCGCCCTGATGCGGCGGCTCCTCCATCTCCGCGAACGCTTCGGCAAAGACGTCCGCATCGGGTTCAAAGAATCGAGCATCGTTCTCGCCGTCCCGCACCGGGAAAGCTTCCTCGAGCCATCCGCCAGGGTCTCGGCCTTCGAGACGGGTCAGATTGAAAAGATGCTCACCGAGCTGCAGTATTTCCTCGAACTGATCGAGGAGCTCGACTTGAACACCCGCATCTGGACGAAGGCCTGACGCCGTGCCTCACTGGTCGAGGCGATAGATCAGGACGCGGCGGTCCTGCTTGAGGAGGGAATCAGCGCGCCGCCGCCGGCATCGGCCTGGTTGTGCAGATTTGACAGGGTCAGGTAGCGGAAGAAAGCCCGTTGGGTCTCCGACGCTGCGTTGAGGAGGGCCCGGCGCGGCCCGAGTTCGCATATTTCGGATAGAAAAGAATCGCCATTGCAATTGATTCGAGTTACGATTTCCCATGCCTACGGTCCTTCGAATCGGCCCGTTTCGATTTCACTTTTATTCCGATGAGGGTAACGAACCACCTCACATCCACCTCCGGACACCCGACGGCGAATACAATTCTGGCTTGAGCCCGACATCCTCCTTGCCAACAACAAAGGAGTCCGACCGCACGATCTCCGTGAAATCGAAGGACTGGTTTTTATCCACCGTCTTGTCCTAACTAACGCCTACAATGACCGCCATTCTCGCTGATATTCCGCTCGCAACCGAACCTGCCGCGATCCGCGCCTGGTCTGAAGGCCGGATCGTTCATATTGAACTGCATGATGGGAGGTTCGTCGGATTTCCCGCCGACCGATTTAAGCGCCTTGCCGCTGCTACCGATGCGCAACTCAAGGAAGTAGCGGTCGAAGTGAATGGATACGCTCTGCGCTGGGACAATCTCGACGAAGACATCACTGTTCCGGGAATCGTCGAAGGACGCTTTCAGCTTCCTCTGCCGTGAACCTCTCTCCACTTCACAAAAAAATCCCCCACCCCTCTCACCGGCCCGGCAGAAACGGTCCGGCGAGATTCACTGCCCAGTAAAAACCTCAGGCGGGAATGGGATCGTCCTCTTTCACCTCGGTCTTGTCGCGGAGCGCGACGAGCCATTGGCGCTGGGTGGCGGCATGACCTCAATTTTCGCCGTCCCCCTCCCGCCCCCCGCAAGTCATTTCTGGGAATATCCCTCATTTACCCGACCCGCCGAATCGACCGGATAAGTTGCCCTTTGGCCCATGGTTGCCTTTACACGGGGGGCTAGCTCTCTAAGGTGCACCGCTGCCCGCCAGGACCAGATGGGTGGTGACCCCGCCACCGGACCCCGACCTCGTTCGCGAATACGCGAGCGCCTTCGGTCTTGCGCCCGTGGTCGTCTCCCTGGCGCTCCAGCGGGGGCATCTCAGCCAGGAGCAATTGGAGCAATTCCTCCATCCGCGGCTCAAGGACCTCGGCGACCCCTTTTCCCTCCCCGGCGTGGCCTCGGCCGTGCAGCGCATCCTCGAGGCGGTCGATAGCAAGCAGTCCGTCGTCCTCTACGGGGACTACGATGTCGACGGCGTCAGCTCGATCACCCTGCTCTATGCGGTCCTGCGCGCCTTCGGGCTCGAGTCGCGCCCGTTTCTCCCGACCCGGCTCGAGGAAGGTTACGGACTCAGCGTGAAGGGCATAGAAAACAGCTTCGAAGGCGATCCGCCCGATCTCCTCATCGCCGCCGACTGCGGAACGAACTCGCGGGCCGAGGCGCTCCTCCTCCGCGAGATGGGCATCGACCTCATCATCCTCGATCACCACGAGCCCTCGCCCGACGGCGTCGCGGACTGTGTCGCCCTCGTCAATCCGAAGCTCGGCGATGATTACCACTACCTCTGCACGGCGGGCGTGGTTTTTAAAATCATGCACGCGCTGATGAAGACGAGGCCGCTCACGGACTTCGATCTCAAGAGCTACCTCGACATCGTCGCCCTCGGCACGATCGCCGACATCGTCCCGCTCGAGGGGGAAAATCGCCTTTTCGCCCGCCGCGGCCTCGCCCAGCTCGACCGCACGATCCATCCCGGGCTCATCGCCCTGAAATCCGTCGCCGGGGTGACTTCGCCGGCCCGCACGCACGATGTCGGCTTTAAACTCGGGCCTCGCCTCAATGCCTCGGGCCGACTCGATACCGCCGTCGCCTCTCTCAATTTGCTGCTCTGTCAGGATCCGAAAGAGGCCCGCGTCCTCGCCGAAGCCCTCGACCAACAGAACCGCGAACGGCAGGAGCTCGAGCTCGCCACGCGCGAGGAGGCCGAGCGCATCATCCACGACCTCCCCGCCGCGCAGCGCAGCCATGCCCTCGTCGTGGGCTCGCGCGGCTGGCACCCCGGTGTCGTCGGGATCGTCGCCTCGCGCATTTCAAAACAATATCACCGCCCCACCTTTGTCATCGGGATCGATGAGAACGGACTCGGCAAAGGGAGCGGACGCAGTATCCCCGGCATCTCCCTCGTGCAGGCGCTCGACTCGTGCCGCGAGCTCATCGTCGCCGGCGGCGGACACGAGATGGCCGCCGGAGTGAGTGTGCGTGAGGAAAATCTCGACGCCTTCCGCGAAGCCCTCATCCGCAGTGTCGTGGATCAGGCCGAGGCCGATACTCTCGTCCCCAAGCTCCACATCGACACGACGATACGGCTCAGCGAGCTGAGCCTCGATCTCCTCGACAGCTACGAACTGCTGCGCCCCTTTGGCCAGGCGAATCCCCAGCCGCTCTTCATGGCCACGGGAGTCGGCCTCGCCGGGGAGCCCAAGGTCATCAAGGAACGTCACCTCAAGTTCCGCTTCGAGCAGGACGGCACCACGCAGGAGGGCATCTTTTTCAACGCCGCCGAGATCGAGCTGCCCCGACCTCCCTGGGACATCGCCTTCACGATCGACAAGAACGAATTCCGCGGCCGCGCCAGCGTGAACCTCGTGTTGTCGGCGATTCGGAAGGCGGAGTAAGTCTTGGCTCCTCCTATCCTGCCGGGAGTATCGGCATATCAACGTTTAAGAGATGGCAGCCGAAGCCTTGCCATCCTCCTCTTGTTCGCATTTCTGCCTCCTCTCGCGCTCCTGAAGTGCCCGGACCATCGCAAGCACGTCGAAGTTGTCCTTGCCAGCAAGAGCGGTTTTTACGCGACGCAGTTCAGTGATGACCGGGTCAGCATCGAGGATTGATGGGTCAGTGGTCTTCATTGTATTGGAGGAGTTCGTCTTGTCCCACCAAAGTCGCGTGCTTGCTTGTCGGGATGCTTGGAGCAAATGTAGCGAGGTGCGGGCAACATAGTAGCTCGGGATTGTTGTTTCGATGTAGGCGCGTGGCATTGGAGGTTATTTCATTTGCGAACACTGCAATATCCCACCGTCCCCGACAACCATTATCAACGACTATCGCCAACCACCCTCTCTACCACCACCCTCCTTCTCCTCACTTCATCGACATCATTTTCCCCGCCAGCGCAAGCGTCTCGGGACTGACTCCGCCGAGCATGCGGGCGAGTTCATTGACCCTATCCTGCCCGCTCACCGGCTCGAGCCGGGAATTCGTGGTGGAGTTCTCCACCTCTTTCGTTACGAGATAATGCCGATGCGCGAGCGCCGCCACCTGCGGCATGTGGGTGATCGCGACGACTTGATGCCGGTCACCGAGGAAGGCCATCTTGCGTCCGACGGCCCCGGCGATCTCGCCCCCGACATTCGCGTCGATCTCGTCGAAGACCATCAGTGGGATCTGATCCTGATCGGCGAGGGCGCTCTTCACCGCGAGCATGACCCGCGACATTTCCCCGCTCGAGGCGATGACGCGGAGCGGCTTGAGCGGCTCCCCGGGATTCGGACCGAAGAGGAAATCAATGCCCTCCAGTCCGCGTGAAGCGGGGTCGGCGAGCGGCTCAATCTCGATTTCAAAAATCGACTGGTTGAAGCCGAGATCGTCGAGGTGCGAGGCGATCTCCTTCGCCAGCGCCGGAGCCGCCTTTTTACGTTTCGCCGAGAGCACCTTGCCCGCTTTTGCCACCGCCGCCGAGGTCGTCTCGATCGCGGCGGTGAGGCGCAGCAGCTCGCTTTCACGACTATCGACGCTGTCGAGCCGCTGACGGGCGCGGGCTTCGTAGGCGACCACGTCTTCCACGGTCTGACCGTATTTCCGCTTCAGCGTCTCGATCTCGTCGATGCGGCGTTCGATGAGGGAGAGTTCCGAGGGATCGATCTCGAGTTCTTCGGTGTACTCGCGGAGACTGCTCCCGAGCTCCTCTATCTCGACCCGGGCCGAGTCGAAGCACGCGACCCGATCCACGATGGCGGGATCAAAGCGCTCCAGCTCGCGGATGCAGCGCTGCGCATTGCCGAGGTTCGCCGAGGCGGCATTCAACAAATCGACGGCCTGGTTCGCGTTTTCGACGAGGCGGCTGCTATTCTGCGACTGGCGGTAGCGCTGCTCCAGCTCGGCCGCCTCGGCCGGATTGAGCGCGGCGGCGGCGATCTCCTCGACCTGAAAACGGAGCAGCTCGATCTCCTGATCACTGACCTGACGCTGACTGCGGAAGTCCTCGAGCGCCCCGCGCGCCGCCACGAGGATCGCATAGGCGTCGCGGTAGGTCTGACGCTCGGGCCCGGCGTGGGCATAGGCATCGAGCATGGAGAGCTGGCGATCCTGCGAGAGGAGCGACTGATGCTCGTGCGGACCGTGCAGGTCGACGAGATAGCCGCCGAGCGACTTCAGGACCGAGAGAGTGCAGGGCGAGCAGTTCACGAACTGCTTGTTGCCGCTGCCGAAACTCCTTTTCACGACCAGCACATTTCCTTCGCAGGGCTCCAGCCCGCTGCTCTCGAGGAGCGCATTGACCTGATCGAGATTCGAAGTCAGCTCGAAGATCGCCTCGACCGAGCAGAGACTCTCGCCCGTGCGAATGAGATCGTGATTGGCCCGCTCGCCGAGGATGAGCTTGAGGGCCCCGACGATCATCGATTTGCCCGCGCCGGTCTGGCCGGTCACACCGATGAGGCCTGAGCCGAGTTCCCAGGTAAGATCATCGACGAGAGCGAGGTTCTTGATTTTTAAAACCGAGAGCATTACGGAAGGGGGGCGACGTTCCGGAGTATGGAGCAGACCGCCACGGCTTGCAATGGAGACAAGAACGGAAATCACCTTCCTCGGCACAGGGACCTCGATCGGAGTCCCCGTGATCGGCTGTGACTGCGCGGTCTGCCTCTCGGACGACCCGAAGAACAAGCGCCTGCGCTCCTCCATCCACGTCACCACGCCCGAAGTCAGCCTGATCGTCGATACCGGACCCGACTTCCGCCAGCAATGCCTGCGCGAAGGGATCCGCCATCTCGACGCCGTCCTCTTCACCCACGCCCACAGCGACCACATCATGGGATTCGACGACCTGCGTCGCTTCACCGTCTGGGACGAGGAAGAACTCGAGATCTATGCCACCGAGGAGTGCCTCGAGCGCCTCCACGCCGCCTTCAGCTACGTCTTCGACGGGGAGAATCGCTACCGCGGTTACCTCAAGATCGCCCCGCACCGCATTCACGGGCCCTTTCAAGTCGGTGACCTCACGATCACCCCGCTGCCGGTGACTCATGGAAAAGTCGAGACGATAGGGTTTCTCTTCTGCAGGGGCGCGGCGCGGCTCTTTGCCTACATCCCCGATGCGAAAGTCCTCAGC
>Ga0105054_10011736_pt1 | contig 10850 bp, 11 predicted proteins | sample BON02_FD_78091 | JGI IMG/M metagenome (GOLD analysis project Ga0105054, IMG submission 78091) | Freshwater microbial communities from Lake Bonney liftoff mats and glacier meltwater in Antarctica - BON-02 (megahit assembly) | ecosystem: Environmental > Aquatic > Freshwater > Ice > Glacier... | reverse complement strand
TATGTTATATATATATATATATAGAATCCATGGACTGGATTCTACTGTTACAATTTGCCTTTCATTGTCGACATCGTGAGCGATGACGATGGGATGCCAAGCGGCCGTAGCAAGACACGAGACCATGTGGAGTAAATTGTGGGATGATTTTTGATTGGCTACACCTGATGAGACTGTACCCACGCTTTTTGTACTCAGAGAGCTGCTCTCGCCATAGATGGTCGGAGCATTCCCCTCAGTGTAAGCATTGCACCAGACATCAGGGGGAAGTGGAGGCCCTACTTCGAAACAAGTGCGCGTGTCTCGACCAGCAAGTATGGGGTCTCGGTCATTGACAACGAATCTGAGCAGTTTAGTGCACTCAAGGCCGCCATGCATGCAGACAGACTGAAGTTGTGCCTGTGCCCACCACCTATGAAGTACGTGGGAGCACACCATCCTAGCTTTGTGGTGCCGATCGCCAACATTGACTGCCGTAGTCCCGCACAGCAGCTAATCCTCGTGCGAGGCGTGTCAATGATGCTGTGCGCTTTCAGACACGACCATGCATTGGGGATGACACATGCAAAGAGGATTTATTTTGGCGTTAGTGAAGAGCCTTCTGGACGTCTCGTGAAGAGCCTTCTAGACGTCTCATGAGTCAATTCACAAAGCTCCAGCGAAAATTACCGGGATCATTGCCGGAGGGGTCATTGCCATGGGGGTGCAATTCTCGAGGGATGCAGTCATCGATAAATCACCTGAAGGGCTCTGCCGACAAGGATCCATCGGAAGTGGTTTCACATTACTTAACGGAGAGAATCATGATGGGCACCTGGCACAGAGGTACCACAGCGTGGTGTCGAAAATCGATTCCATGTATGGACCCGAGGCCCAGCAGGAAATGGCACGAATCGAAAATGAACGCGATGCTAACACCGCGAGTCTTGCGGGCCTGTACGCCCAAGATTGTGTGTCTAGTATGCGTGGAAGTGGATCATCGAGGATACTCAAGAAACTCACTCTGGGACGAGACAGATGTCACGTTTATATGGTGTTACTTGATTAAAACCCTCTATAGTGACTCGACAACACAACACAATCGTCATGTTCCCCTAGATAGGTACTACCTAGTCATATATAAACGGGACACCTCACGCACCACCTTCCCCCCATCCAAACCCACCACCAAGTCCCCCCAATCTCAACACCCCGCCTTCCAGAAGGTTCGCCAACGCCACTGAAAATCCGCGGCCGCGGCCGGCGGCCAATCTATTGCCTCCGATCACACTTAGTATTCCGACGTGTGTTTGGATCTCATGTGGAAGCTGCAAATATATGTGTGCGTGCGCAGGATTTTCATGGTTTGTCGTGTGCGAGTTGACCTGTCACAGGAAAAGTAGATGAAAATAGATGGACAAAATGTCAGCGTCAAAAATATGTATGCGGGAGGGACGGCGCCTCGAGAGAGTGCGTCTGCGTGTGCCTGTGTATTCACCCTAGCGAACACTCTCCAAGAGTCACGCCCCCACGTTGGGTTGGGGGAGGGGGGGGAAGAGGGGGTGGGGATGGAGGCGGGGGCGGTGGAGGGGGATGGGGTGGAGATGAAGGGGGGGCGGCTAGCTGGGGAGCGGGTGCCTTTGATGCTGGCTGCGTGAATGCGTTTTTGGCTGCTGCCCTCTCGCGTGTCGTGCGTGCTGCTTTGCCCATCCCTGCTGTTGCTGCTCATTCTGCTGCTGTTGGTGGATTTGTCGCAGGTGATGTGGGGCCCCTCTAGACATTTGGAGAGCTTAACAGCTGCGAACTGGGTGTCTTTCAATTTTAATGTTTCTTACTCCTCTTGCTTAGGTTACTCCTTAATAAACACTCTTAAATTTAAAAAGTTTGAATGGTCCGAGGTTTGGCTCAGATTTGTATTTTATTTTGTATTTTTTGCATTACAACTATTTCTCGTTTCTGGATATTTTGTGGTCGAAGATTCATCATTTTCGATGAAAGGATTCTTTTTCTTTGTCAAAGGTACAAATTTGGTGCCTGTGGAAATAGAATTAGTACCAGGTTTTTGTTCGCTTCTATCGCCTTGTTTTCGCCAAAAAGAAAGAAAGAAAGGGTTCAGAGGTCCTCTTATACCGGTAGCCGGATCAATTTCGGACCACTTATCACAAGCTCAATTCATGAATCTGATTTCAAGAACAGACATATCTCCAGATTTTACTTCGTTCCTAATCCAAGTAATCTCGTCAGAAAAGATTTTCAATAGACTGATTTTGAGATCTGATTTTCCGTACTAATTGAGATGTTCGTGACGTGGATAAGCTTTCGTGGGACCTTGAAATCGTTTTGGGACCTCACTGAGGTAAGTGCGCAATCCTGGTACAAAGTGCGCACTTGTGATTTAGTTAACCCGACTTTCAAAATCAGTCTATGACGAAGGAACACCCCCGAATTAGAACATTTGATAGAAAAATGTTTTCACGGTCTCTTTTCCAAAAAGAAGCCTTTGAAATTTCGTTCTTGAGTTCAAGCTTCGGGAAACTTCTTCCGAGCAAAACTTTCCCGACAAGATTACTTAGATTCGGGACGAAGTAAAATCTGGAGATATGTCCGTTCTTGAAATCAGACTCATGAACTGAGCTTCTGGAAAGTAGTCCGAAAATAGATCCGGCTCCCAGCGTTACGCCGGTCGCCGGACTGTTTCTACGGGGCCTTGATTTTGAAAAGATTTTGAAAACGCAAGGAATTTTCAAAACACAATAGTCAGCTTTACTTGTAATGCGGAAAGAAGTCATAAATCCCCCACTTCAATCTTTCGTCAACCAATATTTCTCTCAAAGAGAGAAATATTGGTTGACTAAATCTGAACAGCTCTTTTCGAAAAAGAACCATGAAAAGTAAAGCCCCTACTTAAAGCACACAAGAAATCTCGGGATTTTCGAAATTTCCTCGTTTCTTCGAGTCCAAATGAGTTCCCCCCATATGGCAAGAATACTTGAATTACTGCTACATTACTTGAAAAATGCAGGGAATTTTGAAAATTCTTTGCGATTTGAAAAAAATTCAAAAACAAGGCCCCAAAAAACAGTCCGGCGACCGGCGTTAGGACCTTGTTGTTGTTGTTGTTTTACCTTGATCGTGGAAGCTCTGTAAAAGTGAAACATTCGTTTGTACGAGAGTTGAGTAACATAGTAGAATTTGATATATGTGTGACCGCTATTTCAGATTCGGCGGCTGTGTGGGGGCCATGACGATTTTTGGCCTTCGATTTTGATTTCGTTCGGCCTAGGTAAGACCTACTTCACGCCGGTCGTAGGACTGTTTTTAACGCGCCTTGGTTTTGAAAAGATTTTCAAAACGCAAGGAATTTTCAAAATTAAGGAACGTTTTCAAGTAATTTTGGAGTAATTCAAGTATTCTCGCGTTATGGGTTCAACTCATTTGGGCTCAAAAACCCCAAGGAATTTTCAAAAATCCTGAGATTTCTTGGGGGCTTTAAGCGGGGGCTTTACTTTTCATGGTTCTTTTTCGAAAAGAGCTGTTCAAATTTGTCAACCAATATCGAACCGAGGAGGTTTCATCGAACCGAGGAGGTTTCGAATAATTTTTCCGTACGTTGACATGTCAATTTAAAATTGTTTCGATATTTTGAACAAGTAATTGCAAGTAAAGCTGACCGGCGAATTTTGAAAATTCCTTGCGTTTTGAAAATCTTTTCAAAACCAAGGCGCGATAAAAACAGTCCTGCGACCGGCGTCAGGGTAGGTCCCACAGAGGCCCGTTCTTACGGAGCGATACTGAAACTGATTTTCCAAGGCCGGTTCGCTCTGCCAAAAGGTCATGTTTCGCGGCTACGGTGTTCGTTCGAAGTAAACCTGTAAACTGAGTGAGAATTCTTCCACAAATGTTTAGGTTTCTTACGAAAACAACTAAAAATGATTTTTTTACATATATTGGTTTGTACATACTTATTGGTTCTTACATGTCAGCATTCATGTATGCTCCTGGTCATCATTGACCAAATATATCAAAAACACAGCCGCTCGATCTTGATCATGGTCTAAGTGAGGGGACCGGGGTGGTGTAGTAATTTGGTGAAAAACATGCTGACACGTTTTTTTGAGGGGCCACATCTGGGAAATTTTTGTTTGAAACCCAGAAATTCCGGTCCAGTGGAAAGGAAGAGGCCAGGCCGGGAGGAGGTATTATGAACATGCGTCGACAATATTTCTCCCGCAAACCATATACATTGTATCAGTCTTGTTTACGGTAACATAATGCATTGTGGCGCAGGTCCGCGCACAACAGTTACACTGATAATCTTACAACTCAAGTGACTGTCTCGTTTAACTTGGGGCGAAAAATGTTCTAAAATTCCATAGATACAAATACTGTACTACGAAATGTGTAACCCATCTCGTAGAGCAAACTTGCGCTACAGACTACCACACAGTTTTTCGTTGCGTGGAAGAGGGTCAAATATCGGGTTTTGACCCTCTTCAGCGCAAAATTGGTTGCCGGAGCGCCCGTAAGAAAGCCCAAATACTGAACATGTCGACATCACGACGGAGATACGTCCAGATACCAGGAAATTCAGTTTCGGTATCGCTCCGTTCGAAAGTGCCTGAGACCGAACAAAATCAAAATCGAAGGTCAAAAATCGTCACGGACCCCACACGTCCACCAAATCTGAAATTCAGAGAGGTTCATCTTGGTCTTTTGAAAACTTAGGCCTATAAAAATTCATTTTACCCGCGCTCACGTTATACCTATTTCTCTTCACCCACTTTTTGGGTGGAAAAAGGTTGGTGAACACTGGTGGGTGAAAATGCTTGAGTGAAAATGCGTGGGTGAAAATAGCAGGATGAAAATGAACGGGTGAATTCGAGGGGGTGAATTGTCTCGATAAAATCTGTAGTTTGTCCACGTATTATATGCGGAAATGTTGCCATACTGTTTTGATTTAAGTGATGTTATGATTTCTGTGCCACAGCGGGTTAAAGGAATCGGTGAGGGTGAAAAAAGAGAGGGTGAAAAGAGGTGGGTGAAAAATGTACAGAGTGGGTGAAACAATAAAAATATGTGGGAGAATTTTCATTGTTACCTAGGAAGTGGGTGAAATTGACAATTTTACCGTCTCCAAAATTTTTTTCACCAACCTTCCACATAAATGGAACAAATTCACCCATATTTTTGTAACATCGACAAGTTCACCCGCTACTCATCCCGTTTCACTCACCTCAGAGGGTGTTTTTGGTGATGACTGGTTTGGTGAGCCATACGCCAACAATCCTGTACCCGCGAACAAATCTGTACCTGCGAAAGTTTTAGCCAGAAATACCAAAAATTTCGCAGGTATAGATTTGTTCCTAGGTGCAGGATTATTGGCGTATGGTTCACAAAACCAGTTGTATCATGCCCTGCAATAGGGGAACTGTCAAGCGGGACAGCCCCTGCTGAGTGCAGATAGCACACAAGTCATGTGATTAGTACTGCAATCGCACAAGCTTTTGTATTTAAGTAAAGGGAACACAGATTTGAGCTATAGAAAATGTATTTACTAAAGTTACAATAATACTTCCACCAACGTATGGCCCTACTATTTTGGTCTTGCTATATAGCAAGACCCAATTCACTGAAGGATTTTCGGGACCGCTCTGAACCAAGATTGATAACGGTTTTTGTTGACCTACAGTTTTCGGGCCAAAAAGATGACCGAAATTGTCGTCGGATCTTGAAAACTCAAGGTTCATGTTTCTTTTCAAATGAGCCTTTTGAAAATAGAACTGTGATGACAATTCTGGACCAAATTTCTGGATTCGATTTGATTTCTGATGACTTCCCGATGGCCATCTCGGGTGTCAGAGGCCTACCCAGGAGGCATATCCTAGGAAGGAGGGTCTAATTACTATTGCTTATTAGCCCTGTTGCGTAAAGTAGAATAGGTTTTAATTGAAAACTCTGTTTTAGCACCACTATCAGAAACAACGCATTCTCACTCAAATTACTCAAGGGAAGTCCTGAAGGATCTTCGGTGATGCATCTGTCACCATAGCTCAGTGGAGAAGAGCGCGGGGGTTATCCGCAGGTCCCCTGTTCGATTCTGGCCGAAAACACGTCAACTCGCATCAATATGGATTCAAGCAAATAGACCCTCAAGCACGGGTTCTAAACTACTGTTTCATAAAAGCCCATAAAATCAAAAAAAAAAATTAAAGTCAATACATAATTGCCGGGTAGTCAAAATTTGTAGGTACTAATATTTTTTCTTGTCTGGGAATTTCTGGTCTTTGACAAATTCTCCCAGTCGTATCTTGTCGTGTGATTTTTCCCACACGAGATCTATGAATTCATAATCACGAGGACGTCATGTTGTTGTTGTTGTCTCTTTATTAATTCAACTCAACCCCCGAGCCTAGAATGTATTTAGACTATGAAGGGAACCGCAAAGGCGATATAAGTCCGAGTTGAGGCCAACCAGAAAAGAAAAATGATCGGCACGAGACATTGTTTCCCAGTACAATTTTTTTTGGCCAATTGAAAAAAACTCTGTTTTACCTGAAAAAAAATAAAGAGATTTTGACCTATTTCGGTGAAGACGCATGTTTGGTTGGCCTCAACTCGGACTTATATCGCCTGTGCGGTTCCCTTCATGGTCTAGATACATGCTAGGCTCGGTGGTTGAGTTCAATTAATAAAAGACAACCAACAACAACAGGTGAAAGATCTCCAAAAGTTAAATAGAAGACATGGCAAGGAGGGCTCAGAAACTACAGATTTGTAGAATTATGGTGTCTCAACTTATTTCTTTGCTTTGGCAACGGTTCACGGAACTGAATCGTACTCTTGTCAGCCAAAAACGAACCCATCAGTTGGGAATCCCAGAAAGAAGCATAGACAACGAGTCAACAAGCCTGTCTGAGCTGTCATCCACGATTATTAGGGGGAGGGAGCAATCTGATCAAGAAAGTGCCACATATGGAAAGATTGCCCTGGTGATTTAACATCATTAAACACTGATAACGTCAACTTCTGCACGCGGAGTGGCCCGTACCAGCACGAGGCGCATGGCCCGGGGCTGTAAACTGATGCGAAAACCCTTTTTATGTTTAATAGAAAAATTCAGTTTCTGTGAAGTGGAAAAAAAATTCATGTTTGTTTGGTCGCGTTGACACACTATCCAACTTGATAGTGTTGCTTTGACTTGGATCTCTGACCAGGTCCATGACTAGAAGACTAGGAACTCAGAGGACACTCAGAGCACTCTGCAGCAGATTGAAAAGATTTAGTATCAAAAATCTTGTTGACCAATTATTCACGATGGCAGCGGGGTTCTTCGCAGACAGCGTTATGCAAGCCCAAAGCTACGGCGTGCTGCTCCTCTGCCATAGTATGCAAGAAAACCCCAACAATGCTACACGTGGACTGACCAGACAGGCGTTTGTCAATTGGTGACAATGTGACGTGCTGATGTGCCAGCACATCCAAACCCTGGCGTTCCAGACCGCCCCGCCCATCACAACAGTTGTGGACATACAAGACCACAAGAAGAGCCCGGAGCAAGTCGAGGTGTCAGACAAGCGTGTTGGCAGCACAAGCAGTGATCAGCAGTGGGATATCAGTCTCGATAAGTCTTTGAAAGAAAGCGTGTCGTCCACCTTCAATCGTTTCTTGTGACTGTGGTCACGACGACCCGGCTTCTGGGCTCGATGTTTTAAGCTCCATTTGTTTCGTGCGCGTTTCAATTTTTGGCCGTCGCCCGCCCAGCATGACACCTGACGTTTTTATTGGTGGCTTGCTGTTTGTCAGTATCTACTGTCTGGTTGTGTTTATGTTGTCTCTTTTCAGTCCAAGGCATCGCATAGACGAGTGGCACAATATTGGGCAGAATGCAGACCCCTTACACACTACCAGAATCTGCAACACAACTCCTGCACTTTACAGCAACATCAGATCCCCATGCGGTGGGCTTCCTTCTTGCGGCAACGAGTGTGTGTAGCAGAGCACGTGTGAAGTCGACGCTGTTGGTCTCGGGCGTGAATTTCAGACCGTGTCGTGCGGCGACGACCAAGACTTCATACACGCTGTGGTGGTCGGCACCTACCAACCACACGACACAAATCAGAGCCCATTTCCGCACGTCAAAGTTCTTAAAAATGCGCATGAATGTCAGAAGCGCGTGTGTGTGTCCAGAGGGCCCAGCGACCATATCATAAGTTTCCTTCCGGCGGCATGCGTGAATGAAGAACGAGCTCTCGTGCACCATGTCCCAGCACATGCGCCCCGTTAGCCATGGCAGAATGCAAGCGAACTCGTGTGTTTTTTGGAGAGTCACTTGTGGTTGCGCTGAGATTGTGTGCACCGAGGCACTTGGCTCCTTGTGGATTTTTCTGTGCACAAAAGCGACACTCCTGACGGCCCCGGTCGAGACACTCTCGGGTCTGCGGCTGGTACACCAAGCGCCTCCACTGGCGCTGCAGGTTGTTTTGGCATACTCTTGCCAGTGTTTCTTGGCAGGGTCCAATTGTTTGTTGGCATGCACGGGTAGCTGGGAGTGGTGTGGCATACAGTTACGCTCTGATGACAGTGGCAAATGCGCAGGGTGTGACAGCAGACAATTTGCACGAAATAAGAGCAGAGAGCTCTTGTTCTGTGTCTCGTGTATCAGCAATGTCTCGCGGAGCGACAGACACGGGACAGCAATGTTGGATGACAAACCGAAATTCCCATACATGGTATGCAAGTGCTTCGCACCCTCCCATGCTCACAAAAACGCTTCGCACTGCAAATGCGGCACGTGTCTTTTCTGGTATCATGCTCGCACCTCTTGTGGATGCGCTTTGTGTTGGCCTTGACAGTCTCGCCCTCTTTCATGGGTGATTGAACTTTCAACGTATCAGCAGCTAGCTTCATGGTGTCTGCGGAGACATGGGAGAATGAAGGCTGAGGGGTGGACTTGACGTGTTCAAGTAGTTTGGTTGTGAGAAAATGGAGACTTTTGGACTTTTATGGCATTTGGACTTCAAAACTATTTCGGGTATTGTGGTAGAATGCACTAATTTCGAAACCACACCCCGTCACGGGCCCTTCAGGGTGCACTGCATGCTGTTTTGTATTTTATATAGTGAGATATGGGCACTTTTTGTGTGAATATGTCTGAAGTGCATAAAAGCTTATGTTCGGGCTTTCTGTACTTGAAAGCACACCGGACTCCACCTCCTCCATATCACCACGTTCCACCAAGTAGCAGACTGCGTTTTTCACAAGTAATAAAAACAGACAAAAAGCTTTGCTGAGAATCAGCGTGATCTGTGTTGGCTGTGTCGTGGGGTGGTAGGCATAATGCAGGGAATTTTGGACGATGCTGACTTGGTCGAGGTACTGGCATTGACATAAATTCACTGATACGACTATTTTGGGGGGAGTCACGGTTTTGTTGCGCACGTCGCACACTTGCAGACAATCTCTGTTCGTAAGGCGTGTACTGGAAATTGTCACAAAACCATTCCACCAACAAATGACCCACATAATTTGGCGAGGATCGTGGGGCGCTGTTGGCGAGGATCGTGGGGCGCTGCTGCTGTGCAGCTGTACAAAACATCTGGGTGGATTTGTGAGGTGATACGTGTGTACATTGGGTGCTTACTTCATTGTGGCGTTTTCTTGTACTCTCTCCTTGAAGTTGACCCGCTGACCAAGGTGGTGGGGATTGGATCTCGTTGAATGATTGTGCGAGGCATGCAACAGTGCGCAGGTTTGTTTGGCCATCTTCATTCTGAGAAGCCTGCACCAGCGTGGTGCATGTAAGGTATGATTATTCCACACCCACACAACCTGCAGACGTGTGATAGTACCTCTTTCCAGCAAGGGACACACACAGTGTGAGTGACAACATCATGTATGCGATGCGGCAGGAACGTTTGCCACGTATTATAATTGAAGTATTTGATTCATGAAAGGCATGTAGTTCCAGTGGAGGATGGCTGCCAGCCCAAACTTGTGTCTATCTGTCTCCTCTACGAGTGCAGGAAGGTCTGTTCCTCATCGCAGTGCATTCAATACATGCAGCGCTGCCAGGAGTTTCACGCACTGTGTCACGTTATGTGCAATTTGCATGTATGCGTTGCCAAATCCTGGCTGCTTTGCCCCATTTGCCAGGCACCTATGACTTTCCACCTGCAGTCACTTCACAACCACTGTTCAAAAGGAGCCACAAACGAGAGAGAGAAAAGTTTATTACAAGACAACCACCAATAGGGCGAAAAGATGATTATGACTAGTAGTGAAAACTCCTGGAGCTCAGATGGGCTCCCCATCAACTGCAGAAGGAGGAGGAGAGGCAAGGGGAGGGGGGAGGGGGTAGAGTGGAGAGAGAAGGGGAGTGTGATGGAGGTCGACGTTGGAGTCGACGGCGCCAAAACGGAGTTCAAAGTCAAGAGAAGGTGTAGCCCTGAACGAAGCGCCTAGGGCTTCTCCATGAGTGTCATCAAAATCATCTGCGACGGCGTCGTTGTCGACTTCATCATCAGTAAGAGAGAAAAGTTTATTACAAGACAACCACCAATAGGGGAAAAGGATGATGATGTCAGTCATCACAGCGCTCGCAAACTACTTTGTGGTCATAATTGTAGGAGGGCAAGACCACCCCCACCCAATTCAATATTTACTCAACTGCTTTTCAGTACAGACTCCTTTGAAAGTGCTGCTGAGTGCAGAGAGGTTCATGAATGTTTTCGGGATTTTTTGACGCTCACCTCAGAGTTGTGCGGGTACCTTATATTTTAAGGTACCTTAAAGTTTAAGGTAGTTGAAATTACCTACCTTAAGGTACCTTAAGGTATAAGGTAGTTTTAAGGTAGTTGGTTACCAGTAGACAG
>Ga0105054_10011733_pt1 | contig 10852 bp, 11 predicted proteins | sample BON02_FD_78091 | JGI IMG/M metagenome (GOLD analysis project Ga0105054, IMG submission 78091) | Freshwater microbial communities from Lake Bonney liftoff mats and glacier meltwater in Antarctica - BON-02 (megahit assembly) | ecosystem: Environmental > Aquatic > Freshwater > Ice > Glacier... | reverse complement strand
GCCGTCGTTCAAATGCCGCGATGCGGTCCGCCTCTCTCTCACTGGAGCAGACCGCGCAGACACCATCACGGCACACGGTTGCGGGGGGGCGGTTTGTCGTTGGCATCCGTGGAATCTACACACGAACCAACGCAAATCGAGTTCGGATGGAGATATCCACACTTGATAGGGTGATAATCCAACTCAAACACAACTCTTATGGATGTCTCAAGATGGTCATCAAGAAGCTCGCCACGACAGCCGAATGGCACGACGAAGTTCCATCGCCGCACTACCGCAGTGGCGCTGTGGCACGCATGGCGCGCATGCCGGTGTCCACATTGCGCATCTGGGAGCAACGCTACAAAGTCGTGGCTCCTGCCACCACACCGACAGGCCATCGTTTGTACTCCGCCGCAGACGTCGAACGCCTTGCGTTACTCAGGCAGTTGACTGATCACGGGCACGCCATCGGCGCAATTGCAGCGTTAAACGCGGCCCAGTTGCAGCAAGTAGCCAGCACCCACGTCACCACCGTTGCCGGCAGACGCAGCCCGTCGACGCGCCGACCCGTACCCTGGCGACTGGTGGTGGTGGGTGCGGCCCTGGCGCGAAGGCTACAACGCCCTGCCGTCGGTCAGCGCCTGGGGTGGCCACCCAAGGTGAGCGCGGTCTTTGACACGCTGGCCCAAGCGGCCGATGCCGCGCAGGCCGCCCCTGCATCACGCAAACAGCCGATCGACCTGCTGCTTTGGCAAACCCCGAGCCTGCACTCTGGCTCACTGCCCGAACTGAAAGCGGCGGCACAAGCGTGGGGTGCGCGATCCACTGCTGTGGTCTATCGCTTTGCCGGTTCAACTGCCAGAGAACCATTTGCCAATGCCGAGTTCGTGTTGTTGCGCGAGCCGCAGGATGACGCCGCGCTCGGCGTTTGGCTGGCATCGCTTGAAAACACTGCAGCGGCGCACGACGCTGAGCCGGAGCACAAGCTGTCTCAGAACGATACGCTGTGGTTGCCGGCTGGTGATGCCACTCCGCGGCGCTTTGACGATGCCACGTTGACGGACTTTGCCGGCCTGTCGTCAACCATCGCTTGCGAATGCCCGCGCCACGTAGCCGAGTTGCTGATGCAACTGTCGAACTTCGAAGCCTACAGCGCAAACTGCGAGAATCTGAGCCCTGCCGACGCCGCGCTGCATGCCTATCTGAAGCGTGTGGCGGGAGCCTCGCGCGGTCTGTTCGAGGCCGCGCTGGAGCGTGTGGCGATACACGAGGGTCTGATGTTGCCGGCCTCAGGCGAGGCGAAGCCCGCGGCGACGCTGTGATACCCCCACGGCGACATGGCCTGCTCGGGCGGTGCACACTTAAACGTGAAAAGGCGTCGGTAGCATCGTCCGTCCGAGCCCTTCCCTGCAACCGGAGATCTCCGCCCATGTTGAAGAAGTTTTTAACGCTGCTAATCGCCACCATGCCCCTGTTCTCACATGCCACCGAGGAGCCGAGCTACGACGTAGTCCGACAGTTGGACGGGGCGGAGGTTCGCCAATATGCGGATTATGTTGTTGCGCAGGTGCTGGTCAGCGGCCCGGCCGACAAGGCCGGCAACCAGGCCTTTCCGATCCTGGCCGGTTACATATTCGGCAAGAACAAGGGCTCCAAAAAGTTCGACATGACCGCGCCCGTGACCCAGGCGGCAGCATCCGTGAAGCTCGAAATGACGGCGCCGGTAACACAGGCGGCAGCAGATGGTGGCTACCTGGTGCAGTTCGTCCTGCCCAGGGGCGTGACCCTCGCCTCGGCGCCTGAGCCGCTCGATCCGCGGGTGGAGTTGCGCGAAGTGCCCGGCCGCCGCGTAGCCGTAATCCGCTATTCGGGTTTCTGGTCGCAGAGCAACTACGACGAGCACCTGGGCAAGCTGCAGGCGGCGCTGCGGGCCACACAGCTTGCCTGGACCGGCGAGCCGACGTTGTCGCGATACGACCCGCCGTTCACCCCCTGGTTCATGCGGCGCAATGAGATATGGCTGACGGTGCCGTCGCCGTCGTGACGCGACAGGGCGCGCTGAAGGTCATGCAAACCATGTTCCAAAGAGCCGGTATGCTTCAAAGAGCCAACCGCCAAGCTGCCGTTGTGGGTGCCTTGGCCCTACTCCTGGGCGGCTGTGCTGCCCAGGCACCCGCTCCTCATGCAAACGCAGCGGTCCAGGACAGTCGCGCAGCGTTGGCATGCACACTGTCCACCCAATGCGTGAACTCGTACGATGTCGGTGGTCTCGGACCGATGCGCTACGAGGGAACTCCGACACAGGCTCTCACCGTGTTGCGGGCCACACTGGCTGAATTCCCCGAGGCGCAGATTGTCAAAACCGATGGCCTTTTGTTGGAGGTCGTGTTTACAACGTCGCTGGGATTCAGGGATCTGGTCGATTTCAGGATCGATGCGCAAGCGCAGCGCATCGACTACCGCTCACGCTCATCCTTCGGGCTGTTCGACTTCGGCAAGAACCGGTCGCGCATGGTGGAGTTCTCGGCCCGATTCGCGCAAAACGCCGGGCGCTGAGGGCGCTGCGCCGAATTGGCAAGACCCGAATGACGCGTCAGCGCTTGGGTGCTGGCGTCGGGATGTGTATGGTGCCCGGGCGTGGTTCCGGCTTGGATATCCAGCCCGGCTTTTGCACCAGTGCCGCGCATTGCGCACCGGCCTGCTTGGCCTCGTTATCGGCTCCCGGATCGATGAAGGGGATGATCGCGGCCAACGGATTGAGCAGAGCGAGCAATACGGCTGCACCGGCCTTGCCGGCCAGCTTGCCGACTTCCAGTGTGACTGCAGGGCTGCTGAATGTGCCGCGCACATGCACAGGCGTTCGCAGGCTCAGCGGACTGAAGTCCTTCGGCGAGACAACGGCGCGGACATCGAGTGCCTCGGTGCGCAGCGACGCGGTGCCGCCGAGCCAGATAGTCGAGTCGCGTGTGTTGACGACGAACACCTTCGGGCGGACCACGCCATTGTCGATACTGAAGTCGGCGACATTGCACAGGATGGGCAAGGCGTCGTCGCCCTTGATGGCAATGCCGAGCGCCTGCGCCAGATCGATCCCGGCAGCTTCGACGAGCCAGGTGCGATATCGCCGCTTCGCGAACGTGCATGCGCATGTCGCCGCTAAGGTTGGCCAAGATCTCTGCGCTCGAGCGGCCACTCCCCGCCACCACGACCTGGGCGTCGAGCTTGCCGGAGAGGTAGGGCGGCTTGTTCTGGCCCCGTTCGAGCTGCAGCCACTGTGCCAGGTCGACGCTCAAAAGCCTCAGGTCGGCAGTCCATTTCGCCTGCTTGCCGCGCCCGTCAAATTGCAGGTGGCCCAGCAACTGGCCCTTGGCGGTCTGCGCCTCGATATCGGAGAGCGTCAGGACGCCGTCGGCCAGCAGCAAGTGGGCGCGGAGCGGCCGCAGTTGCGCGAGCACCTCGGTGCCGGTATCCAACTCGGCAATGTCGACAAGGACATCGGCATCCATCGTGCGTAACGAAGCCAGGTCGAATGCGCGGTCGGGAATGACGCGACCAGGGCCCTTGGCTTTCCGGCTCGTCCCGTCGCCGGCGACCGGCACGCCCACCGCCGGCCCGAGGTCGCTCAGCAACAGCCGCGTGCCTCCAAGGCGAACCGCGAGCAATGGAACCTTGCGGTGGGTGTCGTAGGCGAATGCACCGCTCAGCTGGCTCGATCCGATGCGGGCGTCGTCGATATCCCCCTTCCACAGGTTGGTGTCTTTGACCAGCATGCCCTGGACGCGAAAAGCCGGTGTGGCCGGAAGAGTGATGCCCAGCGGATCGCCCGCGGCCGCCAACGACGGGCCAGCGAGCGAGAATTTTCCGCGCAGACCCGCAAAACGCAGCGGATCGGTGATGCTGCCGTTGAAGCTGAGTTCGGAACGATCGATCGACGCCAACAGCTGCAGCGGTTGCGCAACGGCGTCCTTGCCGGCCACCAGCAGCGCGTGCACGCCCAGCGTGCGCAGGTCGATGCGCACCGGCAACGTGCGATAGCTGCCGGTGGCTGTGAGCTTGATTCCGGTTTCTCCGGGCGCCAGGGTCACCGGCAAAGCGCTCGCGGCGTCGCTACCGGTCGCCTTTCCGCCCGCCCGCACGGTGATGCCGCCAGCGGCGTGCGGCGCCTGTGGATCCGACGGCGACGCAGCGGACGCCGTCGTCGAGGCTGCATCGGCAGGGGAGGGTAATCCGATGTCTTGCCCATCACTCAGCGCGAAGCGGGCATCGATCTCGGCCGGTGCGACTGCGTCGGCAAGGCGCAGGTACCCGCTGCGCACGCGCAATGTGCCGAAGCTAGGCAGGGTCGTGGGCTTGCTTGACGGCGTGGCCGTGAGTGTTTTGCCGAACTGCCAGGTGGCGCGGCCATCGGCCTTGCGTTCGAGCCTTAGGTCGAGGTCGCCGGCCTCGAGTGCGCGGATATGCAGCGCTTCGCCACGCCACGCCCGCCACAGATTGGCGTACCCCAGATGTGAGCGACGCGTCGAGGGCGAGCATGGTGTGCGGGGCCTGGCTCCACTGCGGCGCAGCGATCGCGATGCGCGCCGCCCGCACCTGAACGCTGCCGATCAGGCCGATGCGGGTGCGCCCGGTATCACTTCTGGATTCGGAGCCGAAGTCGACGCGTCGGTCGAGCGTTTTCGACAGCCACGACTGCACCGGCGACACGAGCCATGGCCAGCCGGTTGCTTCGCCAACGCCAACGCCGATGACGATCGCCAACGATGCGCCGGACAGCAGCAGTGGCCAACGGGTGCCGGCCTTCCACGCCGAGACGGGATTTTTCATTGGCCGCTCTATTTGCAAGTCGCACAGGGTCTGGCGCGAACCTGCCATACCGCGTTGCCGACGTCGTCAGCCACCAGCAGATTGCCCGCAGCGTCGACGGCCACGCCGACCGGACGCCCCCAGGCACGTTCCTCCGGACTGACGAAGCCACTGAGAACATCGACCGGCGCACCCACGGGTTGGCCCTGTTCGAAGGGCACCCAGATAACCTTGTAGCCGCTCAAGGGACGGCGATTCCAGGACCCGTGCAATCCCACGAACATACCTGCGATGCCCGGCAGCGTGGATTGCGCGCTGGACAAGGCGTCCGTCAGTTGTGATCGTGTTGCGGCGGCCAGGCCCAGCGGCGCCACATGGGAACCGAGCGCGTATACGGGCGTCTTGACCTGGCGCCCGGACACTGGGGCAGGCGCCTTGACACGGCTGTCGCGGTGGGTGCCGTACCACCACCAGGGCCAGCCATGGAAGTCGCCACTTGCGACCGATGTCAGGTAGTCGGGAACCAGATCGCTGCCCAATTCGTCGCGCTCGTTGACCGCCACCCACAACTGGTCATCGGACGCCCAGGCCATCCCCACGGGATTGCGCAGGCCGTCAGCGAAAACCATTGTCTCGCCACTGGTGCGGTCGATTTTCAGGATCGCCGCACGCCGAGCCTCGACCTCCATGCCACGCTCGGCAATGTTGCTGTTCGACCCGACGGACACATACAGGCTGGCGCCGTCGGCGCTGGCCAGCAGTCCTTTGGTCCAGTGATGATTGATCGGTCCCGCAGGCAGTGTTGCCACTGTTCGTGGACTGGAAGTGATGTGTGTCTGCCCGGCGGTATAGGCGAATTCGAGCACGGCATCGGTATTGGCGACATACAACTTGTCGCCCACCAGCGCCATGCCGAAGGGCGAATGCAGTCCGGTGAGAAAGGTCTCGCGCAGATCGGCCACGCCATCACCATCTGTGTCACGCAACAATGTAATGCGGTTGGCGCTGGCCCCGCCGGCGCCAGCGGAGTTCATGACCAGTTTCATTGCCCAGCCCGTGAGACTCCATCCCTCATCGGGCTTTGGCGGAGCGTTGGTCTCCGCGACCAGCACATCGCCATTGGGCAGGACGTAAAGCCATCGCGGATGGTCCAGGTCGCGTGCAAAGACGCTCACTGACAGACCGTCAGGAGCGGTTGGTTTTCCGCCTTCCGGCCAGCCGATGGCCGGGGCGATATTGACGGTGGGAATCAACGGCGGGGAGCCTTGCGCCAGCACAGGCTGGCGGCCGACATCGGAGCCTGGCGCGATGCGGCTGTAGTCGGAGCAGCCCTGCAAGGCGAGCGCACCGGTCAGTCCCAGACAGACGCCTGCGGCTTTTGCGCAATGGAACAAATGAGTTGAATGCATATGGAAACTGTGCCTTGATAGCCCGATGCTGTCTGTAGGCGCAGGCCGCTTCTCGATAAGCGCGCGCCCGCCCGCTTTCCGAACTGCATGGTAATGCGCAGCTGCGCCTGCAGCATCGGGACGCGTTTCCTGTGCTGTCTGTCGGGCGAAGCGCCGAACGCGACGTCTGGACAGTGCTGCCGATATATGTTCGCTATCGCACTTGGATGTTCGGTAACGTACACATATATTCTACTGAGAGAATACAGTGCATTGAAGCTGCAAGCCGATTCGACATGGATCGGAAGACAGTATGCAAGCCGGAGGGCCGTTCGATGAATTCAAGCAAACTTTCCAAACCCGACGCAAGAATCAACCAACTTTTGGCGGCCCTGCCCGAAGCGGACTGGCCGCGTTGGCGGGATGAACTCGAGTTCGTCGACCTGCCGCTGGGCCATGTGCTATACGAGCCCGGTGAAACGATCACTTCCATGATGTTTCCGACGACTGCGATCGTATCGATGCTGTACGTGATGGAAAACGGCGCCTCGGCCGAAATTGCTGTGGTCGGACTCGAGGGGCTGGTGGGCGTCTCGATCTTCATGGGGGGGGAGTCCGTTCCGAGCCGCGCGGTGGTGCAAAGTGCCGGCGAGGGTTTCCGGGTACCGGCGAAGTTCGTCAAAGCTGAGTTCGATCGTTCACCCGCAGTGATGCACCTGTTGCTGCGCTTCACGCAGGCACTGATCACGCAGATGGCCCAGGCAGGCGTGTGCAACCGCCACCATTCGATCGACCAGCAGCTGTGCCGCTGGCTGTTGCTGAGTTGGGACCGGTTGAAGGGCGATGAGCTGCTCATGACCCAGGAACTTATCGCCAACATGCTGGGCGTGCGCCGCGAGGGAGTAACCGAAGGGGCGCTCAGGTTGCAGGAGGCCGGCCTGATCCGATACAGCCGCGGGCGCATCACCATACTCGATCGCGCCGGGCTGGAGGCGCGCACCTGCGAATGTTACAAGGTGGTAAAGCATGAATATGACCGGCTTCTAAAGCCTGCAGTGATTGTTTGAGCCGGCGCTGGGCCTCGCAATCTGAACACTGAACACTGAACACTGAACACTGAACACTGATCGCTGGCACGCAGGAGTCGGGCGACACGCTAAACCGCCATCCTGCCGAAGGGGACCGATAGCGGCGAAGTGGCAGTCGGACATTTTTATCCCGTCACGAAGGTTCCACGCGACTGGATGGCGCTGTCGACGACGACGCGCGCGCAACTGCCTTGCTGCGCGCGATTTCCAGACTGGCCATACGCAGTCATAAAGGAATCGCAGATTTATGTCTGCGCACGGGCGGCAACCCCATGCCGCACCGGGCAGTAGTGCAAAGCGCGGGCCTGTATTTCCGTCTGCTGTTGGTGCGCGTCCGCGCGCAGAAAGTGGTGCAGGCACTCGACTGGCCGCTGGCGGTTCGGCGCGTGGACGAAGCTCGCTGAGGGACAACCCTGCTGGCAACTGGGCGGGTGTTATGCCTGCGGCGCATCTTATTGCGCCCAGTGTGCGACAGCGAACAGACCGAAGGTGTGCAACGGGCATAGACTTCGCACGTCGCGCGCAGGGTGTTCCATCACCAAGGGCATCGTCGGTAGCGCTTCGGAATCCGACCGGATCGGATGATGACTGGAGACGACCGTGAACACCACCGAGAACCGTTTGATCAATTCATTGCCGCAAAAGGACCGCATGCGGCTGTTGGCGATTTGCGAACCGATGCAGTTGGTATTGAGTGAAATGATCTGCGAACCCGGCCAGCCGACACGGCATGTCTACTTCCCCACGCAGGGATTCGTCTCCATGCTGGCATCGCTCGATGGCAAGCCCGGCGTCGAAGTCGGACTGGTGGGCAGCGAAGGCATGATCGGATCGCAGCTCGCATTGGGTGTGGTCACCGTGCCGCTGTATGGGCTCGTGCAGGGGGCGGGCGCCGTGTGGCGCATCAAAGTGGCTGCATTTCGCGACGAACTGGGCCGCAGCCCGGCATTGCATCGGATCCTCAACCGCTATGTCTATGTGCTGATGGCGCAGTTGGCCAGTTCCGCCACCTGTTCGCGGTTTCACCAGATCGGCCCGCGCATGGCGCGCTGGGTGCTGATGAGCCAGGACCGTGCCCACGCTGACAGCTTTCACCTGACGCATGCGTTTCTCGCCTACATGCTTGGTGTGCGCAGGGTCGGCGTGACCCAGGCCGCCAGCGCGCTGCAGCGCGTCGGGCTGATCGAATATCACCACGGCCACGTTGCCGTGAAGGACCGCGTCGGTCTTGAGGCAGCAGCCTGCAGTTGTTACGCCGCCGATTGCCAGGCCTACCGGACGCTGATGGCCTGAGGGAGTGCACTGGCCAGGCTTCAACAGGCGCCGCGAGGGCGTACGACACGCCGGAGTCGCCGACACGCCAGGGGCTGTCGGCGCCGGGGAGGGCGTCGATTCCGTGCATCACGGCACTGACATACGCTTTGTGCGCTAACGCACAGACTGATCGCCCGGGTCCATGTACAAGCTCAGGGATGATGCAATTGCAATCCGCCGGGGTTTTCCGGCAAGCCCTGTGCCCAACGCGCGCAATACCGCCAATGCCGGATGCCGCAAGAGCGCGACGGGCCAATATGCCAGCCGTGCGCTTATCGCGCATTCATACGCGCCTGACCCTGCCCACCATGTCCGTGGAGATCACCCGTTTGTCCACAGCTGAATATTTCATCAGGGCAGTGGAACAGCCTGGTCAATTTTGAATCGGCACTGATGCGTTTAGCGGGCCGGTTTTCGGGCGGCGTAAACAATTCGTAAATGCGACACATCAAACACGGCACATCAAAATATCCTGATGCATGAACAATCACTTCACGAAGTAGAGGCCCTTTTTCGCCATGCGGACATTGGCATTGCGCATACCTTCAACAAGGTATTCAAGCGGTGCAATGCGGTAATGGAAAAATTACTCGGGTTCAGCCCCGGTGAGCTGCATGGCGCTTCAACCGAGGTGCTTTTTCACACGCGAGAGGAATACGTGCTGTTTGCCGACGCAGTTGGGCAGACCTTGGCGGCTGGTCGCTTATTGACTATGGTTTGGGATTTCAAGGACAAGACGGGCAAAACCGTAACATTGAAAATCAGCGCAACGCCGGTGAATACGGCCCCGCTCAATGAAGAGACGGTCTGGCTCTTTGACGACATTACAGACGAAGTTCGAAAGGCGGGTGAGCTCACCCGGACAACGGCCGAGTTGGCGGCGGTCATGGACAACGCGCCTGTCGGCATCCTCTTCACGAAAAATCGTGCAATCACGCGCTGCAACCAAAAATTCAAGGAGATGTTCGCGTTTGGTGAAACGTCCGCTGTGGGCTGTCCAGGGAGGGCTCTGTACTGCAGCGAAGATGACTACGCGGAAATAGCCCGCCTTGCGGCCCCCTTGTTGTCGCGCGGTAAACCCTTTATTCACGAAACGCGCATGGCGCGTCAGGACGGGTCGCACTTCTGGGCACAGATGGTTGCCTACGTCCTGAATCCAGTCAAGTCCAGCGAAGGAACTGTCTGGATCATCAGTGACCGAAGCACGGAAAAGCAACAAGAGGAAGCCATTCGCGCAGCATTGTTCGAGAACAAGGTCATTCTGGACAACGTCGTCATCGGTATCGTGTTCCTTAAAGATCGTTTGGTGCAGCGCTGCAACCGGCAAGCCGAGAAGATATTCGGCTATGAGGCTGGGTGCATGCTCGGCGAGACAACGCGAAGCTGGTATGCCAGCGATTCTGAATATCAGGATGTTGGCGACAACATGTATGCCAGGCTGGCGAGCGGCGATTCGCAGACCTTGGAGCGCATGTTCAGCCGCAGAAATGGCGACACATTCTGGGGCCGACTGACCGGGCGCATTTTCGAAGCAAGCGATCCCCTGGCAGGTGGCTCGATCTGGGTCATCGAAGATACCTCGGCTCAGCACCACGCGGAAGCGGCGTTGCGCAGTGCTACCCATCTGATGGGAACGGTCTTTAACAGCGCCAACGTGTCCATCATTTCAACTGACACACAGGGAACCATCAACCTGATCAACGAAACCGCACAGCGTTGGCTGGGTTATACCGCGGATGAGGTCGTTGGCAAGACCACGCCCGCAATCGTTCATGACCAGCAAGAAGTGATTGCGCGTGCGGCTGCGCTCAGCAAGGAATTGGGAAGCTCGGTTGCACCAGGGTTCGACGTGTTTGTTGCCAAGGCGCTGCTGCATGGGTCGGATGAGCATGAATGGACCTATGTCAGAAAGAATGGTGACCGCTTCCCTGTTCACCTGACCATTTCAGCGCTTCGTGACCAGTTCGATGAGATTGCCGGCTACATCGGCATCGGCATTGACATCACGGATAGGCAGCGCGCCGATCGTGCCATCCAACACGCCCAGGAGGAACTGGAGCGCCGTGTCATGGAAAGAACGGCCGATTGGAAAGTGGCCAACAAACAACTGCAGGAAGAAGTCATCGTGCGCAGGCAGGCCAAGATCGAAGTTCAGCGCGTCAGCGACCTGCTGCGCGGCTCAATCAACGCACTGAACGAAGCCTTTGTCCTGTATGACCCACAAGACCGCCTGGTGTTGTGCAACGAAAAATACCACGAGGTGTATTCTGAAGTGGC